>MDTD01134450.1_pt1 | contig 27445 bp, 17 predicted proteins | sample 811221 | NCBI WGS metagenome assembly MDTD01 (sample SAMN05326646, study PRJNA326480) | marine metagenome | isolation source: seawater | place: Pacific Ocean: South West | collected 2011 | reverse complement strand
GACGACGACTCGGACGGACGGACGGACGGCGGCGCGAGCGATCGATCGATTCGATTCGATTCGATTCGATTTGATTTGATTTTTTTGTGATTGGATTTGAAACGCGCGAGGCTCGACGGATCGGGACGCGCGCGCGCGGGCGGGCGGTGTGTGAACCATGGGCGCGCCGGAGATGGACGGTGACGCGTGTGCGAGACGCGTGGGAAGGCTGTACGACTGTTGGCGCGGTGAGGGCGGTGAGGATGCGTTCGGAGGCGCGGACGCGCTCGTCGTCGGGACGGGGGCGAACAAGGAGGACGACTTGCGATACCTCAAGGGCGTCGCCGCGCAGGTGTGGTTGTTCTCGTATGAACTTCCGGACACGCTGTTGATGTTCACGGAGAGTAAAGTGCGAGCGATCGCGGGGGGGAAGAAGGCGACGCTGTTGGAGAGCGCGAGGGAATTGTTGAAGGAGTCGCGCGGGTTGGATCTCGAGGTGCTCGTAAAGCCGAAGGGCGAGGACGGGAGCGCGCAGGCGGATGTCTTCGTGGAGGCGATCAAGAGCGAGAAATTGGTGGTTGGGATGGTGGCGAAGGAGAAGAATGAGGGGGTGATGATGACGCGAGTGACGAAGGCGCTGAATGAGGCGGGGATTGAGATTAAGGATATCACGAGCGGGTTGGCGCACGCCATGGCGGAGAAGGACGAAAAGGAGGTGGAGTTTGTGAAGGAGGCGGTGACGCTGACGAGCAAGGCGTTGGCGTACGCGGTGTCGCAGATGGAGGAGACGATCGAGGATGAGAAGAAGATGACGCACGCCAAGTTGTCCGAGATGACGGAGGATACCATCATCGATCCGTCCAAGCTCGGTTTGAAAATCGCGCCCGAGCACGTGGACATTTGTTATCCGCCAATCTTCCAATCTGGCGGTGAGTACGACTTGAAATACAGCGCGGAGAGCGCGGGGACAAAGTTGCACTACGCTTCTCCTCCCGCCGTCGTGCACATGTCCGTCGGCGCGCGATATACGCAGTATTGCTCCAACGTCGGACGCACGTACATGGTGGACCCGACGTCGGTGCAAGAGGCGACGTACGCCGCCGTCCTCGCCGCGCAAGAGGCGGGCATCGCCGCCCTGGTCGACGGTGCGACGTGTTCGTCCGTCTACGAGGCCGTCAAGGCGTCGCTCACGAGCGCCGAGGGCGTCGACGGGGCCATGTTGGCGTCCAAGCTCACGAAGAATGTCGGCACCGCCATGGGTCTCGAGTTTCGCGACATGACCTTTGTGTTGAACGGAAAGTGCGAAAACAAGATCAAGTCCGGCATGGTGTTCAACCTCGCGGTCGGTTTGCAAGGTCTGAAGGAACCGTCCGCCAAGGAAGGAAGCAAGAGCGAGACGTACGCCATCATGATCGCTGACTCTGTTTTGGTCGGCGCCGCCGGCGAGGCGGCGGCCGTCTTGACGACGAACCCGAAGGGTGTCAAGGAAATCTCATACGTGACGAACGACGACGATGACGAAGAGGAAGAGGAAGACGCGGACGCTGAGATTAAGATCAAGCAAGGCGGCGTGATCTTGGACGCCAAGACGCGCGCCGAGCAATCCGGTCCGAGTTCGGCGGAGGATCGCGAGCGCAGACAGCGCGCGTTGGCGGATAAAAAGAACGCCGAGACGTACAAGAGATTGACGCAAGCGGGCGAAGAAGAAGTCCAAAACGCCGCGATGGGTTCTTCGGCTGAATTTGTTTCCTACAAATCTATGCGAGACGTTCCGACGCCGAGACACAACGAGCTCGTACTCGCCGTCGACGCCGACCGCGAATCCGTCCTCGTGCCCATTTACGGTCAACTCGTGCCTTTCCACATCATGTCCGTGAAGTCCGCGTCTGTGAGTCAAGACGCTGGGAATGCGTTCGTCCGCATCAACTTCCAGCACCCGACCGGCTCGTCCGCAGCGCAACAAAAGTACGCCGCCGCGGTGAGATTTCCGAACTCGATCTTCTTGAAGGAGGTGAGCTTCCGAAGCGTCGACGCTCGTCACGCCAACCACGTTGTGCAAGAGATTCAAGCTTTGCGACGCAACATCGTGGCCAGAGAAACCGAACGCGCGCAGCGCGCTGATTTAGTTCGTCAAGAGCGACTTGTGCTCTCCTCTGGGCGCGTGCACCGCCTGACAGGCTTGTGGATGTTGCCGACATTCGGCGGTCGCGGCGGTCGCAAGGCGGGCACTCTCGAGGCGCACACGAACGGTTTGCGATACATCGGCGCCAAGATGGACGAACAAGTCGATATCATGTACGAAAACATTCGCTTCGCCTTCTTCCAGCCGGCCAAGCAAGAGATTAAGACGTTGATTCATTTCCACTTGAAGAATCCTATCATGATCGGCAAGAAGAAGACGCAAGACGTCCAATTCTATCAAGAGGTGATGGAGGCGGTGCAAAACTTGGACGGCGGTCGTCGTAACATGTACGACCCGGATGAGATCGAAGACGAGCAGCGCGAGCGCGAGCGTCAAAAGAAGATCCAGAAAGAGTTTAGCCACTTCGCCAAGAGAGTGCAAGACGTTTGGGAGAAGGATTTCCCGCACCTCAACTTGGAGTTTGACTCTCCATACCACGAGCTCGCCTTCCAAGGCGTCGCGCACAAGACCACGGCGCGAATTTTGCCGACGACGTCGTGCTTGGTCGAGCTCACGGAGTTCCCTCCGCTCGTCCTCGCCTCTCAAGACATTGAGGTTGTCAACTTGGAGCGCGTCGGTTTCCACCTGAAGAACTTTGACATGGCCATCATCTTCCGCGACTTTAACCGCGAAGTCCATCGCATCGATCAAATCCCGAGCCAATACTTGGAGAACATCAAACAGTGGTTGACGACGCTCGACATCAAGTACTACGAGGGTAAGGCGAACTTGAACTGGAAGCCATTGTTGCGTCAAATCAAGGAGGACCCGGACGGTTGGCTCGAAGCTGGTGGTTGGGAATTCCTCAACAACGAAGCCTCCGACGAGGAAGAGGACGAAGACGAAGAGGTCAGCGAATTCGAACCGAGCGACAGTGAAGAGGAAGAATCTGAGGAGGAGTCCGAGTCCGAGAGCGTGTACGACTCCGAGGACGAGGACGAGGAGGAAGAGTTGGATGAAGACGAGGAGGAAGGTTTGTCTTGGGACGAGCTCGAGGAGAAGGCGGCGAGGGAGGACGCCGACATGAGCGACAGCGACGAGAGACCGCGCAAAAAGAAACGTTAAACTTAGACTTACGACGCCACGTGATAAAACAACCCACGAATACGATGCATATTCGCGTCCCGCGTCCCGCGTCCCGCGTCCCGTTTCCGTTCCCCACATCACTTTTCGACCCGCCGAGCGCCGCGACGAGCATCGACGCGCGGGATGTCTTATCTGCTGCCGCATCTAAAAAACGGTTGGGCGGTGGACCAGGCCATCCTCTCCGAGGACGACCGCGTCGTCGTCATACGGTTCGGTTCGGACGCCGACGACACGTGCATGCGCATGGATGAGGTATGCGCGCGAAATCGAGCGAGCGAAGAGGCGATGACTGACCGTCGTACGCGTGCAGACCTTGGCGGGGGTGGCGGATAAGATTAAGAACTTTGCAATCATCTATCTGGTGGACATCAACGAGGTGCGGACGAGAGACGAACGAGCGACCGCGCTCGACGCGCGCGCGCTCGGGACGCGGCGACTGACGGCTGGCCTCGGCGCGCGCAGGTTCCGGACTTTAACGCGATGTACGAACTGTACGATCCGTGCACGGTGATGTTCTTTTTTAGAAATAAACACATTCAGATCGATCTCGGGACGGGTAACAACAATAAGGTCAACTGGGCGATGGACGATAAGCAAGAGTTTATCGACATCGTGGAGGTTGTCTACACGGGCGCGCGCAAGGGGAGAGGTTTGGTCGTGTCGCCGCGCGATTACAGCACAAAGTATCGCTACTAGATATGAATCATCACATGTACATTGTAACTAGAATTATTCTTCACGTCTCTCGAATCGAATCAGCTCGGCGCTCGCTTGACGCCTCGGACGTCTCGCACGCCGCCGGCGGTGATGGTGTACTTGGCGCGCGCCTGCGCCAGTCGCGGTGATTTCGTGATGAAGGCCACGCGATCGTCGTTTTCCCAGCTCAAAATCACTCTCGTCGTGCATGCGTGCGCGTACGATTCCCCGAGCGCCGGTACCAATCGCGCTGGTCCGTCGCGCTGCGGCTTCACCGTCACCTGATTCACCGTCACCACCGCCACCTGTCTAGCCGTCGCGATGGACATCAATCGATTCGTCATCTTGGATAAGATTGTCGTTCGAAGCGCCATGTCTTGAAAATCCTGTCTAAAGTGAAACGCCACGCTGTCTATGACGACCAATCGCACCTTGGGATGCTCGGCGATGAACTCGCCCAACGTCTCCAACACCGCCAAGAGTTCCGTCACCTCGTGACATCGAAACAAGTGAATCCCGCGTAAAATCTTCTCCGGCGTGAATGTCTTCATCGCCTCCTCCATCTCACGCTTCCCACCGTCCTCGGGCGTCAGCGCCGTCATCTTTCCGAGATATTCCACCAACGCCGAGGCCATGTCCATCGCGCGCTCCGCCATGAAACTCCCCTCCGTGTCCACGTACACCGCCTCCCCCTCCAATCCATTGAACGCCTCCGGCGTCTGCGTGGACACGCACAACTGCGTCGCCAACTGCGTCTTTCCTATTCCCGGACATCCACAAAATTCCGTGATCTCCCCGCTCGAGACGCCTCCGCCCAACGCGTCGTCCAGCGCCTCGCAAAACGTAAAGACGCGTCCTCGCGTTCTCTCCTCCTCTAATAACTCAGCCGCGCTCCTCGCCCCGCGCAGCGCCGCGCCCTCACCGCCTCGTCGCGCCGCTTTGAGCGCATCGTTCGCGTCGTCCAGGGTCAACGCCGCCTCGCGCGCGAGAGAGGAGGCGGACCCGCCCGTGATGCGAATCAAATCTCGAACCGAATGGAATCCCGCGCGTTGGAGTTTGGAGCGCACGGACGGGGCGAGCGGGAGCGAGGTGAGGGCGTAGGAGTCCTGGAACCACGATGCGGTCGAGGCGTCGTAGGAGGGACCCGCGGGATCCATCCTCGCGCGCGAAGTGACGACGCGCCGAGGGGGTCGGTTGCGAATGGAGCATTCGAAAGAAAAGATGGATGGACATTGGATATACATAAACAGCGGGCGTGGGTGAACGTCGTCGAGAGCGCCGACGATGTCGCGTGATTATTGTGATTTATCACTCTTGGGAGCGACGAGACCGTCGCGGATGGCGGCGAGGAACTCTCGCGCGTGGCGACGCGCGGCGTCGAGCGCCGGCGCCAGCGACTTGGCGGCGGATTTGGCGGATTGAAACCCTTCGATCGCTCTCGCTCGGACGACGGTGACGGCGTCGTTGAGATAGTTTTCGTTCAAGTCACCGACAAAGGCGGTGAGCTTGCCGGCGTACGCGGACGTCGCCTCTTTACCCATCGCGGCGAGGGCGAAGAGATTATCGCTGCTCGATTTGAGCAACGGTTCGAGCTGTTTCTGCGCCCCATCAAACGCTTCCTTCAACCCATCGATCGTCTCTTCGATCGCCTCACGAAATTCCAACGAAAAGAACTCATCCATCTTCATCTCGACGTACGCCCGCGCGTCGTTCACAGCCTCGACGCACCTCGCGTAGGCGCGTTTCGCCGCCGCCGCGCACCGTTCGGGCCCGTACGCGTACGCCACGACCATCCCCGTCAACGCCCCCGCGATGAACATCTCACGCACACCAAGCGTCGGCATTCGCACGCCTCCTCCCGCGGACCTCACTTTCTCTCCGAGCACCGTCTCGTCCGCTCCGCGTCCCGCGCCGCCGCCCAGCGTCGCCTCCGCCTCTCTCCCGCTCGTCGCGAACAACGGCGCCGTCATCGTCACCAGCGTCTCTCGCATCGTTCGCATCGCGCTCTCGATCGCATTCTCACTCCCCGCGCTCTCCACCGTCGTCACCGCGCGCGCATCGTCTCGCATCGCCCCGAAGAGCGCGTCGACGCCGGTTCGAATGGTTGGATCCATCTCGCGCGCTTTTCGAAGCGCCGCGTCGACGTACCCGCGATTCTCGGCGTACGCACCGAGCGCGAACGCGCCCACGGGGGCGATGATTCGCGTCGTCATCGTCACCGCGCGCGATGGGTCTCGAGCGTCGCGCAGTGCGGACGAATCCATCATCGCGTCGTGGGACGGCTGGTTCCCCTCGGATGAGAGAGACGACGGTCTATTCGGCGAGGATGGACGCTCGGTGCGATTACACGGCGCGACGACGGGTGAAAAGCTCGGGAACGGGACTAGGACTCGCGAACGTCGCCCATGACCTCGCGACGCTCGTCGACGGACCAACACTTACCGCCGGATGTGACGTCGTCGGCGCGCGCCGCGAAGGCGGCGGCGTCGGTGGCGGTGCCGTCGGCGTACGCGCCGCGAGAGGCGTCTCGTTTGGCTTCTTCGCTCGCGCGCGCGGCGATCTGTTCGAGCGTCTCGCCCGTGTATGTGTCCACGCCGTCGACGATACCGACGCCGGTTTGGACGCGCACGCGTTGACGGAACGCATCCTTTTCGCCCTTGTATTCGGAGTCGCACGCGGTGAAACAGGGAACCATGACGGCGGCGTCCTCGTAGAGCGGCGGCGGCGTCGTGTTAAACTTCCATTGACAGGAGAAATCGTCGTAGTTTGGTTGAATGTGTAAATCCATGCCGAAATCTTCCTTGAGCCACTCCTGCGAGGGGGCTTTACACGTGTTCACGCACACGCTCGCGCACTGGGACGTCTCCAAAAATCGACATCGCTCCGCCTTGACCGCCTGCGGGACTCTTATACATTTCGGCGCGTTCGCGAACGTTTTTCGCAACCACTCGGGCGTCGGCACCTCGACGTGATCGACGCCCTCCATCGGACCCATCAACCACGGAAATAAATTCGTAAACACGAGAACGAACGCGTAATTCGCCATCCACTCGGGCGCGTGCGGCGCGACGAGCCTCTTCCACGCCGGCGGTATCCATCCAATCTTCAACGCCGGTAATATTCCCGCAAACACCCTCTTCGCCCGTACCTGCACGTCCCTCGCGTTCCCTTTCATGTCGTTCACCTCTCGCACCGCCGTCATGATCCCAGAAAACTCCGTCCACGGCGTCGGGTCGCCGTCGTCGCCGCCCACCTCGTCGACGAGGAGTCCTCGAATCGTTCGCGTGAGCACCTTGGATATCGGATTCGCGTCGATCGACGCGTAGTTCACCGACCCGTCGGGATTCAGCGGTAACGAACTCTGCGTCGGGACGCCTCCTCGCCACGCCGCGCGCGCGGCGCGGTCGTCGACGGCGCGTCGATCGTCGTTTTCATCGTTTTCATCCGTCGTCGACGCGCGCGCGCGCGCGCGGCGACGCGCGACGCCGCGCGACGACGCCGCGGACGCCGAGGACGTCGACGCGCGCGCGCGCGTCTTCGCGACGACCGCGTCGATCGAGACTCGCGCGCGGGGCGTCGTCGTCGGCATCGAACGCGTCGACGAGTGACGTCTCGTCGCGCGTCATTCGTCGACGCGTCGCGCGCCCTCGCGCGCGACCACGCGCCGGTCGCGCTCGAACGATCGACGCGAGCGTCATGGACGCGGTGGTGGGATCGGCGAGCGATAAGCCGCACCGCGCGCCGCGCGCGGGGGCGAAACACGCGAAGAAGCGCGCAAAGGGCAAAGGCGGCGGCGGCGACGGGAACGGCGGCGACGACGGGCGACGAGGGAATAATCCGCGCGCGTTCATATTCAGTGGGGCGAAAAAGGCGAAGAAGGCGCGAACGGTGGCGATCGAAAAGGCGGAGAGGAAATTGCGAGCGCCGGTGCGAGAGTTGGGCGAGGGCGAAGAGCCGCCGCCGTTCGTCGTCGTCGTGCAGGGACCGCCGGGAGTGGGGAAGACGACGCTGGTGCGATCGTTGGTGAAACATTACACGAGACACGCGTTGAATGAGATAAAAGGGCCGCTGACGCTGGTGACGGGGAAGAAGCGACGGATACAGATCATGGAGGTGAAGAATGACTTGAACGATATGGTGGACGCGGCGAAGGTGGCGGATTTGGTCCTGTTGCTCGTCGATGGATCGTTCGGGTTCGAGATGGAGACGTTTGAGTTTTTAAATGTGCTTCAAGTGCACGGATTTCCGCGAGTGATGGGGGTGTTGACGCATCTCGATCAGTTTTACGACGTGAAAAAATTGAAAAAGACGAAAAAGTTGCTCAAGCATCGATTCTGGACGGAGATTTACGACGGCGCGAAATTGTTTTACATCTCGGGAATGCAGAACGGGAGGTATAATCTGCGAGATACCATGAATCTGGCGCGTTTCATATCCACGGCGAAGACGAAACCGTTGATTTGGCGAACGTCGCATCCGTACGTCGTCGGCGATCGGTTTGAGGACATCACCAAACCCGAGCTCGTGCACGACAATCCCGTGTGCGATCGCGAGGTGGCGCTGTACGGGTTCTTGCACGGATGCAACCTGAAACACGGTCAGCTCGTGCACGTCGCGGGCGTCGGCGATATGGCGGTGAAAGAAATCGTGCAAATGCCCGATCCGTGCCCGCTTCCGAGTAAGGAGCGCAAGCAAAGAAAATTGGACGAAAAGCAAAAGCTCATCTACGCGCCCATGAGTGACGTCGGGGGTCTGCTGTACGACAAAGATGCCGTGTACATCACGGTCGACGATAAACAAATGAACTTTTCCAAGCGTCAGCTCGAGGAGAAACTGCTGGCGGAGGGTCGACCGTTGCCCGAGGAACATGCCGTGGATTTCGGCGTCGAAATGGTGCACGGGTTGCAAGACACTCGCATCGCGGTGGATGAAAAGCTTCGTAATAGCGAGATCTCTCTCTTCAAGGGAGGTAATAGATTGAAGGGCGGCGAGTTCGACAAGTCGAAGACGAGCGCGTTCGACATCGAGTCCGATGAGGACGGGTCGGGGGATGAATCCGACGACTCAGATTCAGATGACGAGTCGGATGACGAGAACGCGGATTTCCCGGGAAGAAAGGCGAAACCGGGCGATACGAGAACGAGACGAGCGGCGGATTTCACCGAAGAACCCGAGAGAGGATACGAGGACGCCGAAAGCGATGAGGAAGGCGACGAAGAGGATGAGGAAGACGACGACGACGATAACGAAGGTCTCGGCGCCGGAGCGTCGAAGTGGAAAGAGATGATGCAAGGTCGTAAGCGCGAGAAGACACTGATGGAACTCATCTACGACGACGTCGAAGGCACTGTTCGCGGCGAAAATGCGGACGATTCGGGCGAGGAGTCCGACTCAGACTCGGAATCTGACTTGTTCAAAAAGCAAGACGATTCTGATTCAAAGATGGACACGGCGGATTCGTTCGATAGGACGAAATTTCTGCCCGAGGTTCGATCGGCGTTAGATCTCGATGATCCGTCGTTGAGAAATAGATTTGTCACCGGCGATTGGGACGTCGCCAAGGCGCGAAGCGAAGCGCAGCCTCGCGATGAAAATGGTGAGGAGGACGACGAAGTCTACGGTGATTTTGAAGATTTGGAAACCGGCGAAAAGTTCGGTCCGGGGGCGCCGAGCGCCGGCGATGAGGACGACGGTGAAGACGACGACAACGACGACGGCGAAGACGACGACGGTGACGACGAGGCGAAACGTTTGGAGGAGAAGCGTCAGAAACACGAAGAATTCGTCTCCACCGGCGGGCGTAAAGCCACCAACGAAAAGAGCCCGAACTTTGTCGATCCGGACGGTCCGTCGTCGTACTTTGAGCTCGTCAAGAACCAGATGAAGGACGAGACGGCGCGTTCTCGTTCCATCCTCGACACGTTGCCCGAACACACGCGTCAGGCGATGGAAGGTTTCCGCCCCGGCGCGTACCTCCGCATCGTCCTCGCCAAGGCGCCGTGCGAGTGGGTGGAGCATTTCGATCCGACGCGTCCCATCGTCATCGGCGGGATTCTTCCTGGTGAAGAGATCATGGGTCTTCAACAGCTCCGTCTGAAAAAGCACAGATGGCACCGCAAGACGCTGAAGAACCAAGATCCGTTGATCTTCTCCATCGGGTGGAGACGCTTCCAGAGCATTCCCGTGTATTCGATGATGGACGCCAACTCGAGGCATCGCATGATTAAATACACGCCCGATCACATGCACTGCTACGCCACGTTTTACGGACCGCTGACGCCGCAAAACACGGGTGTCATCGCGTTTCAAAGCATGGTGTCGTCGCAGGCGAGTTTCAGAATCGCCGCCACGGCGACGGTGCTTGAATTCGACCACTCGATTAAAATCGTCAAAAAGCTCAAACTCGTCGGCACGCCGACCAAGGTGTTCAAGAACACCGCATTCATCTCCGGCATGTTCAACTCAGCGCTTGAGGTGAGTCGTTTCGAGGGCGCCGCTCTGCGCACGGTGTCTGGCATTCGCGGTACGATTAAAAAGGCTGTCAAGCCGGGCGAGGGCACGCACGGGTCCAAGGATGGCGGCATGAAGGAGGGCAGTTTCCGCGCCTCGTTCGAGGATAAGCTCCTGCTCTCGGACATCGTCTTCCTGCGCACGTGGACCAAGGTGGACGTCCCGAAGTTCTACAACCCGGTCACGACCGGCATGTTCAAGGATTCAAAGGAATGGCGAGGCATGAAGACTGTCGGACAACTGCGATACGAAAAGTCCATGCCGATTCCCGTCAATCCGGATTCCATCTACAAGCCGATCGAGCGCAAGAACCGCGTCTTCAACAAACTCAAGGTTCCCAAGGCGCTTCAACAAGCCTTACCGTTCAAGTCGAAACCGAAATTGGAGAAGGCGCGTACGCGCGAGACGCTCGAGCGGCGACGCGCCGTGGTGCGCGACAAGGAGGAGAAGAAGCTCGCGACGATGGTGCAACAACTCAACACCATTCACAACGAAAAGACGGCCAAACGCGAGGAACAACAAGCCAGACGCCGCGCCGCGCACGCCAAGGCTCAGCGCGTCGAGGACGAGTGGCGAGACAAGCTCAAGAGGGAAACGCTCAAGCGCGCCTATCGCGAAAAGGGCAAAGCCGAAGCCGCGGCGGCGCGCGCTCGAGAGAGCGGCGGAAAGTTTTCCAAGAAACGCAAAACCAAAAAATAGAGTCGCGTCTTCGTCTCACGCGTGTATTTCATCTACTAGTACTACTAGTCTACGCATTCCTCACCCATTCATCGCGCGCGCACGGTCGTTCCGAACGCGACGCCCGTCCTCCTTCGCGTCGTCGCTCTCGCCGCCGCGCGCTCGCCGCGCGCCGCCGCCGCCGCCGCCCCCGTCGTCGTCGTCTCGCGCTCCACGGCTCGCACCGCGATCTCATCATCAATCGCGCGCATCGATCGTTCGATCTCTCGCCGCACATCAACCGCGAACGCCCGCGTCTCGTCGTCGTCGAACGCGCGCCACCCGCCGTCGCCGCGTTCCCGCGCGCGCGCCTCGGCCCGCGTCTCGAACGCCTCCTCCACCGCCTCGACCGCGCGCGCGACGACGACGCGATATTCAAACGCGCCTCCCAGCGCGCGTTCGACGCGCGCGCGCGCCGCGCTCTTCCCCATCGCGCGGTCGTCGTCGTCGTCGGTCGTCGTCGGTCGTTGACCGTCACCGCTCGAAGACGTCTCGACCGCGCGTCGTCCTCCTCGCGCGACCGGAGACGCGCGCGCGGTCGTCGACGTCGTCATCGTCGTCGTCGTCGTCGTCGTCGTCGTGTCGCGCGTCGCGCGCGCGTCTCCGGTCGGCGGCGGCGCGTCGACGAGAAGTAATCCAGGCGGTCGGTGTCGCTCGAGCGCGTCCGCGGCGCCGTCGTCGTCGAGCGTTCGACGCATGGCGACGCGCCAAAACGTCGCGGGATCGCGCGCGCGGCGATCGGTTCGCGCGCGGAGTCGGCGCGTCGACGTCTCGCGTCGCGACACGGTCGAATCGAATCGACGGCGAGTGGTACGAATTTCGTCTTGTTAGATAGATGGATCGGGACCTCTACTCTCACGTCGCGTCGAAGTCTCGCGTCGCGGTGCGTCACGAGTCGAACAATCTCTGTCGACGCGTGCGCGTTCTCGCCGCGCGCGCTCGTCGTCTTCGCGCGTCTTCGCGCGTCGTCTCGTCTATCGGGAGACGACTTGCGCCGCCGGCGCCTGCACGACGATGACCTGCGGTTGCGCTCGTCCCCCGATCCCGTGCGGCATGGACGCCGCCGCCGCTTGTCGATCGTTCACCTCCCGACTCACTTGGCACTGTAAGCAGCAGCAAAAGAGCGAGCACGACAGGCACGGAAGCGGCGCGTTGACGCCCACGCGATACAACGCCTTTCTGTACACGCTCGCGTTGTAACACATCGCGAGCGGTAGGATCGGTAGCAGGAGCGACGAGACGCAACACGTGAGGCAACAATCGCCCGCGCCCGAGCGCTGGGCGATCGATCCGAGGTGACACGGGAAGCAAAAGTATCCGTACGCGCAGTCCGCGCAATCCTCGAAACACCCAAAGAGCTCGTTATTCATGCTCACCGTCTGCATCACCACCCCGGGCCCGTGCTGCGGACCGTTCGGGTGGTGCGCGTACGCCATGTCGATCGAGATCGAGCTCGACGGCGCGGAGTGACGCGAGTCGCGCGATTCACGCGCGGGTTCGGTCGGAATCGAACGCACGGATCGGATCGCGCGCGTCGGGCCCGCGTGTCTTCGGGGTGATTAGACGAGTCCTGAACCGTCGATGAGTCCCCACCATCCGCCTCGAGCCCGCGGGCCCCGAGGGTGGTTGGCCGCGCGCGCGAGAATCGTCATGAATGCATCATCGGCACACACGCGCGCGCGCGCTCGACGTCGCGACGCATCGCGTCGACCGAGGCGTGCGCACGTTTTTTTTTGTTTCACCCGATCGCGTCAGCGCTCGCGCGCGTGAACGGTCGATCGAACGCGCGCGCGCGCGGATTCGTCGGATCTCGACCGCGGATCGATCCGGTGGACGTTCCGCGCGTCGCGAGACGGTCTCGTCGCGCGACGAACGCGCGCGTCGGTGGAATTCGCGCGCGGAGGTTTTGTCGATCGTTTCGTCGACGTTTCGCGCTCGCACCGAGGTCGCGCGCGCGCGGTCGTCGATTCGATTCGATTCGATTCGATTGATTCGAGACCGGGAAGGGTTTTCATTTCATTCTTTCAGGCGAGGTTCGGTAGAACGTCGTCGTTCGCGCGCGAGAGCGGAGAGTCTCGTCGACGCACCCCACACCACTCTGTACCATTAAAAGATTTAGCCGACCGATCTCGCGGTGCGTGAAGGACGGGAGCCGTCGTCGATCGGATCGTTTGTACAAACCACAGACTCGCGCGCGGCGGGGGGTCGGCCGCGCGCGCTCGCTCACTCGATTGTTGAAATCTTCTTTGTTGATTCTGCTGTGTTCGTCCTGTTAAGTAAATAAGAGGTGGATCGCGCGCGTCGTCTCTGGAATAGCTTGCAGAGTGCGACGGCTTTTCGTAGAGAGGGAGAGGAGGAGACGGCGTCGATGGACCCCGTCATCGATTTGGTGGCGGCGACGCTGTCGTCGTCGTCGGATGACGATTTAGGCGGATTGCCTCGAGGCCTGCACGGCATCATCGATGAGAAATCGTCGTCACCGTCTTCCTCCGACCGTGAGCGCACGGATGCTGAACCGACGACTTCGTGCGGCGGCGTCGAGGTGTCTGCAATCTTGGCGAAAATGCCGCTCGGCTTGCGCGCGCAGATCACCGCCGCCGCCAAGTCGTCGACGATGCCCGTCTCTCGCGGTGTGTTGGACGAGTGGTCGGAGAGAGTTCGTCTCGACGTCTCCACTGTGGAAGAAATCTTTGCATCCTTTGCGAAATCATCTCGCGCGTCAGCCGCCGCGGCTCGAGACCAAGTCACTCGACTCGCCGCCCAGGACGAGGCGGCGCCGGAGGAGGACGAGTACGCCCCCGACGACGGCGACGACGTCGAAGACGTGGACATGGACGTGGGCACGGATGAAGACATCCCGATGTTCCCGTCCTCCGCGCCCGCCGACGTTCCGCCGTTGCAGGAGGGCGTCCCCTTCCCGGGCATTCCGCGAGACGTCAGCGTCGGCGTCGTCTGCGGCGATCTCAGAGGCAGGCTCGAGCTCAAGAGAGGATACAAGAAATTACAAGAGCGCGTGCGATGCGGCGATCGAATCATCACCCCGAGTAAGTTTGAGGCGGACGGTGGACGCGCGTCCGCGAAGAAGTGGAAGATTAGCCTGCGAGTCGTGCGTCCAGATGGTACACCGGGGGCGACGGTGGGGGACTGGATCGACAAGCACGGGTACCATCCCGCGGGATTAGTCATAGGCGGCGAAGAGGATAAGCCCAAGGTGGCGCCCTCGGCGCCTCCGAGGGCGAAGAAATCAGCTTTTCAGATACAGTTAGACCCCTTATTAGACGCGGAGGGTGACGTGGCGTTGCGCACCATTCCCAAGTTTGTACGAATGATGCGAGAAACGACGAAGCCGAAGGAGCGCGCGCTCCTGTTGCAAATCATTCGCGGAACGAAGAATAAGACGTGCCTGCGAGAGTTTGGACAATCGGCCGAATTAAAAGGTCTCGATGTTTTACAGGATTGGATGATGGATGCGAAGCGACGGTATCAATCGACTCTTTTAGTCAGCATTCTTAGAACTTTGAAGATGATTCCAGTCACGTTGGAGGCCCTCACGCGTACCTCCATCGGTGCTCAACTGAGTAAGATGAAATCGTACGAGGTCCCGGAGCACGAGGAAGAGTACGACAACACGGAGATGAACACAAAGGTTGTTGTATTATCGAAATCTGTGAAGAACACGTGGAAGGCGCAGATTACGGCGCCGCACGTCTCGCAACCGTCCGCAGCAAAGCCGGTTGCCGCCGCTCCGCCCGCCGCGAAGCCAGTAGCAAAACCCGCCGCCACACCCGTCGCCAAGGCTGTTGAATTGGGCGACGATGATCTGTTCGGTCGCGCCAAGAAGGCGGCGCCCGCACCGAAAACGACGGTGGTGAAGACGGTGACAAAGATTACGATGGAGAAGAAGGTGGCGCCGCCGAGCATCTCGACGAAGAAACCGAGCATGAGTGTGAACGATTTAATCAATAAGAGTTCAAAGGCGACGAAATTCGCCGCGGTCCCGGTGCAAAAGCCGAAGGAAACCGAGGAGAAATTGGATAAATCTGGCAAGAAGCGCAAGCGAAAGACTGTGACGTGGGCGCCGGAAGACAAGCTCGAGCAAGTGCGCGTCTTCGAGAAGGATGCGAAACAGCCGAAAGAGGTTGCGTTTCCGGACCCGTCTCGCGACGGTACGACGGATGCCTCCAGTAGGAAAGCTTTGGAGCGAAGAGACAGAGAAGTCGAGGCGGAGAGAAAAGCTGCCGCCAAGCAGCATCAGCGTCGTCTCGACGAGATGCGTGCCACCATCAGTTGGCGAACGCCTCGTCGCATCGAGCCCGTCAGAGATCACAACGATCCCGAGGCGCTCGCTCCCGGTGCGGAATCGGAAGAGTTTCAACGAATTTTACGAATCGAGGCTGAGAAACCGAGCGTCAAGTATAAGAGTTTGAAGGACATTCCAGACAGCCCGGCGGAGGCGCCCAACGAGGACGACCAACTCGACCTCGACAACACCCCAGCCTTCTTCATGGAGTTCCAAGAGGAAGAGGTCGCCCCTCAATCTCTCATGCCCGCGGCACAGCCCGCGGGATTACCGGCAAACATTGATTTCGCCGCCCTCGGCGCGTTGCTCGCCAACGTGCAACAAAACGCCGGCTTACAACCGCCGCCGCCCGCCCGCGGCTACGCCCCACCGCCCGCCGCGTACGCCCCACCACCACCACCACCGCAGCAAACGCTCGCTCCGCAGGCACCGTACGTGCCCGGCACCGTCCAGCCTCCGCAACAACCGAGCAAACCCGCCCTCGTGGGCGGCCAACCCGTCCCCGCGCAACACGCGCTCAACGTCGGCGGCAAAACCTACCGCGGCGTCTGCGCCTTCTTCAACACCCCTCGCGGTTGCAACTGGGGGGACAAATGCGGCTACCTCCACGAGATCGGTCGCAATCCCACGTGAATCGCGCCTCTCCGCGACCGACGACCGACGACGCGTCGCGGTCGCGTCCCGCGCGCGTGACACCACTAGTACGATGCGTTTTCATCCCATCACCATACCCGTTCCACATGTCCGAACATAAGGAGTCGTCACTTGACATGGTAAATTCAAATCACGCCATTCAAACCACACTCTCGGCCGTCTCGTCGACCGACGTCGACGCGCGAGACCCCTCGCGCGTCGCCGATCGATCCCCCGCGCGTCGTCCCACCACTTCGCCTCGTCTCATAGTCTCTCGCGACGTCTCGACGACGCAGCGGCGCGCGCCCACGCATCGATCGGGACTCGGATTTGAATCCACCCCATCGCGCGCCATGTGGTGTTTCGACGTCGACGCCCGCGTCGAGCGAGGCGCGAACGTGACGTCGAGCGCGATGAAACATCTCTCTCTTCGCGCGCCGAGCGATGCGCCGCCGTCGTCGGCGCGCGAGAACGAGTCGGGAGGTCGATTCGGAAACGAAAAGATGACGCGCGCGGCGGCGCGGACGGACGCGCCGGGGAGCGCGTACGCGTTCTGGTTCGGCGACGGTGGGAAAGCGCCGCACGTCGTCAGCGTGGGTGCGATCAAGGCGGTGTTTGGGAAATTCGTTCGCGAGGGGAAACTGACGATCGAGAGTAAGGATGGGGTCAAGGTGTTCATCTCGGGAAGTCCCGCCGAGTGCGCGCGGGTGATGAAGACGGTGACGACGATGAAGTCGCAACCGACCGAGGCGAGGGAGACGTATTTACGATCGTTGACGCGGTGCGCCAAGTGCGCGGGGAAGTGTGAGGCGATGGAGAAGAGAGCGGAGGAGAGGCGCGCGCGAGAGGCGCGAGTGGCGGAGGAAAAAGCGGCGGCGAGCGCGGAGAAGAAGCGTAAACGAGACGCCGTCGCCGCCGAGCGAGACGCGGCGAGAGAGGCGAAGACGAACGACGCGCTTCGCGACGCGGAGGAGAAGAGATCGCGATTGGAGCGCGCCAAGGGGGAGATCGCGTCCATGCGCATAGACATCGAGGCCGAACGCGAGAGTTTACGGAGAGAAAAGGAGAGCATCGTGCAGAGACGCCGCGAGCTCGAGGACGAGCGGCGATTGCTCGAACGCGCCGAAAAGGAAATCGCGGAGAGGCGAGACGCGGTGTCTCTCGCGCGCGAGGGGCTGCAGGAAGAGACGACGGAGATCAACGCGCTCAAAGCGGCGAACGTCAAAGAGCGAAACGAGTTGGACGCGGAGAAACACAGGTTTGAGCGGATGCGGCGAGAGGTACGAGAGAAGCGCGAAGAGCTCGAAGCGGAAGTCGAGCGCAGACACTACGCCGCGGAGGACCTTAAAAAGGCGGAGCAACGCGTGCGAGAGGAGACAGCGCGACGCGAGGCACTTCGCGCGACGCGGCGCGCGCAACAAGCGACTGAAATGCTGAGACCGACGTCTCCGGGGAGCTTTTATGGGAAGAAAAAGGCGAAAATTGTCATGGACGACGATTCCGATTCCGACGCCGACGCCGAAGACGCAGAGGAAAACAAGGAAAACACCGCGGAAGATTTGCGACGCAAACAACGCATCGAACGTCTGCGACAGGCCGAAATCGAGCGTCAGCGTCGAGAAAAGGCGGCGAAGGAAGAGGTGGCGCGCACGCAAGCCGAGGCGCAGCGTAGACGCGACAGAGCCCGCGCGGCGCAACTCGAACAAAAGGCGGAGCGCGAGCGCAAGAAACGTCTCGAAGAGGAGACGTTTACCCATCATCGACGAAAGGCGGAACACGAGGCGCGCATGCGTCAGCGCTCTCGTGAGAACACCGTGCCGACGGCGACCAAGGTGATGTGGGAATCGCATCTCGCGTCGTTGGACAATTTAAAGACGCGCGCCGAGGCGTCGCTCGGCGAGGCGGATTTCCCGTGGCCCCCCAAGCACAACATCGCCTTCTTCTCCGCGGGCGATGGCTCGAGCGATAGAAAGAAGAAAGTGATGAAGGCGACGCTGTCGTGGCACCCGGATAAATTTGAACAAAAGTATGGGAAATTGCTCAAACCGAGCGAGGCGGAGAAGATTCGCAAACGCGTCGCCGACCTCTCGGCGCAATTCATCGAGATTCGACACGTCATGAACACCGCCGCGCCGCGTTGAGAATCGAGAGGGACGCGAGCCGCGTGCGAGCGCGCGAGCGACGGCGAAAACAAACGATTCAAACGCGTCGTCATTATTTTAGGAGTACGCGCCGTTAGGACGGTGCGTGTAGTAGAGATACATTACCAAATCATGCTCGGTCGAAGCGCGAGCTCGCGTTCGTACTCCTCGACGTGTCCCGGAACCTCCAACGTCTCCTTCGTCCCCTCCAATCGCACGTACTCTCGAAGATCACACACCGTGTCCACGTACTCCACCTTGCCGCAAAAACTCGATTCCACTCGAAACGCATCCATGGCCCAGATGGCGGCGCGCAACGCCGACGTCGGATGGACGACGTAGACGCACTTGAGCGTGTCGGTGCGACTCGGACCGAGGGCGACGCGCAACTTACGAAGAAAGTCTACGCTCGGCGACGTCCCGTACGCCCCGCCCGCGTGGTGGTACACCATGATGTATCCTCGTGGATTATCCGTCACGCCGCGGAATTCCTTGGCGACGTGTGCGAGGAGTCGTTGTTCCTCGCCAGCCTTGAGAAGACGTTCGACGTAGGCGGCGACGACGACGACGACGCGGCGTCCGATGTAATCTCGATGCTTTTCGAGATAAATCGCCCTGGCGTCGCCGACGTCGCTGACATCCATGGAATCCGCGCGACGGAGTAAACTGGCGCGACGCGCGTGTTCGTCTTCAATCTCTCGCGTGTCTTCGACGGTGAGGGGCGGCGCCGCGGCGTCTCTCGCGTCGGCGCCGTCGACGGCCCACCACGCGCCGTCGCCCTCCTCTTCCCTTCGTAAACGCTCCCGCTGACGACGAGCCTCCGGGTCGATGTTCATGGACATGAATACGCTCGATACCGCGGGGGCGATGGACGCGTCGTCGCCTCCTCGATCGTCGTCGTCTAATTTCACCCCCGCCGTCGTATTAAAGAAATCGCTCGCCGACGCCGCGCGTCCCGGTCTCGCCTCGATTCTCATTCGTCGTTCGTCCAGAATCATCTCGCCGAACTCGTTGCAATCGGGAACATCGCGCAAAACGCGCTCGGACGCCGCCGATTCATCGTCGTTTCGCGGGAAATACACCGATAACGCCCTCGCGTACTCTCTCGCCGCCGCGCTCGGCGCGCACACCACCACGCAATCCAACTTATCGCTCCACCTCTCTAAAAACCTCCGTATCGTTCGCACCGTCACCATCGCCGCTCGATCGCTCGGATACCCCTTAGACTCGGCGCACGCCGGCGTGCACGCGATGGTTCTCGCTTTACACTCGTCCACGCACTTGCTCAGCGCGTTTACGTAACAGTGACACAACGCGTTCTCCGCCGCCGTCGCGTACTTCTCCGCGTACCTCGGTCCGACGCAGTGCGCGATTCGCCTCGCCGGTAATCGACACCCAGACGTCATCGCACAATCCCCCGTGCGCGCGCGCTCGGCCCGCGCCATCTCTCGCTCGAGTTCGTCCCCGGCGAGCGCGCGCAGCGCCGCGCCCGCCCACGCGGGCTCCCTCGTCCCGACGATCGCCTTCATCGACTCCCTCGCCGCGCACGTCACCACCTCGACGTCCAACAACCACGGCGACGACGAGTCCTCCTCACCGCACTCGAACGCGCGCACGAGCGCGTTTAAATCCTCGCGCACGGGAAACTTCACCGTCGATTTTGGTGTTGACACCTCGGCGACATCCATCGTCGTCACCGCGCCCTCTCTCTCCGCGTCCGCGCCCCACGTCGTCAGCTCGCGCCATCTCGTTCGAGGGTTCAGTTTCCTCGCCGTCGTCCCTCGATCGTACGCGGGCGCGTCGTACGCGCGATTCCGCGCCATGACGCGCGATTCCGCGCCTCCGCCTGGCGTCGACCATGGCGAAAAAGGGCCGCGAGGCGCGCATCACGCGCACCATCGCGAACATCAGAGGGGACAAAATCTCCCTCGCGCTTCAAAAGCGCGCCCTCTCGAGACCTCGCGCGTTCTCCTCGCTCGAGGAGGACGCGCCGAAGAGATCCTCGTGGCGGCGGCGAAAAGACCGCGCGAGAGTTCGAGCCGAGGCGCGCGGGGACGCGGACGCGCCGCACGGATACCACGGTGGCGCGCGCGTCTTGCTCGTCGGTGACGGGAACATGACGTTCGCGCTGGCGCTGACGACGCTGTTCGGGGGGGATGGGTCGGGGGTGGTGGCGACGACGGATGCGAGTCGAAGAGACGCGGGACGGGAACACGCGGGGCACGAAGACGTGTGCGAGGCGATCGAGGCGAGCGGTGGGACGGTGGTGCACGAGATAACGTGCGATGGACTGGGAGAGGAGGGGGTGCGGCGAGCGCTGAGGGAGAAGGTGGGGGGGAAGGCGTTCGATAGGGTGGTGTTTAATTTTCCCGACGCCGGGTGCGGACGGGTCGGGACGCTGAGCGTCAGGGCGCAAAGGGCGTTGCTCTCGAGCTTTTTGGTGAATTCGCAGGGATTGATCAAGGCGAATGGGGAGATACGGGTGACGCTGCGCGCGGACGCGCCGTGGACGACGTGGAATGTGGAGGGTTTGGCGATGAAGGCGGGGTTGGCGTTTAAGGCGTCGGTGGAATTCGACGCCGACGAGTTTCCGGGGTACGAGTATTGTCACACGCCGGGGGAGGATGAGAGAGGGGAGGAGATCGCGCCGAGGACGGAGGAGTGCGAGGGAGAGTGCGTGACGTACGTGTTTGTTCGGAAGGCGTGACGTCGCTGTGCGAGTAGCGGGCGCGGAGCGCGCGCTCGATTGTTGTAAATTTGTTTGCGTTAAAAAGTTTCTCGCCGCGACGTGAGGCGGCTCCTCTCCACTCTCGTTTTTAATACAGCGGTCGCGAGACGTTTTGGTACGATGAATCGATCGATTGAATTGATCGCGATGATTGACGCGCGCACGCGTCGGTCGCCGCGTCTCGCCCCTCACTCGTCGAAATCCGGGTCGCCGATGACGTACCCCGCGTATTGCAACATCGGCACGACGAAGGAAATCACGAGTAAACCGATGACGACGTTCGCGAACACATCACGCTTCGCATTCGTCTCCGCACGAGTCTTAAAATTACTCCCCTTGGCTGCCTCGTACTTCTCCGGAGGACCCGGATCCTCTCTGCCCTCGAGCACCGCCGCGACCCGCTTCACCGACGACGTCAGCGCCTCGTTATACTTTTCTTGCTCGAGATTAATCCCGTAATTACTCGTCAACACACTATCGATCAAATCATCACCGACAGACTTTAAAAACTTTGGCCCTCCCACCAACGCCCCGTCCTTGGTCGACTTGACCAACAACAGGTTACCCTTATCGTTCCCTTCCTCCACCGTCGGGTACCACGTCTCCAGAACCTTATCACCGAACGCGAACGGATCCGTCTCAAACACCAATTTTCTCACCGTGACGACGTTCAGATGAAATCCCGTCTCGTCCTCGAGCTCTTTTAACGTTTTATTCACCGTCGTCGCCGTCGACCGGGACATCAACCCCGCGTCGTCGACGATGTACCCCTCCGTCGGCGCCGGCGTGGCTAAGATTTCAATCTCACCCGCGTTCGCGGCGTCAACGCCACCGACCATCACGGACATCGCGAGCATCGCGCCGCACGCCGCGGTGCCGAGCGCGCGCGCGGCGGCGTCCACACCGCTCGTTCGATCGGCATCGTCACCGCGATCGACCGTCGCGCGCGCGACCGTCGTCGAACGCGTCGCGCGCGCGCGAGGTTTGGCCCTGGAAACGCGACGCGCGGGCGCGATGGTCGTCGTCGTCGTGGTCATCGTCGCGGTCATCGTCGTCGTCGTCGTCGTCGTCGTCGTCGTGTGACGATCGCGCGACGGTGGGCCGGGTCGGTGTGGATGCCCATGACGAGTCAGGACTCATGATGCGTCACGTGTCTTGAGTCACGATGAGTCAGGACTCGTGATGCGTCACGTGTCTTGAGTCATGATGAGTCAGGACTCGTGAGGCGTCACGTGTCTTGAGTCACGATGAGTCAGGACTCGTGAGGCGTCACGTGTCGTGAGTCACGATGAGTCATGAGTCATGATGAGTCCTGTGTCTTGAGTCATGACTCGTATGTATGAGGGACTCGGGGTCGGGCCCCGCGCGACCGACGCGACGCCCGATCGATTCCTCGCGCGACACCTCGTCGCGCGCTCGTCGCGCGCGATCGCGATGGCGATGACGGCGGCGATGACGTCGGTCGTCTCGCTCTCTCGCGCGCGTTCGGCGAAGGGGAGGAGGCGGAGGACAGGGAGGCGCGCGACGACGATGACGACCGCGATGGCGTTCGAAAGCGCTCGAGCGACGAGGGCGTCGTCGAGGGCGAGGGTGAGGGCCAACGCGCGCGTGGTCGCGGCGCAGGCGAGCGCGGTAGACGCGGGGGGCGATGAGACGCCGTTGGAGAGGGCGTCGAGCGCGGCCGGGGCGTGGGTGAGCGAGAGATTGCGCGCGTGGACGCCGCCCAAGTTTCTCTGGCGAACGACGGCGACGTCTCTGTTGTTTGGAAGCGTGTTGTTTCGTCTGATTCGTCAGCCGAGGCGGGTGAACTGGGAGCAGACGATTCAGCAGATCGCACGCGTGGGGCCGCAGACGTTGGGGGTGTCGCTGCTGACGAGCTCCTTCGTGGGCATGGTGTTTACGATTCAGTTCTGTAAGGAGTTCGCCAAGGTTGGTCTGAAGAACGCGATCGGAGGGTTGTTAGGATTGGCGTTCGCGCGCGAGCTCACACCGGTAATTTGCGCCATCGTGCTCACGGGACGCATAGGGAGCTCCATCGCCGCCGAGTTGGGAACTATGCAAGTGACGGAACAGGTGGATCAACTCACCGTCCTCGGGACGGATCCGGTGGATTATCTCGTCATCCCGCGCGTGATCGCGTGTGCGGTGTCCCTTCCCATCCTCAGCATCATCTCCTTCGCCCAATCCCTCGGGGCGTCCATTCTTCTCGCGGATTTACGCTACGGCGTCTCGCCGAACGTCATCCTCGACAGCGCCGCCAAGTACCTCGAGGCGAGCGATATCGGCATCATGACGGCCAAATCCATCGCATTCGGTGCCGTCATCGCCGTCATTTCCTGCGGATGGGGCACGACGACCACCGGCGGCGCCAAGGGCGTCGGCGAGAGCACCACCGCGAGCGTCGTCATCAGCCTCACCGCCATCTTCATCGTCGATTTCGTCCTCTCGCTCGTCTTCTTCCAAAAGTGACCCCACCGTCATCGATCGATCGCTACCCCCCCCCCCGTCGTCTCGCGCGAGACGTAGACATCGCTTGTGACACGACACCGCCCAGCCGCCCGCCTCGCGCGTCCGTCCCCCTCGGTCTCGGTCGATTCCCATCCATTCACCCTTCGTGACTCAACACACGGGGGCACTCCCAACCACCACCCCACCCCGCGCGCGCAACACCCATCATCATCACACGCGCGCGCGCTCGCTCGACATGTCCGCCGAGTGCGAGCGCGAGCGCCTGCTCGATGAAAACGCGTCATCCTCGCGCGAATCGCGCGCGAATCGCGTCCGCGTCGCCCTCATCGCCACCGCCGTCGCCGTGTTCGGTCTCGCGGGATCGTACAGCGCCTCGCGCGCGGCGCGCACGTCGCAATCCGCGCTGTCGACGCCCGTCTACGTCATCTCGGACGAACGACCGGGACGGGACGCGGACGTCGCGAAGGTAACGGTCGATCGGGCGGTGTCGTACCTGATGAAGTATCGAGGGGCGAGCGAGGCGACGGCGAGAGGGACGTTGCGGGCGTCGCCGGCGGTGTTTCCGGCGGATTGGCCGACGACGTTAAACTTGGCGACGACGTACGCGAACTTTTATCGAGACGGTGGGTGCTGTCAAGACGCGGCGGTGGAGTCGAAATATCCGTTCGAGACGGTCAAGTCGTCGGAGAAGGCGAACCGGTGCGACGGATTTTTTTGTCAAGACGGTTTGCGACACCACTTGGGATGCTTCCTGTCGCACTTGGGGGCGTGGGAAATGGCCATGCGAGACGGAGCGCAAACGTTTGTCGTGTGGGAATCGGATGCGATGAATTTGGCCTCCGTCAACGTGTTGGATTACGACGACCTCGCGCAGAGATTACCGGCGGATGCGGACATGGTGTGGATGCACAACCACCGTGGAGGATCCGGTCCGTTTGTGATGAAGTTTCCGAGCAAGGCGACGGGAAAATGGACGGGCGGGGAATTCGTAGAGACTAATAACGCGTCGTCGAGCGTGTACCTGTATCGTTTCAACAAGAGATCGGGTTGGGCCGGGTCTTCGAACATCATGTGGACGAGACGAGGCCTCGCCAAGGTGCGAGATTTCATCAAAGAGCACGGAGGCGACATGATCGACGCGTGGCTCGTGTCACAGTGCCTCAAGCGATGTGAACATCACAATTGCTTGAACTTGGTGTGTTACGACGCCCAGACGACGCCCATCAAGAAAGAACATATCGGCGGTTTCATTCCGGGTTGGTACGAGGAGGACGGCGTGGACAGAGCCGTCGACCCGTGGATGTACCTCCCCCTCGACGTCGACCACCTCAGATACAACCAACTCGGGTGCGAACGCGGCGCGCAAGACTTCATCGAAAACGGTGCGTATTTCCCCATCGGTTTCGAGGCTGAGGATGAAAAATTCGAGGAAACGGTCGAGGGCCAACTCTCCTACCAAGCCGCCGTCCAAGCAGGCGTCAATCCCTGCGCCACCGCCTTGCCCTTGCGCCGACCCACATCCATGGCCGTCGCCTCCGCCGAGGCCACCTTATCTCTCGCCGAGCGCATGCAGGGCGACGGGTCCTTTTCATCCATGAATCACGACGCCGAGTTTCTTCGCGCGCGCGCGCTCGAGCGACAACGTCTCGTCGAGCAGAGACAAGCCGAGCAGAGAGCCGAGCGCGTCTCCGCGCGACGCGCGCGACGAGGCACGACCGACGATCACGACGACGAGACGGAGAAGAAAAACACACAGAAAACCGACTGAGCGCGCCTCGCTCGCGCACACGCCACCTCGTAATGTAATCGAATGCACCAAAGGCTTCCAATCCACCAACCGTTCCCTCATCGCGCGCCGCGCGCGGCGACGAACGCCGCGATGCGCGTCGTCGACGTCAGTCCTCGCGCGATGTCACCGTCGACGTCGTCTCCGTCGACGTCCTCGACCGCGCGCGCGAGAGCGCGCGCATCGTCGCGACCGAGCGCGCGATGTCACCGTCGACGTCACGCGCCACCGTCGACGTCTCGACCGCGCGCGCGCGCGCGCGCGCTCGCGAACGACGTCGATCCCGAGGCGGTGCAGACGTGGCAGCTCTGGTTCGGTTTCTTCGCCGGGCTCTCCCCGGTCGTCATCGCGGCGTGGGAGTTTTGGAAGCGCGCGCGGATTCAGCGCGGATGCGCGCGATGCGCGGGATCGGGACTCGTCGTCGTCGGCGTCGGGGACGAGAAGAGAAAGGTCAAGTGCGCGTCGTGCGGTGGGTTTTTACCCTTTGAGAGTTGGTCTCGTTTCTTCTCGAGCGATCCCGGGAACGGGGGACGACTTCGCGCGCCTCGCGGGCAGACGCGCGTCTTCTACGACGTCGACGCGAGCGTCGAGGCGAGTCGACGCGCCGTCGACGACGATGAATGGTAAAGAATAGTAGCGTCGCGGTGGTCGGTTTTGTGGTGAACGAAAATCGAGCGCGCGAGTCTCGCGCGAGTCGCGCGTCGGTCCCGTCCCGGCGTCCCGGTTTCGGTTTCGTCTCGCGCGCTTTTTGCTCTTCGGTCCAGACTCGCGCGCGCGCGCGCCCGCCCTTCGTCCGCGCGCCATGCGCGCCGCGCTCTCGCGCGCGACGCATCCACTGCGTCGCCGCGTCTCCCCGACCGGTCGAGCGCGCGCCCGCGCGGCGAGAAGACGCGCGAGCCCGGAATCACCGCCGCCGGTTCCCGACACGCGCGAAGTCGGCGCGCTGGCCGACGCCGCGCGTGCGTACCCGCGCGCGACGGACGGACGCGTCGCGCTGAAAGGCATGCGTCGAGAGGAACTCGCGGATTGGCTCGAATCGGTCGGTGAGAAGCGCTCGAGGGTGGATTCGTTGTTTCGAGTCATGTACAGGGAGACGGCGACGAATGCCGACGTCGGCGACACGGAGACGTTCGGCGCGAAATTTAAGGCGAGATTGCTCGAAAAAGCCAGCATGGACGGTGATTTAAAGATACTCGGCACGCGCGTCGCGACGGATGGGACGAGAAAGGTGACGTACGAGCTCGTGGGAGAGGGCGGCGGCGTGGTGGAGAGCGTGTTGATTCCCGCGTTGAGGGAAAACGGGCGAACGACGGTGTGCGTGAGCAGTCAGTTGGGATGCGCGATGAATTGTCAGTTTTGTTACACGGCCAAGATGGGTCTGCGGAAGAATTTAACCGCGGCGCAGATCGTGGAACAGGTGGTGCACGCGAGGCGAATGGTGGGCGCGAATGAGGTGAGCAACGTCGTCTTCATGGGCATGGGCGAACCGTTGCACAACGCGGACGAGGTGCTCCGGGCGTGCGACATTTTATTGGATGAGAAAGGGTTAGGGTTCAGTCGGAATAAGGTCACCGTGAGCACGAGCGGGCTCGTGCCGCAGATGGAGCGGTTTTTACGCGAGAGCGAGGCTTCGTTGGCGGTGTCGCTCAACGCGACGACGGATTACATTCGCAACTGGATCATGCCCATCAATCGTAAATATAATCTGGAGGCGCTGCTCGGGTTGCTTCGGCGCGAATTCCCCAGGGTCAAGCTCGGGAGACACCAGAGACAGGTGTTTTTCGAGTACATCATGCTCGAGGGCGTCAACGACAGCGACGAGGACGCGGATCGTCTCGTCGAGATCTCTCGCGACGTGCCGTGCAAAATCAATCTCATCTACTTCAACACGCACGAAGGATCCGAGTTCAAGTGCAGCGATCAGGAGAGAATCAAGGCGTTCAGGCAGCGCATCAGCGACGCCGGCGTGACGTGCACGATTCGACAATCACGAGGCGACGAGGAAGCGTCCGCGTGCGGACAACTCGGAAATCCGGGCGACGCCGCGCTGTGGAAGCCGGCGCCGCCTCGCACGCGAGACCCTCGAACGCGCGCGCGACGCCCGTGACGCGTTTGCCTCGACGATCGCACACCGGACGCGACCGGTACTGTAATCATCATTCATCATTCAGTGTGTAGTTCTCACGCACGGCGCGGCGAAGCGATCGCTTCCGAAGCT
>MDTD01042418.1_pt1 | contig 27458 bp, 25 predicted proteins | sample 811221 | NCBI WGS metagenome assembly MDTD01 (sample SAMN05326646, study PRJNA326480) | marine metagenome | isolation source: seawater | place: Pacific Ocean: South West | collected 2011 | reverse complement strand
GCCATCTGTCTGGTGATGGATCTGCGACCAGGTGTTCCTCGGATTCTCGATCCGGAGAAGACAATGGCCACGGATCCGGTGATTGCGGGTCCGTGGCCTGGGTGGCGAGGGGGCTCTGGCTAGGAGAAGCCTCCGACGGACGCGGCAATCGTCTGGGCGGCGGCGCGTCGCTTACGCGGAGCCGCCGCGGCGGCGCGGGCGGGGATGACGGGATGCCCCGAGACAGGGGCACGGAAGGTGCATGCCATGCCGGCAACGCCTACGCCGTCAAACGCAAAATTGCTGATCATGATCGCGGCACCCTCCTCTCGCACATGGCCGTCGTCTGTGTGCTCTCGAGATTAGAGGCTAGCAGCCGAAACCGACAACACATTTTTGACCAGCATATTTGGCGCGATTTCTACGACGATTGGCGGCTTTTGACCATCGCGAGCACGTCGGGACCGAATTGCTCGAGCTTGCGTGCGCCGATTCCCGGAATCGCCACCAGCGCGGCGTCGTCGGTGGGCATCGACTCGGCGATCGCGATCAGCGTGTTGTCGGTGAACACCACGTAGGCGGGCACGCTCATCTCCTTGCTGATCCGCAGCCGCCAGTCCTTCAGTTCGGTGAGCAGGTGCTCGTCGATGTCGGACGGGCAGCTCTCACAGCGGCGCAACATGATCGCCGGCGGCGAGGTCAGCGGTTCGTTGCAGATGCGGCAGCGCGGCGCCGGCCCTCGCGGCTTGCGGGAGCGGCTCGGGCCGTCGTCGCGCTGTGACTGCGGGGCGATGCCGTTGAGGAAGCGCGACGGCCGTCGCCCCTGCCGACCCCCAGGGTTACGGGCCAGCGCCCAGCTGAGCGTCAAATGCACTCGCGCCCTGGTGATTCCGACGTACAGCAGGCGCCGCTCCTCCTCCACCGGCTCGCTGTCGGGGCCGTGGGACAACGCATGGGAGATCGGTAGCGTGCCGTCGGCCAGCCCGACCAGGAACACCGCGTCCCACTCCAGTCCCTTGGCGGCGTGCAACGAGGCCAGCGTGACGCCCTGCACCGTCGGGGGGTGGCGCGCGTCGGCGCGTTGGCGCAGCTCGGCGAGCAGGCTCTGCAGATCCAGCTGCGGGCGTTGGGCGACTTCGTCGTCGACGAGTTCGGCCAACGCGACCAGGGCCTCCCACCGGTCGCGCGCCTGGCTACCCGTCGGCGACTCGGCGGTCAGACCGAGCGGTTCCAGCGTCGCGCGCACGACCTCGGGCACCGCGGCGTCGGTGTCGGCGCCGCGCTCGGCGACGCGGTGCAGCGCGAGCAGGGCCTGGCGGATCTCCTGCCTGCTGAAGAAGCCCTCACCACCGCGAACCTGGAACGCCACCCCGGCCTCGGTCAACGCCTCCTCGTACACCTCGGATTGGGCGTTGATGCGGTACAGCACCGCGATCTCCGAGGCTGGCGTACCGGACTCGATGAGCCCCTTGATCGAGCGGGCCACCGCGGCCGCTTCGGCCGCCTCGTCGGGGTGCTCGTGGAATGTCGGGTTCGGGCCGGGCGCGCGCTGACCCACCAGGTGCAGCTTGCTACCCGCCATCCGGCCACGGGCGGCGGCGATCACCCGGTTGGCCAGCGACACCACCTGGGGGGTGGAGCGGTAGTCGCGCTCCAGGCGCACCACCGCGGCGTCGGGGAAGCGCCGGGAGAAGTCCAGCAGGTAGCGCGGGGAGGCGCCGGTGAAGGAATAGATCGTCTGGTTGGCATCACCGACCACCGTCAGGTCGTCGCGGCCGCCCAGCCAGGCCGACAGCACCCGCTGCTGCAGCGGGGTGACGTCCTGGTACTCGTCGACGACGAAGCAGCGGTAGCGGTCGCGGAACTCCTGGGCGACCGCCGCGTCGTTCTCGATCGCGGCCGCGGTGTGCAGCAGCAGGTCGTCGAAGTCGAGCAGCATGAGGTCCGCACTGCGTGACTTGAGCGCCTCGTATCCGGCGTAGGCGGCCGCGGTCTTGGCGGCATCGAACGGGATGTCGCGGCCGTTCTCGGCCACCGCGTCGGGATACCCCTCGGGTGTGATGAGGGACGCCTTCGCCCATTCGATCTCACCGGCCAGGTCCCGCACGTTGTCGGTGCCCGTCGGCAGCCCGGCACGGTTGGCGGCCTGGGCGACGATCGCGAACTTGGAATCCAGTAGCTGCCAGTCGGTGCTGCCCACGACGCGCGGCCAGAAGTACGCCAGCTGCCGGCGTGCGGCGGCATGGAACGTCATCGCCTGCACCGACTCGGTGGGGGCGGTGCCCGCGTCGGTGGTCAGGGCACGCAGCCTGGCCCGCATCTCGCCGGCTGCGCGCTGGGTGAACGTCACCGCCAACACCTGGCCGGGCGCGACGTGTCCGGCGGTCACCAGATGAGCGATGCGGCGGGTGATGGTTCGGGTCTTGCCCGTGCCGGCGCCGGCGAGCACGCACACCGGACCGCGCGGGGCGAGCACGGCTTCGCGCTGCTCCTCGTCCAGGTCGCCGAGCAGCAGATCACGCGAGGCTGTCGGGGACATGGCGACCATCATGTCAGCGACCCACGACACATGCGGGCCCACCACGGCATGGATCGCGTATCGGCTACGTTGAAAGGCCTATGAGCACCAACGATGCCGCCACCGTCACGATGTACACCACCTCGTGGTGTGGCTACTGCTTCCGCCTGAAGAAGATCCTCAAGAACGAGGGCATCGCCTACACCGAGGTCGACATCGAATTCGACCCGGCAGCGGCTGAGTTCGTGGCATCGGTCAACGGCGGCAACCAGACGGTGCCGACCCTGAAGTTCCCCGACGGGTCGACCCTGACCAACCCCAGCGGCGCCCAGGTCAAAGCCAAGCTGGCCGGCTGAGATCTCCCCTGCGGCGGCTTCAGCCGCGAAGGTGCACACCTGGTAGTCGTGCGGCGACGAGGGCTACCGGGAATGCACGTTCGCGACGATGCGCCGGTTCGCGAGCCGCAGCGGTCCCAGCCCCGGCCGCCTCAGTCCTGAGCCGCCCAGGATTCGATGATCTCGCGCGCGATGGAGATGGAGCCCGGCAGCAGCAGACGTGAGTCACCGCCGCCGGATCCCCAGTCCCCGCGGTCGAGTGCCTCACGGATCTCGGCGCGGGTGAACCAGCCGGCCTCGGCGATCTCGCCGTCGTTGAAGGAGAACTCCTGCTCCGGATCTCCCACCGCGTGAAAGCCCACCATCAGTGATCGCGGGAACGGCCACGGCTGACTGCCCAGGTACTCGACGTCGGTGACGGTCAGCCCGATCTCCTCGGCGATCTCACGCACCACACAGGACTCGAACGACTCCCCCGCCTCGACGAATCCAGCGAGGATCGAGAACAGCCGCTCCGGCCACAGGGTCTGACGGGCCAGCACGGCGCGGTCGTGACCGTCGTGCACCAGGCAGATCACCGCCGGATCGATGCGCGGAAACTCCTCGCGACCGGTCACCGGGTTGATCCGTCCCCAGCCGGCTTTGACGGGCGTGGTCGGCGCTCCGTCGACGGGACTGAAGCGGGCGCTGTCATGCCAGTTCAGCAGCGCAGTGGCGGTCGCGACGAGTTGGGCGCTGACGTCGTCGAACACATCGCCGGTGCGGCGTAGATCCAGCACCTCGACCGGTGCGCCCTCAGGCGGCTGCAGCTCGGAACGGATCCCCCAGACGTGCCGGCCGTCCGCGAGGCGACCGAGGAACACCGCGTCCTGCGGGGGCGCGTCACCGGCGTCGCGCGCGTCGTTGAGGACCGCCTGTCCGCCGGAGATCAGCACCTGGTTGCGACGATCCACCCGCAGCAGCAGCGCGTCGGGCCAGCCGGCGACGGCGGCGTCGATGTCGGTGCGCAGCGCGTCGGCGCGGTCGGCGCCGACCCGCGACAGCAGCGGGACGTTGCGCAGCCGGAAGCTCATCGGTGCCCTCTGATCGTCGCGTTCATCGCTCGGCGTCTGCCGAGCGGATGTACAGCAGTCGGTCACCCAGTTCCAGCGCGTCGACCTCGGGGTCGTCGACACGGATCAGCTTGTTGGCGCGCACCACCCCGAGCACGAGGTCGTGCAGGTGGCGTGGCGACCCGCCCGTCTCCTTGGGAGTCACCTCGCGTTCGGCGATCGCGAACCCGGCGTTGGGCGTGAGCAGATCCTCCATCATCTCCACCACGCTGGGGGTCTGCACCGCGATGCCGAGCAGGCGTCCCGCGGTCTCGGAGGTCACCACCGTGGAGTCGGCGCCGGACTGCTCGAGCAGGTGCTGGTTCTCGGCCTCCCGCACCGCGGCGATGATCTTCGCTTTCGGGGCGAGCTCGCGCGCGGTGAGGGTGACGAGTACCGCGGTGTCGTCGCGGTTGGTGGCGACGATGATCGACTTCGCGTGCTGGGCGCTGGCCAGGCGCAGCACCTCGGAGTCGGTGGCGCTGCCGCGCACGGTGACCAGGCCCGCGGTCTTGGCGCGCTCCAGCGCGGCCGGGTTCTCGTCGACGACGACGATGTCGGCGGGGGCGACCTCGTCGCCGATCATCGCGGCCACGGCGGTGCGGCCCTTGGTGCCGTATCCGATCACCACGGTGTGGTTGCGCAATTTGTTCCTCCACTGCTGGATCTTGAACGCCTGCCGCGACTCGGTGGTCAGCGTTTCCACCGTCGTACCGATCAGCACGATCAGGAACGCCACCCGCAGCGGCGTGATGATCAGGACGTTGACCAGCCGAGCGGTCTCGGTGTACGGCGTGATGTCGCCGTAGCCGGTGGTCGACAGCGACACCGTGGCGTAATAGAAGCAGTCCAGCAGCGACAGGCCGTCTTCCTGGACGTCGCGGTAGCCGTCGCGGTCGATGTAGACGATCAGCACCACCGCGCACAACACGGCCAAGGCGATGACGATGCGCTTGGTGATCCGCACCCACGGACTGGGGAGATCCTGCGGGATCTGCACCCGGTCGGTCAGGGCGTGAACCGGGAGATCGGTCAACGACTGGTCGAACCGACTCAATCGTCGGCGTAGACGTCCCTTAGCCACGGGGGCCTGTCACGGTATGCAACTGCCGCACCAGCACAATGTAATCATGACCCTCCCCGCATCCGCACCGCAGCAGGCCCCTACCCGCGTCTACCGGATGGCGGCGATGCTGCTCGGTATCGGGTCACTGCACTTCATCGCGCCCAAGCCGTTCGACTCGATCGTCCCGGCGGAGTTGCCGGGCAGCCCACGGGTGTACACGTACGCCTCCGGGGTGGCCGAGGTCGGCATCGGCGCCGCGCTGCTGGCACCGAAGACGCGTCGGCTGGCGGCACTGGCTGCCGTCGCGCTGTACATCTCGGTGTTCCCGGCCAACGTCAACATGGTGCGGCTGTGGTTCCAGGATCCGAGCAAATCACTGCCGATGCGGATCGTCGCGATCGCACGGTTGCCGTTCCAGGTGCCGATGATCCTCGAGGCGCTCAAGGTCTACCGGGCCTCCTGAGCGCTCACGCGGCGGTGTCGCCCGATGCGCGGTCCAGCAGCGCCGCCAGTCCGTCGGAATCCGGCAGGACGTCGGGCATGACGGTGCGCGCAGTGCGCACATAGTGGAACGCCGCACGCACCGACGCCACATCGCAGCCGTGCAGTCCGGCCCACGCAAGCCGATACACGGCGAGCTGAACGGCGTTGCGCTGCAGGTCTTCCGGAGTTGACGGCGGCTCCCCGGTCTTCCAGTCCACCACCGTCACCCCACCGTCGGGGTCGGCGAACACCGCGTCGATGCGGCCGCGCACCACGGTGGCGCCGATGACCATGTCGAAGGGCACCTCCACCTCGATCGGGGTGCGCGCGGCCCACGGTGACAGCGCGAACGCGGATTGCAGTTCCTCGAGTTCACCGCGGTCCTGCCGGTCGGCATCCACCGCGCCGGGCAGGTCGTCGAGGTCGAAGAGCTTCTCGGCCTGGAAGTAGCGTTGCACCCATTCGTGGAATGCCGTGCCCAGCGCCGCGTGAGGGTCCGGGCGGCGCGGCAGACGCCGGTTCAGGCGTTGTGCCGCGGTGCCGGGTTCACGTCCCAGTTCGACCATCGCGCTGACCGACAACTGTGGGGGCAGGGCCGGGGCGACCGGGGGTGCGGTGTGGTCGCGTTCGGCGAGAAGCGCATCGACGTCGGCGGCCCATCCGTGCGGGTCGTCCGCCTCGACGGTCGCATCGCGTGTCATCGCCTGAGACACCAGCGCCGCGCCCTGGACGACACCGCCGCAGTGGCCCGCCGCCGGGTCGACCGGCCACACCGCCTCGGCCACCTGGTCGCGCAGCGGGTTGGCCTCGCCCTCGGCGGGGGCCTCGGCCCAGACTGCAACGGTGCCGCACGGGCTGCCCTGCTGCGCCGCGGCCTCGATGATCTCCTTGAGCTCACAGAGGAATGCCGACGGGCCGCGGGGTTTGGATTCGGTGGCGCCCCAGTGGTGACCGGAGACCAGCAGCGTGCGTTCGGCCCGGGTGATCGCGACGTACAGCAGCCTGCGCTCCTCGTCGGTGCGCCGCTGATCCAGGCTGTGCTTGTGATCGGAAATCTTGTCGGACAGGGCTTTTCGATCGTTGACATCCGTCGTGTCCAGCACCGGCACACCGTGCTCGGACACCGTCGCGCAGTCCCCGCGCAGCAGAGGCGGCAGGTCGGCGGCATCGGTCAGCCAGGTTCGCGGTGACGCCGTCGACGGGAACACCCGGGCACTGAGGTGCGGCACCGCGACGATCTGCCACTCCAGCCCTTTGGCCGCGTGCACCGTCAAAATCTGCACGCGGTCGCCGGCGCTGGTGACCTCGGCCGGGGCCAGACCGTTCTCCACCTCCTGCGCGGTGTCGAGGAAGGCGAGCAGGCCCGCCACGGTGGCACCGGGCCGCGCCGCGAAGTCGGCGACGGCGTCGGCGAACACGTCGAGGTGCTCGGTGCCCGACCAGCCCGCCGAGACGGGGCGGGCCGCCCGCGCCTCTGCGTCCACGCCGAGCACCCGGCGGATCTCGGCGACCAGGTCCGGCAGCGCCCAGTCGAGGTGGGCGCGCAGCGCGGTCAGCTCGCGACCCAGTGCGACGATCCTGGCGTGTCCTTCGGCGGAGTACGCAGCCGGCTGTCCGGGATCGCAGATCGCCTCACCGAGGCAGGCCGCGTCGGCGTCGGTACTCAGTTGCGCGACGATGTCCTCCGGTTCGGCCCCACGTGGCCGTCCGGCGCCGCGGTCGAGCTCGAGGGCCCGGCGCCACAGTGCGGCGATGTCGCGGGCACCCAACCGCCACCGGGGCCCGGCGAGCACCTGCATCGCGGCCGCTCCGGCCGCCGGGTCGGCGGCCAGCCGCAGCATCGCGACCACGTCGGCGACCTCGGGTATCCCCAACAGCCCGGCCAGGCCGACCACCTCGACGGCCAACCCCCGCCTGCTCAGGGCCTCGGCCATGGGTGCGGCGTCGGCGTTGCGGCGCACCAGCACGGCGGCCGTGGGTGCGGTACCGGTGTCGTCGACGGCGGCGCGGTGCAGCCGGGCCATTTCGTCGGCCAGCCACTCGCGCTCGGCGACGATGTCGGACAACAGCGCTGCACGCACAGTGCCGGCTGCGGCGTCGGGGCGCGGCTGCAGTGACCGCACCGCGACCGAACGGCGGCGCGCATCCTGGGACACCTCGTTGGCCAGGTGCAGCACTTCGGGCGGGTTGCGCCAACTGGTGCGCAGTTCGAGGGTCGGCGCGGGTGACCCGTCCGACTGCGGGAAATCGGTGGTGAACCGGGGCAGGTTGGTCGCCGACGCCCCGCGCCACCCGTAGATCGACTGGATCGGGTCGCCGACGGCGGTCAGGGCCAAGCCGTCGTCGGCTCCCCCGCCGAACAACGCCGACAGCGCCACCCGTTGGGCGTGACCGGTGTCCTGGTATTCGTCGAGCAGCACCACCCGATAACGCTGCCGCAGCTGTTCTCCCACCTGAGGGAAGCGCGACGCCAGCTGCGCGGCGGAGGCCATCTGCATGCCGAAGTCGATGACACGGTGCTCGCGCATCCGGCGATGCAGTTCGTCGATGAGCGGGACGAGCGCGGTGCGTTCGGTCTGGGTGGCCAGCATCCGCAGCAGCCATTGGCTGGGACCGCGGTCCCGCTGATAGCGACCGGCGGGCAACGTGTGCACCAGCCGCTCGAGCTCCCCATGGGTGTCGCGGAGTTGATCGGTGTCCACCAGATGCTCGGAGAGCTGCCCGGCGAGTTTGAGCACCATCGCGGTCACCGACGCCGGAGACTTGTCGGTGTCCAGCGCTCGCGGATGCTCACAGACCACCCGGTAGGCCAGCTGCCACAGTTCCGTATCGCCGAGCAACCGGGTGTCCTGCTCGACCGGCAGCAGCAGGCCGTACTCGCGCAGCAGCGTGCCCGCGAACGCATGGTAGGTGCCGACGGTGACAGGATCGGCGGCCATGCCGGGCCCGTCGAGAGCACCGGGGATCGCCAGGCCCGCACCGGCGAGGCGGGCCAGCCTGGCGCGCACCCGGCGCAGCAGCTGTCCGGCGGCCTTGCGGGTGAACGTGAGCCCCAATACCTCGCCGGGGCTGGCGTAACCGTTGGCCACCAGCCAGACCACCCGCGCGGCCATCGTCTCGGTCTTGCCCGCGCCGGCACCGGCGATCACGACCAGCGGGCCCGGCGGCGCGGCGATGACCGCGGCCTGCTCGTCGGTCGGGGCGAAAAGCCCCAGTGCGTCCGCGAGCTCAGCGGGACTGTAGTGCGGGCTCATCGCGGGGAACCTCCGTCGGTGTCGGCGTTGAGGGCGGGGCACATCGGGCGCACCGGACAGTGCGCGCAGCCGTCGTTGACCCGAGCGACGAAGTCGGGGCCCCGGGTGGCGGCAGCGGCCTGCGCGACGCGTGCCCGCCACTCGTCGCGGGCCTGGGGGGTCAGCGCATCCTGGTCGCGTTGGGCAGCGCTGCCGCCGGAGGTCTTGCCGAGGTAGACCAACCGGCCGCCACCGGGTTCGTCGCCGTCGGCGAGCAGGCCTGCGGAGACGGCCAGCTGGTACATCGCCAACTGAGCGTGGTTCTGCGCGTCGTCCTTGGTGACCGGTGACTTGCCGGTCTTGATGTCCACCACGACCAACCTGCCCTCGCTGTCGCGTTCGAGTCGGTCGAGCCGACCGCGCACCCGCACCGCGGGTGAGTCCTCTGCGGCCGCGACCACTTCGCCGTCGACGTCGATCTCGGTGCCGACCTCGGTGAGCTCACCGCGGGTGTTCGCGCGCCAGGTGGTGAAGGTCGACAGCATCTCCAGGTGACGGGCGCGTTCGTTGTCGGCGTGCCACTGCGCGTCGAACGGCAGCTGGTCCCAGACTTTCTCGAGCGCGCCGAGGACCTGGGCCTCAGATCTGGTGCTGTCGGCGACCAGCGCGTGCACCAGCGATCCCAGTGCCGAGCGCACATCGGCGGCCCGCGCTCCGCCGTGGCGCTCGAGCAGCCAGCGCAGCGGACAGTCCGAGAGCATCTGCAGCGTCGACGGCGACAGCGTCACGACATGGCCGTTGTCGTCCCACATCGGCTCGCTGCTGGACACCTCCCGCATGCCGTACCACGAGGCCGGATCCGCCCCGGGCACACCCGCCTGGGCCAGCCGCGCCAACTGGGCTGCGGCGCAGTCCCGTTCACCATCCTCGACCGCGCCTTCCGGTGCGCACACCACCGCGCGGAGCCGCCCCACCAGCGCCGACGGCGCGAGAACCCGCGGGGCACGGATCGGTGCCGGCGGATCAGCGTCGGGCTCGCCGCTCAGCGCGGCGAGCTCGTCGACGAACGCGGACGGCAGCAGGGCGTCGTCGCCGCCGTCACTGTCGACGGCCGTCACCAACAACCGTCGGCGGGCCCGGCCCATCGCGGTCAACAGCAACCGTCGCTCCTCGGCCAGCAGCGGCGCGCGACTGGACAGATTCCGCTGCCCGGGCTCGGCCACGCCGTCGATCACGTCGACGAGGTGCTGGGTGTTGAGCACTCCGCCGCGCGGCGCGACGTTCGGCCATAGTCCTTCCTGCACACCGGCGATGACCACGAAATCCCACTCCCGACCGAGCGACGAGTGCGCGCTGAGCACCGCGACGGCGTCTGCATCGGGGCGGTCGTCGCGCCGCACCGGCGGCAGTGTCAGGGCCTCGATGTGATCGATGAGGCCGCGCAGCGACGCCCCCGCGGTGTGGGCGACGTAGCGCTCGGCGACGTCGAACATCGCGGTGACCGCGTCGAGGTCGCGGTCGGCCTGGGCGCCGCTCGGCCCGCCGCGCTCACTGGCCGTCAGCCAGCGCCGCTGCAGCCCCGAGCGGTTCCACGCCTGCCACAGCGTGTGGTGCGGGGCCGCACCCTGCTGCGCGCTCCGGCGGGCGGCGACCAGCACGGTGCGGACCCGGCGCAGCGCACGGGCCAGATCGTCGGGAAGCTCGCTGCGGTCGCGCTCCAGCGCGTCCACCAGGAGGGCACCGAAGTCCGCGGTGGCCTGCCCGTCGGCGCGGCGCAGCGCGCGGCGCAACCGCCGCAGCGATACCGGGTCGACTCGCCCCAGCGGTCCGGTCACCAGCGCGAGCGCGGCGTCGGCGGTGAGGCCTGTCGCGGTGGCCTTCAGGACCGTCATCAGCGCCCGCACCGCCGGTTGATCGGCCAGCGGTGCGCCCGGCTGGGGCAGGTCCACCGGAACACCGGCGGCCGCCAGAGTCCGGCTCAACGCGGCGCCCATCCGCGGCATCGACCGCACGATCACCGCCATGCGATGCCACGGCACACCTTCTGCGAGGTGAGCGCGCCGAAGTGCGTCGGCGATCAGGGCGGACTCCGCGTGCGGAGACGCGGCGATCCGCACCTCCACCGCGCCCTCCTCGTCCGTCCCGGAGAACTCCCAGGCCGGTTCCAGACCAGGCAGTTTGCGCGCCATCGTCGCCACCGCGTCGGCAACGGCGGTAGAGCACCGGTGCGACCGGTCCAGCCTGAGTTCGGTCCCCTCACCGCGCAGCAGAACCGGATCGGCGCCGCGGTAGCCGAATACGGTCTGACGGGGATCGCCGGCCAGCACGGTGAGCTCGGCACCTTCGGCGAGCACCCGCACCAGCCGCGCCGCCTGCGGGTCGAGATGCTGTGCGTCGTCGACCAACAACAGCTTGATGCGTGCACGTTCGGTGGCCAGCAGGTCGGGATCCACCGCGAACGCATCCAACGCCGCGCCCACGAGTTCGGCCGCACCCAGCGCGGGAATGGTGGCCTGCGGCGCAGCCATGCCCACCGCGGAGCGCAGCAGCATGATCTGCTCGTAGGCCTGCGCGAAGCGCCCCGCGGCCCGCCACTCCGGTCTGTCGGCACGGCGACCCAGCCGCTGTAGACCCACCGGATCGACACCGCGTTCGTTGCATCGGGCCAGCAGGTCGCGCAGCTCGGTGGCGAAGCTCACGGTGCTCAGTGCCGGCCGTAGAGCGGCGGGCCAGCGCACCGGTGAGGCATCGCCGTCTTCGATATTGCCGGCGAGCAGTTCGCGGATGATCCCGTCCTGCTCGGCGCTGGTGATCAGCCGGGGTGGAGGGCTGCCGTTGCGTTGGGCGGCCAGCCGCAGCACCGCGAACGCGTAGGAGTGCACGGTCCGCACCAGCGGCTCACGGATCACCGCATCACCCCCCGCCGCCAGCAGCGTCGCGGTGATCTCGGCCTTGGCCCGCGCCCCGAGGCGGGCCGAACCGGTCAGCAGCAGAACCGATTCCGGGTCACGCCCGGCGTGCAGGTGCGCTGCGGCGGTGTTCACCAACAGGCTGCTCTTGCCGGTTCCGGGGCCGCCGACCACGCGAACCGTCCCGCGGACGTCGGGCCGGGTCAGCGACGCCTCGATGAATTCAGACCCGGTGAAGCCAGACCCGGTGAGTTCGGCGTGTGGAGCGGACATGAGGGCATGACATCACGGGGCACCGACAGACTTGGCCGGCCGGCGCAGAGCCTGGCAGCATCGACCCGGTGAGCGATCTCCACGTGCACCATTTCGGTCCAGACCGCCCGGCCCAGGTTCTGGCGATCCACGGACTGACCGGGCACGGTCAGCGCTGGATGACGCTGGCCCAGCGGTTCCTCGCCGACGTCTCTGTCGCGGCCCCGGATCTCATCGGGCACGGTCGCTCGACATGGGCGGCGCCGTGGAGCATCGACCAGAACGTCAGCGCCCTGACCGCCCTGCTCGACGGTGGCGGTGGTGAGCCGGCGGTGGTGGTCGGCCACTCGTTCGGCGGCGCGATAGCGCTCAATCTCGCTGCGGCACGGCCCGACCTGGTGTCGGGGCTGGTGTTGCTGGACCCCGCCGTCGGCCTCGACGGCACCCGGATGCGCGACGTCGCCGACGCCATGTTCGAATCTCCGGATTACACCGACCGCGAGGAGGCCCGTGCGGAGAAGGTGGACGGGTCCTGGGGTGAGGTCGAGCCCGCCGAGGTGGAGCGCGAACTCGACGAGCACCTCGTGCCGCTGCCCAACGGCCGCAGCGGATGGCGGATCAGCATTCCGGCGATGCTGTCCTATTGGAGTGAGTTGGCGCGCCCGATAGTTCTGCCTCCCAACGGAATACGCACCACGCTGGTGCGGGCGAGCAAGGTTCGACCGCCGTACGCCAGCGACACGCTGATCGCCGGACTCTCCGAGCGACTCGGCTCCGATTTCCAGCTGCTGGAGTGGGATTGCGATCACATGGTCGCCCAGGCGATGCCCGCGGACACCGCCGCGTTGGTCCGCGATCATCTGAGCTGACCGTGGCGGCGATCACCGACGAGCAGGTCGAGACGGTGCGCGCGCTCGTCGCTGCGGTGCCGTCGGGCAGGGTGGTGACCTACGGTGACATCGCCACCGCCGCCGGGCTTTCCAGCCCGCGCATCGTCGGGTGGATCATGCGCACCGACTCGGCAGACCTGCCCTGGCACCGGGTGGTGCCCGCGACGGGAAAGCCGGCGCCGCATCTGCACAGCCGGCAGCTGGAACTGCTCCGCGCCGAGGGTGTGCTCACCCGCGACGGCCGCATTCCGCTCAGCGAGTGCCGACACAGCTTCTGAACCGCGCGAGACGATCATTTAGGGGCACGCTCGGCGAAACCGGAGCGCTCAGGCCTGGGTCACGGCTTTGAGCTCGGCCAGCGCCGCACGGATATGCACGGCAAGAACCTGATTGGACGGATCGTCGAGCCAGCGTTGGAAGGCGACCTTGAGCACGGCGACCCCGGCCTGTGCGGTCAGCGCGGCCGCGGACGCGGTGGCGCCGCGATCTCGCAGGGCCGCCGCGATCATCGTGGCCATCGAATCGAGTTTGATCAACTCACGCTCCTGCAACGCCGGATTGGCGTCGATGACAGCCTGCCGATTCTTCGAGTACGGGCGACGGTCGTCGAAGAATTCCGACCATGACTCCAACGCCGTGCCCACGGCGTCCAGCGGCGCCACCGATGGCGGCACGTCCTCGAGCAGCGCGACGATGGCCCGCGCCATCTCATCTCCTCGGAAGAGGACCTCGCGCTTGTCAGCGAAGTGGCGGAAGAACGTCCGTTCGGTGAGGCCTGCGCGCTGGGCGATCTCGGCGACAGTCGTCTGGTCGTATCCGCGCTCCAGGTACAGCTCGAGCGCGGCCCGCTCCAAGCGACCCCGTGCGTCCGGCTCCCAACGACTCACCCGGGAATACTACGCCGATGACAGTTGCTGACATCACTCGTACAGTTCGATGTCATTGACTGACATCACCGCATGAAGGGATGAACGATGCACGTATTCGTCACCGGCGCCTCCGGGCACATCGGATCGCTCGTGGTGCGCGAGCTGCTCGACAATGGTCACCAAGTCAGCGGTCTGGCCCGCTCCGCCGCCTCCGCCGAGGTGGTCGAGGCGGCCGGTGCGCAGGCCGTGCGAGGCAGCCTCGACGAACTCGACGTCCTGACGACCTCGGCCACCAATGCCGACGCGGTCATCCACCTGGCGTTCAAACACGACTTCACCGACTACACGGGCGCAGCAGCGTCGGACCTGCGTGCCGTGGAAGCGATGGGCGCCGCACTCGCGGGCTCCGGTAAAGCCTTGATCAACACCTCCGGCACGGCAATGCTCGCGACCGGGGCGTCGAGCCCGCTGGGCACCGAGACCAGCACGATTGATCCGTCCGGGGCCCGGGCACCGTCCGAGAACGCCACGCTGGCACTGGCCGGAAACGGTGTCCGCAGTGCAGTGATCCGGCTGGCGCCCACGGTGCACGGGCCCACCGACCATCAAGGCTTCATTCCGACGCTGATCGACCACGCCCGCACGACGGGCCAGGCCATCTATGTCGGCGACGGCGCCAACCGGTGGCCTGCGGTGCACAACCTCGACGCGGCCCGCCTGTATCGGCTCGCAGTGGAAGCAGCGCCGGCGGGGGTGGTACTGCACGGCGCTGCAGAACAAGGAGTGCCGTTCCACGACATCGCGCAGATGATCGGCACCAGACTCGGCGTGCCAGCGGTGAGCGTCTCGCCCGAAGAGGCGAGAGAGCAGCTCGGCTTCATCGGATGGGTTGCCACCCTTGATAACCCGACCTCGAGCGCGATCACTCGCCGGCAGCTGGGCTGGCGGCCTGAACACCCGACGTTGCTCGAAGATCTGGCCAACGGCGCATATTTCGGCTGAACCGGCCCGCGCCGCTACAGCGCCAGCCGAACCAGCGTTGCGGTGCGGGCGAGCCCCGGGAATGCCGCCGCGGTCGCACGCGGATGCAGGGCGTGTACCGCCAGCCGGAACATCAACGCGCGTAACAACATCTGCGGCCACTCGGGTAGCGGCGCCCATCGCTCGACGAGTCCGTCGTCGGCACCACCCCACGACAGCGCGTCGACGACGACGACGCCCGCCGCCCACGCGGGCGGGCGCCAGTACGGCGTGATGTCGGTGATGCCCGGCGCGGCGGTGCCCGCGAACAGCACGGTGCCGTAGAGGTCACCGTGCACCAGCTGGCTGGGGCTCTTGGTGGGACGGCGCAGGGCGGCAAGCTGGTTGATCAACTCGACGGACTTCTCTCCGTCGGCGGTGCCCGGGGCCACCCGCGCTCCGGGCGGGAGCGCATGCAGGGGTCGTTCCTCCCAGGCCGCCCGGTCGGCGGCGATGAACACGTCCACGTCGGCCCACGGCGCCACCGGCGGTTGGGTCAAGAACCGCGGCCGCTCCAGTTTGGCCGTCGCCTCGTGCAGCCGCACCGCGGCCGAGACCACCTCGTCGTGGCGCGGTTCAGGCGTACCCGCGACGTAGGTGTCGGCGCGCCAGCCGGCGACGACGTAGCGGCCGTCGGTGGAGCGGACCGGCCTGGCCAGCCGCACCCCGTCGACGAACAGCGTCTCCCGGACCTTGGCCGACCATGCGGCACGGGCGTGGTCGGCAACCAGTGAGAGCACCACCTCGCCGCACCGCCAGCCGCCCTCCCAGCTCGAGCCGAGGGGCGCCGGGCGGACCCCGGACAGGCCGAATGCCGCAAGCACATGGTCGGGCGGGCGCTCGGCGGTCACCGAAACAGCCTAAGCGCAGCGGGGGCGAACCCAGCGTTAGTACATCACCATGTCGGGTTCGAGTTGCTTGGCCCAGGCCACGATCCCGCCCTGCAGATGCATGGCATCGGTGAATCCGGCCTTCTTGATGACCGCCAGCGCCTCGGCCGAGCGCACCCCGGTCTTGCAGTACAGCACCGGCACCCGATCCTGGGGCAGCTTGGCCAGACCGTCGCCGGTCTCGATGGCCGACTTCGGGATGAGCTCGGCGCCGTCGATGCGGTTGATGTCCCACTCCACCGGTTCCCGTACGTCGATCAGGGCGTACTTCTTGCCGGAGTCCAGCAGTTCACGCAGCTCACGCGGCGTGACGGTGGAGTCGAGCACGGCTTCGGAGGCCTCGTCGGTCATGGCGCCGCAGAATTCCTCATAGTCGATCAGCTCGGTGATCTTCGGCGTCGAGGGATCCTTGCGGATCTTGATCGTGCGGTACGTCATGTCCAGTGCGTCGTAGACCATGAGCCGGCCCAGCAGCGGGTCACCGATGCCGGTGATCAGCTTGATCGCCTCGGTGCCCATCACCGACGCGATCGACGCGCACAGGATGCCCAGCACGCCGCCCTCGGCGCACGACGGCACCATCCCCGGTGGTGGGGGCTCCGGGTAGAGGTCGCGGTAGTTCAAGCCCAGACCATCAGGGGCGTCCTCCCAGAACACCGACACCTGGCCCTCGAACCGGTAGATCGAGCCCCACACGTAGGGCTTGCCCGCCAGCACCGCGGCGTCGTTGACCAGGTAGCGGGTGGCGAAGTTGTCGGTGCCGTCGAGGATCAGGTCGTACTGCTTGAACAGGTTCACCGCGCGGTCGGGCTCGAGGCGGAACTCGTGCAGCCGCACCTCGACGAGCGGGTTGACCTCCAGGATCGAGTCGCGGGCGCTCTGGGCCTTGGGCCGGCCGATGTCGGACTGGCCGTGGATGATCTGGCGCTGCAGGTTGGATTCGTCGACCTCGTCGAACTCGACGATGCCGATCGTCCCGACGCCCGCGGCGGCGAGGTAGAGCAGGGTCGGCGAGCCGAGTCCGCCGGCGCCGATCACCAGCACGCGCGCGTTCTTGAGTCGCTTCTGCCCGTCCAGACCTAGGTCCGGGATGATCAGGTGGCGGCTGTAGCGGGCCACCTCTTCACGGGTGAGCTCAGCCGCGGGCTCTACCAGCGGCGGCAGCGGTGTTGACACCGAATATCTCCTTGGTTGGCTCTTGCCATCATCTCAGCAGGTACGTGATTCAACAGCAACGAGGGTCTGGCACTTCCCGCGTGCTCACGGCCATCGAGGGCGCGCTGATGTAGAGGATTTCCGGCGCGGCGCCGCACAAACCGGCGCGCTCGCGGAACTGGGTCGCGGACAGTCAGGCGATGGGGTACGGCCAGGGGTTGAAGCGGCAGGTCTTGCCGTCGGGGGTGACCGTGCCGGGGTCGAAGCGGGCCGCGTCGTTGTTACTGGTGGAGAACGTCTGCTGCATCATCACCGGCGCCAGTTCACCGTCTTCGGCGCACTGCTCATGGCGCTGGTAGCCGATCGCGTGGCCGACCTCGTGGTTGATCAGGTACTGCCGGTAGGAGCCGATGTCGCCCTGGAACGGCACCGCCCCGCGCACCCAGCGGGCCTCGTTGAGCAGCACCCTCGGCTGCCCTTGGTACACCGGGTTGTAGCAGGACGCCTCCAGCTGGATGTCGTAGCCGCAGGCTTCCCGCACCGTCATCGGGGAGGTCAGCGACACCCGGAAGTCCGGCTGCACCCCGGAGGCCGCATCCGTCCGGACGAACGCGAACTGAGGGTTGTGGGTCCAACTCTTCGGGTTGGCCAGCGTCTCGCTGACCATCCGCGCAAACCCCTCGTCGCCGCCGTAGCTGGTGGTGTCGACGCCGTCTTCGACCTCGACGGTGTAGGTGAACACCTTCGTGGTGCCCTCCCCCACCTGCGGTGTCCCACCGGGCACGACGCGCCAGGTGCCCGCCCCCATCGGAGTGAAGGGGCCGCCCTCGGGCAGGATCCCGGTGGGCAGGTTGGCGTCGAACTCGGTCAGGCCCTTGGGCGGCGCGCCGATGATGGCGGTGCTGGGCACGCCGATCGTCGGAGGACCCTGCACGGGGCCTTCCTCCTCGAGAGCGCGCGGCGCCGAGGTCCCGGTGATGGTCTGATAGAGCACCACCGCGGTCAGCACGACCAACACCGGCAGCGCGTAGGCCCGCCATCCGTAGGTGGACACGAAACGACCGATCCAGGTCTGCTTGCGCCAGCGTTTGCGCTCGTCGCGATTGGACCTGACCCGGCCGGACGCTTCAGCCAGCGGATCGCGCTGGGCGCGAAGGGGCTCGCGCCACTCATCGCGGAGCACGGGGACGCGACCGCCCCCGCGATGCTCCGGACCCGTTTGCCCTCCTCGCGAGCGGGAGTCGTAGGTCACCGAAACAGGATGACACAGGTCAACGGACTTCCTCTCCCGGCGCGCCACCGCCCGGCACGCTGGGCGGGCCGGACCCGCCCTTCCGCGAAGGTCCCCGTGACGGTAGTAGTGTCAGTGCGAAGCGAATTCACCGTGCCGGTCGCGCCGGCAGGACTCGAGGTTCTGATGAGAGATCTTGCCAAGACGGCGCAGCGGCGAGGGGGTCAGCCCGCCACTGGTACCGGGCTGCCCAGCGCCGGCGGCGCCCGCCGCGGCAACCGGCTGCCCCGCGACGAACGCCGGGGCCAGTTGCTGGCCGCGGCCAGCGAGGTGTTCGTCGACCGCGGCTACCACGCCGCAGGTATGGATGAGATCGCCGACCGGGCCGGTGTCAGCAAACCGGTGCTCTACCAGCACTTCTCGTCGAAAGTCGAGCTGTATCTGGCTGTGCTCGCGCGCCACGTGGACAACCTGGTCTCCGGCGTGCGCCAAGCGCTGCGGACCACCACCGACAACCGGCAGCGGGTGCGGGCGGCGGTTCAGGCTTTCTTCGATTTCATCGAGCACGACAGCCAGGGCTACCGGCTGATCTTCGAGAACGACTACGTCACCGAGCCGCAGGTGGCCGCTCAGGTCAAGGTGGCCACCGAATCGTGCACCGACGCGGTGTTCGACCTGATCAGCCACGATTCCGGCCTCGAACCGCATCGCGCCCGGATGATCGCGGTCGGCCTGGTCAGCATCAGCGTCGACTCCGCCCGTTACTGGCTCAACAACGAGCGTCCGATCGACAAGGACGACGCCGTGGAGGGCACCGTCCAGTTCATCTGGGGCGGGTTGTCACACGTGCCGCTGACCCGGTCGTGATCCACCCCGGTCCCGCTCGCCGCCGGGCCCGGTGCGAGCGGCCCGACGCGAGAACGGCATTCCGCGCAGCTGGGCTGCAGGGAATGCCGTTCGTGCGCTGAAGTGGCCTCAGCCGGCGGACGTGGCCGCGTCGGCGGCCGCCGCCGCGCCCACCCCGAATCCGATGCGCCGCGCGTCGGCCGCACCGATCTCGACGTAGGCGATGCGCGCGGCCTGCACGATGAAGCGTCGCCCCTTCTCGTCGGTCAAGGCCAACACGCCCGATGCGGCAGCCAGCGCGTCACCGACCGCCTTCTCCACCTCCGCCGGTGTCTGCGCGCTGTTGAGGATCAGTTCGCGCGGGCTGTCGGTGACACCGATCTTGACCTCCACGTGAGCACCCTTCCGTCGTCTGCTCGTGTCTCAGCAGGAAGGCTAATCGACGCCGGGGCGCACGCGCCGCGCCGGGACCTTCGCGGTCAGCGAACACCCGCTGCGACCGCCGCGACACGGGGGCTATCGAACCGAGTCCCGACCGTGACCGCGCGCGAGGCGCGTCAGCCTCATCCGTCACTTGAGCCTCGATAGCATCAGCCCCGGCACACGCACGAGACGACTGGGACAGCTGCATGAACAGGCCGTACACCGCACAATCGCCGTATTCTCTGACGCCCACCGAGCGGATCCGCTACCGCTCCGGGACCGGCACACGGGACTTCGAGGACGTCGACGGGCCGTACGGAGCCGGCCCCGATGCCGACCGGGACACCGACGTGTACCCGCGCTATCTCGACGACGGATACGACCCCTACGCGCCCGAGGACTACGACCGTTACGACGACGGCTACCAGGACTACGACGACCTAGACGACGACGAGATCGACGAGTCCCACATCGACCGCCGCTGGATGTGGATCGGCGGCATCGCGGGCGCCGTGCTGTTCGTCGCGGTCATCGCCACCAGCCTGATCCTCAGCGGTGGCGACAGCGGCTCGGTCTCGGCCACCGTCACCTCACAGCTGGCCACCTCGAGCGCCGCCCCGGCTCCCAGCCAGGCACCGCGCGCGGCCGCCCCGCCGACCCGGTCGCTGCCCGCCGAGACGATCACCACCGTGACACCCAGCGTCGAGGCGCCGCCGGCACCGTCGGCTCCGCCGGCCGCCCCGTCGCTGCTGCCGCCGCCGCAGGCCGCCCCGGCGCCGGCCGCCGCCCCCGGCACCATCACCTACCGGGTGACCGGCAACCGCGAGCTCATCGACCTGGTGACCGTCATCTACACCGACCAGCAGGGTGCGCTGCAAACCGAGCTGAACGTCGCGCTGCCCTGGTCGAAAACCGTGGTGCTGGACCCAGGTGTCACGTTGAGTTCGGTGACGGCCACCAGCGTGCGGGGTCAGCTCAACTGCAGCATCACCGACGCCGGCGGGAACCTGATCGCGTCGCAGAACAGCAACTCGATCATCACCAACTGCACCCGGTAGGTCAGGCCAGCCCGAGCTCGCGCATGCGGGCCTGGTGGGTGTTCTGCAGTTTGTCGAAGAAGTCCGTCATCTGCGACAGGCCGCCCTCGGACATCACCAGGTCCACCAGCTCGTCGTGATCGGCCAGCACATACTGGGCCTGCGTGATCGCCTCGCCCAGCAGGCGCCGCGACCACAGCGCCAGCCGGTGCCGTTGCCGGTCGCTGGCGGTGACCGCGGCGCGGACCTCGCCGACGACGAACTGCGAGTGCCCGGTCTCCGAGAGCACCGAGCGGATCACGTCGCCGACCTCACCGGGCACCGACCCGGCGATCTCGAGGTAGAAATCGGCGGCCAACGCGTCCCCGACGTAGGTCTTGACCAGCGCCTCCAACCACGTGCTCGGCGTGGTGAGCCGGTGATAGTTCTCCAGCGCCGAGGCATAGCGCGTCATCGCCGGGACCACGTCGACCCCGCGGCGCTCCAGCGCGTCGCGCAGCACCTCGTAGTGGTTCATCTCGGCGGCCGCCATGCTGGCCATGTTGATGCGTCCCCGCAGGTTGGGCGCCATTCGCGCCTCGTCGGTCAGTCGGTAGAACGCCGCCACCTCGCCGTAGGCGAGCAACGCGAACAACTCGATGACACCGGGGTGCTCCGCGGTCGCCGCCGGGGCCTTCGACGGTTCCGTGGAGGCGCCCGTGGATCCGGTGGAGGCGGCCGCGGACGGCATCGAAGTCATGGGCCAACTCTAACCGCCACGGCCCGGCTGGACCGAAGAGCGATGAGACCAGCTACCATGGGTGGCGGTGTCGGCGTGAACGTCGGCAGATCGAACCAGGTCAGGTCGGCGCATCTCGCGTAGACACCTTGGAAATGTGCGTGCACGACGGCGGCCCGCCCACTCAGTGCAGGGCCCGACGAAGTTCTCTTCTCTACTCGTGCGCGCGTGAACCGCATGAGGATTGAATCGAAAGGCTTCGTCTACCTCTATGACCCCTGTGACCACGCATCCCAACCCATCCTTCGCCCAGCTCGGCGTCCGCGACGAGATCGTGCGCGCCCTCGCCGAGAACGGCATCGAGCACCCCTTCGCCATCCAGGAGCTGACCATGCCCCTGGCCCTGGCCGGCGACGACCTGATCGGCCAGGCCCGCACCGGCATGGGCAAGACCTACGCGTTCGGCGTGCCCCTGCTGCACCGGATCTCCTCCGACGGCGACCGGCCGCTGACCGGCATCCCCCGCGCGCTCGTCGTGGTCCCGACCCGCGAGCTGTGCATCCAGGTCTACGAGGATCTCCTCGGCGCCTCGAAGTACCTGATGGCCGATGACACCCGCAAGCTGACGGTGACCGCCATCTACGGTGGGCGCCCCTACGAGCCGCAGATCGAGGCGCTGCAGAAGGGCGTCGACGTCGTCGTCGGCACTCCCGGCCGGCTGCTCGACCTGGCCCAGCAGGGTCACCTGCAGCTCGGCGGGCTCTCGACCCTGGTCCTCGACGAGGCCGACGAGATGCTCGACCTGGGCTTCCTGCCCGACATCGAGCGCATCCTCAAGCAGATCCCCGACAAGCGGCAGGCGATGCTGTTCTCGGCGACCATGCCGGATCCGATCATCACGCTGGCCCGCACGTTCATGACCCAGCCGACGCACATCCGCGCCGAGGCCCCCCACTCGTCGGCCACCCACGACACCACCGAGCAGTTCGCGTACCGCGCCCACGCTCTGGACAAGGTCGAGATGGTCAGCCGCATCCTGCAGGCCGAGGGCCGCGGAGCGACGATGATCTTCACCCGCACCAAGCGCACCGCGCAGAAGGTGGCCGACGAACTCGCCGAACGCGGGTTCCAGGTCGGGGCCGTTCATGGCGACCTCGGCCAGGGCGCCCGGGAGAAGGCGCTGAAATCGTTCCGCACCGGCGAGGTGGACGTCCTCGTGGCTACCGACGTGGCAGCTCGAGGTATCGACATCGACGACATCACCCACGTCATCAACTTCCAGATCCCCGAGGACGAGCAGGCCTACGTCCACCGCATCGGCCGTACCGGTCGAGCCGGCAAGACGGGCATCGCGGTGACGCTGGTCGACTGGGATGAGCTGCCGCGCTGGTCGATGATCGACAAGGCGCTGGGGCTGGACACTCCCGACCCGGCGGAGACCTACTCGAGCTCGCCGCATCTGTACGAAGAGCTCAACATCCCCGCCGAGGCCGGCGGCACGGTGGGCAAGGCCCGCCGCGCCAGCGGCACCCGCTCCGCCGGGGGCACTCGGACACAGTCGTCGCGACGCAGCTCGGACGAAAGCACGGAGGACAAGCCGGCGCGACGGAACCGCAGCCGGCGGCGCACCCGTGGTGGCAAGCCGGTCGGCAGCCATCCCGAGGGCGGCGAGCAGAGCGCATCCAGCGCCGCCACCGGCGGTGACGGGGCCGCCCCCGAGCAGGGTGAGGCGCCCAGCTCGGGTCGCCGGCGCCGGCGTCGCCGTCCCAGCAAGGCTCCGGCCGCGAACTAGCCGGCACGAGCGCGATGGTCAAACCTGAGCGCCGCACGCGAGGCGACATCATCGCTGCGGTGGCGATCGCCGCCGTGGTCGCCATCGTCGCGGGCGTCGTGTGGTGGACCAGTGACGCCCGGGCGACCGAAAGCCGTCCGGCGGCCAGCCCGGTCCCGGCGCTGGAACCCGCGACCGCGGTACCGGATTCGCTGACGCGACGCTGGGAGGCGCCGAGTGACGCGACGAGCCGGCCGATCGTGGTCGGCGGGGCGGTGGTGACCGGCGACGGCCAGGCCGTGCAGGGCCGTGATCCCGCCACCGGAGAGACGCTGTGGAGCTACGCGCGTGATCTCCCGCTGTGCGGGGTCACCTGGGTCTACAACTACGCCGTCGCGGTCTATCCCGACGGACGCGGATGCGGGCAGGTCAGCACCATCGATGCCAAGACCGGCACCCGCGGGCCGGCCCGGTCGAGCTACGCCGACGATCACGTGACGCTGTCCGCCGACGGCACGACGGTGCTCTCGGCCGGCGACACCCGGCTGGAGATGTGGCGGTCGGACATGGTGCGGATGCTCAGCTACGGCGCGCTGGACGCACCCATCAAACCCGGGGTGCCCGCGTCGCCGCTGTGCCGGTTCGTTTCCGCGGCGGCCAGTTCGGCGGCGGTGTCGGTGCTGGAATCCTGCGCCAACCAGTCCGACCTGCGCCTGACGCTGCTGCGCCCGTCCGACGAGGAGGACACCCCGGAAGTCAAGTACGTCCAGCAGAAGGGCGTCAGCGACGGCACCGGTGCCCGGGTGGTGGCGGTGGCCGACACGTTGACCGCCGTGTACGTGCCCACCCCCAAACCGCGGGTGGACATCGTCGACGAGACGGGCGCGGTCACCGACAGCACCGTGGTCAGCGGCCCGCCGGTCGACGACGCGGTCACCACCCGCAGCGGGGACCTGATCACGTGGTGGACCGGTGACAGCGTGATGGTCTTCTCGGCCAACGACCTTCAGTACAAGTACACCGTGCAGGCGGTCGGACCGAATGCGCCGGTGGGGCCGGCGGCGACGATGGCCGGCAAGTTGTTGGTGCCGGTCAGCAGCGGCTACGACGTGTTCGACGCGGCGACCGGGGCCGGCGAGAAGCACATTCCGCTGCAGCGGCCGCCCGCAGCGGGCCCGGTGGTGCCGGGCGTGGCGGGCTCGACGGTGCTGGAGCAGCGCGGGAACGAGCTCGTAGCCCTGTCCTAGCCCTTTCCCGACGCTCTCCCTGGCCAACAGCTTGCCCCTCGGACAGGGCCTCGGAGAGCGCCCTCACACCTCCGGGGTGAAGGTGGGCAGTCCCTTGCCGTTCTTCCAGTGCTTGAGCAGCGCGGTCGCCAGTTCCCGGTAGGCCAGCGCGCCCTTGTTCTTGCGGCCCGTCAGCACCGACGAACCCGACGCGCTGGCCTCGGCGAAGCGCACCGTGCGCGGAATGGGCGGGGCGATGACCGGAAGCGAGTACCGGTCGGCGACGTCGAGCAGCACGTCCCGGCTGTGCGTGGTGCGCGAGTCGTACAGCGTCGGCAGCGCACCCAGCAGCGTCAGGTCTGCATTGGTGATCTGCTGGACGTCGTTGATGGTGCGCAGGAACTGCCCGACGCCGCGGTGGGCCAGCGTCTCGCACTGCAGCGGCACGATCACGTCGTCGGCGGCGGTCAGCCCATTGAGGGTCAGCACCCCCAGCGACGGCGGACAGTCGATGATGACCACGTCGAAGGAGTCGGCGACCTTGGCCAGCGCGCGTTTGAGCGCGTACTCCCGGCCGGCCCGCATCAGCAGCATGGCTTCGGCGCCGGCGAGGTCGATGTTGGCCGGCAGCAACGTCATTCCCTCGGCGGTGCTGACCAGCGCCGCGTCGGGCTCGACGTCGCCGAGCAGCACCTCGTGCACCGACACCGCCAGCTTGTCGGGATCCTGGCCCAGCGAGAAGGTCAGACATCCCTGCGGGTCGAGGTCGACGAGCAGCACCCGTTTGTCCAGCTCCACCATCGCCGCACCCAGCGACGCCACCGTCGTGGTTTTGGCGACCCCACCCTTTTGATTGGCGACAGCAAGTACCCGCGTCACACTTCCCATCCTGTCATGTTCCCCCAGCCCCCTGATGGTCTTTGACCCGCCCACGCATGTCAGCACGGGCCGTGCGGCAGAATCGGGTCTTGTGGGCCTCACCGAGCACCGGCTGATCCTGCTCCGTCACGGCGAAACGGAGTGGTCGAAGACCGGCAAGCACACCAGCCGGACCGAGCTTGATCTGACCCCGCACGGCCGCGGGCAGGCCCAGGCCGCGGCCGACACGCTGAGCCAGATGGCGCTGCAGGATCCCTACGTGGTGTGCAGCCCGCGGGTGCGCGCCCAGACCACCGCCGAGTTGGCCGGCCTGACCGTCGACGAGGTCAATCCACTGATCAGCGAATGGGATTACGGCGACTACGAGGGCACCACGACCGTCGAGATCCGCAAGGCGGTACCGAACTGGCTGGTGTGGACGCACGGCTGCCCGGGTGGGGAGACCTCGGCGCAGGTGTGCGAGCGCGCCGACAAGGCGATCGCGCTGGCGCTCACGCACATGGAAGCCCGCGACGTGGTGTTCGTCGGCCACGGGCACTTCTCCCGCGCTGTCATCACCCGTTGGATCGAGCAGCCCGTCTACGAGGGCATCCGCTTCGCCATGCCCGCGGTCTCGATCGCCGTGTGCGGCTTCGAACACGGGGTTCGCCAGTTGACCGCACTGGGCTTGACGGGCCATCCCGACCCGGCCACGTCGGCGTGACCCGCGAACCCACGTTCGTCCTGGCCGGCCCGGACGGTGCGCTCGTCGCCGACGGGGTGCACACGGCGTTCAGCCGGATCAGCGACGCCCGGGCCGCACTGGCCTCGCACAGCGCGTCGATCGTCGTGGGTGCGTTGCCGTTCGATACGTCCAAGCCGGCAGCGTTGATCCGGCCCCAGTCGGTGCGATTCAGCGACACGATGCCGCAGTGGCCCCACCGGGAACTGCCCACCGTGACGGTCGCCGAGCTGGTGCCCGAGGCCGACGTGCACCGCGCGCGCATCGCCACGGCCCTCGAGCAGTTGCGTGACAACGGCAATCCGCTGCACAAGGTGGTGCTGGCGCGGGCCCTGCAGCTCAGCGCCGACGGACCGCTGGACGCCCGCAGCGTGCTCCACGCGCTGGATGCCGCCGACGCCCAGGCAACGAAGTATCTGGTCGACCTGTCCGCCGCCGGCGAGGGGTTCTCCGGCACCGTGCTGGTGGGCGCCAGCCCCGAACTGCTGGTGGCCCGGCGTGGTGATCAGGTGCTGTGCCGGCCGTTCGCGGGGTCGGCCCCACGGCTGCCCGATCCGGATGACGACGCGGCCAGCGGGGCCGCGCTGGCCGACTCGGCGAAGAACCGCCACGAACATCAACTGGTGGTCGACGCGCTGGCCGCCGCGCTGGATCCGCTGTGCGCCGACCTGCAGATCGCGCCCGAGCCTCAGCTATCCAAGACCGCCGCGGTCTGGCATCTGTACACGCCCATCTCGGGTCGCCTACGGGAAAGGTCCACCACGGCTTTGGATCTGGCGATGGCACTGCACCCGACGCCCGCGGTCGGCGGGTCGCCCACCGCGCCGGCCACCGCGCTGATCGAACAGCTCGAGGGCGACCGCGGTTTCTACGCCGGCGCGGTGGGCTGGTGTGACCAACGCGGCGACGGCCGCTGGGTGGTCTCGATCCGGTGCGCGCAGCTGTCGGCGGACCGGCGTATGGCCCTCGCCCACTCCGGGGGCGGCATCGTCGCCGAATCCGATCCCGACGACGAACTCGCCGAGACCACAACGAAATTCCGAACCATTCTGAGTGCGTTGGGGGTGCCCGGTGACTGAGACGATCCGCGCGGCGCGGCCGGGTGACGAAGCCGAACTGACCGCCATGATCCACGAGCTGGCCGATTTCGAGCACGCCGCGTCCGAGTGCACGGTGACCGAAACTCAGTTGGGTTCGGCACTTTTCGGGCCGCAACCGACGGTGCACGCACATCTCGTCGAGGTCGACGGGCAGGCAGCGGCCGCGGCGTTGTGGTTCTTGAACTTCTCGACGTGGGACGGGGTGCCCGGCATCTACCTCGAGGACCTCTTCGTGCGGCCCCAGTTCCGCCGCCGCGGTCTGGCCCGCAAGCTGTTGGCCACGTTGGCGCGGACCTGTGTCGACAACGGCTACACGCGGCTCAGCTGGGCGGTGTTGGACTGGAACGCCAACGCGATCGCGCTGTACGACGGGGTGGGCGGCGCCCCGCAGAGCGAATGGATCACCTACCGGGTGTCCGGACCCCGCTTGTCGGCGTTGGCCGCCGAGTCCGGTTGAGCCAGCCATCCCAGCACGGCGGGGCTGAACAGCAGCCCCAGCACCGCGATCGCCACGAGGCCGACCGCCACGGCGTAACGCAGCTGACCCGAGGTGAAGACGTACCAGGCGACGCCGAGCAGCAGCAGGTTGGCGAACACGGCGATGCCGCGGCCCCACCTGCGCCCGTTCCACAGCGCCCACCCGGCGGCCGCCACCGCGCCACCCATCACCGCGAACCAGGCGGCGGTGCCGTAGCCGCTGATCGCGGCCTCGTGATGGCCTCCGGCTTCGCGCACGACGAGCACCACCGCCATCACCAGTCCGAGCGTCCCCTCGAGCGCCGCGATCACCCCGGCGACCCGCAGCGCGCGCGGCAT
>MDTD01164836.1_pt1 | contig 27479 bp, 27 predicted proteins | sample 811221 | NCBI WGS metagenome assembly MDTD01 (sample SAMN05326646, study PRJNA326480) | marine metagenome | isolation source: seawater | place: Pacific Ocean: South West | collected 2011 | reverse complement strand
TTTTTCTAAGGCTTGGGGGCATGTCTGCGTTCGAATCCATCTGCCATGCCCTGACCACCCTTCCCACAGGCGGATTTTCTCCTAAAAACACATCCATCGCCCACTACAATTCAGCTTATTTTGATTATGTGATCACAGGATTCATGGTGCTGGCAGGTATCAACTTCTCCCTGCATTACCAGCTTCTGCGGGGAAAACCCCTGGCCCTGTGGCGGGATGCGGAGTGCCGGTTTTTCTTGGGACTGGTTCTGGTCTTCACCCTGATCATCACCATGGATACCTGGGGACCGGTATACGACACCTTTGGCACAGCTTTCCGGTTTGCCAGTTTTCAGGTGGCCTCCATCGTCACCACCACAGGATATGCCACGGCGGATTATGAATTGTTTCCCGGCCTTTCCCAGACTCTGATTTTATTTTGCATGTTCTTCGGGGCGTCGGCAGGATCCACCGGCGGCGGTATGAAAATTGCCCGAATCCTTGTCTGCTGCAAATATTGCTACCGGGAGCTGTTCAAGCTTATTCACCCCAGAAGCGTCAGCCATGTGAAGATCAACAACACCATCGTATCAGATGAGCTTTTGCGGACCATCATGGGGTTTTTGGCCCTTTACATCCTGATCTTTGTGGCGGCTTCCCTCATCCTGGCCGGAATGGGTGTTGATATTCTCACCGCCATCGGCGCCACCGCCTCCTGCATCGGCAACATCGGTCCGGGTTTCGGTACAGTGGGGCCCGCTGAAAACTTTGCCCATCTTCCGGCAGCCGGAAAATGGCTGTTGTCCTGGTGCATGCTGGCAGGCCGCCTGGAGATCTACACCGTGATCATTCTTCTGGTACCGGAATTCTGGAAAAAGTAGGCATTGGCCCACATATGCCCCCCAGGCAAAAAAGAAAATTAGCATTGAATTTTTTATTCTTCTCCGCTATGACTATTTCATGCTTTGATGTAAGCGACAGGGCGAAGCTATGCCCTGACGCAGACCATCCTCACACATAACCTTCCATCCGGAGGCATTATCACCACTACAACCAGACAACCAAGACGGATACCGCCTTTGTCTGATTCTCGTTTTCCCACTGAGCTTACTTCCCCATACGCGCCGATCGTTCTCGAACCGACCTCGACCGACCGTTCCCATCTTTTTTTATTCCCGTCCCCCCCAGTGAACACCGGACTTGTATAAGCCCCGGGACGCGGGCCTGACAGCCTGAATCCGGGAGCGTTTAACAGATCTGCCAAAAGGAAATCCATTAACGGATCTTCCCGACACTTCTTTGTTTTCGCTGCTGACTTGTACATGACCTGATTCTCATCTGACCCGACCATTCACCGGACTGCAGTCGTTTTTTTATTGACGGCTGTTTGACAACCAATAGGGTTTCCTTTGGGTTGCCTTCCGGATCTGTATTCCCTTTCGACGCCCCACGCTCCCGCCCGCCCCGAACTTCACAAATCACATATAAAAACAACACCATAGACAAATCACCATCACCTGCCATTTTCACTTTTGAAAGACGTTTACACCCTTGATCCGACATGTGAACCGACATTTGATGACTCAATTTCCGCCCCAAAAGGTGGGAGCGCCCCTAATACACAAAAAATCAGGGCGGCTCAACCGGTCGGGGAACTGGTGGGAATGGAACTGGTGACCGGATGTCTGTGGTGTTTTTTATTGGCCGAAACTGTCAAAGGAGAACAAATTTATGGGGATTAAAATCAAGGAATTCAACAACCGGAAATTCGAAGTTCTGGAGCACAGTGAAAAACCGGGCTTCAAAAAGGCGTTTCACATCGTTCTCGGTGTGGCAGTTGCCTATTTCATCTACATTTTCTCACACATGCACTAGCAGCCGAACCGTATTGTAACCCAATTGCAAAGCAGCGAAGCGAAAGGAGTTCACCATGAAAAAGGAATTGACCATATTTGACAAGCCTGAAAACGTACGCCGGCTATTGATCGGTTTTTTTATTGCACTGGTTCTGGTGCTGGTTGCCGAAGCCTTTGTGGACATGCACGGAGAATTCCATGTGGAGCATTTCTACGGGTTCTATGCCGTCTATGGATTCATCTCCTATGTCACCCTGATCTTTGTGGCCAAAGCATTAAGAAAAATTTTGATGCGCAGGGAGGACTACTATGACAACTAATCTATTGTTTCCTCCACCGGCACTTCTCCTGATTTTCGGCGCCCTGCTCATCCCCTTCATGCGCGGCACCACAAAGCGGATGTATATGCTTTTTCTGCCCGGCATGGTGTTTCTGTGCCTCATGGCGCTGCCCTTGGGCAATCACTGGGTAATTCATTTCAACGGCTTTGACCTGATTCTGGGACGCATGGACAAACTGGCCCGGATCTTTTCCATCATCTTCACCATCATGGCCTTTCTGGGGGTGCTGTTCGCCCTGAAAGTCGAGGACAACCTGCAGAATGTCTCAGGCCTGGTATACGCCGGGGCCACCCTGGGTGTGGTCATGGCCGGCGACCTTTTATCCCTTTATCTTTTCTGGGAGATCATGGCCATCGCCTCAACCTTCCTGGTGATCGCTCCGCGGACCACAGAGGCCCGGCAGGCAGGGTTCAGATACCTCATGGTTCACCTGGCCGGGGGGCTTTGCCTTCTGGCCGGTATCATCTTTTATATCCATACCAACGGCACCACCACCTTTGACTACATCGGGCTGAGCGATACGGCCTCATGGTTCATCTTCATCGGCGTGGCCCTGAACGCCGCAGCCATTCCCATGCATGCCTGGCTGCCGGATGCCTATCCCATGGGCACCCCGACCTCCACGGTATTTTTGAGCGCCTTTACCACCAAGTCCGCCGTATACCTTTTGATCCGGACATTTCCGGGCACGGAGCTGCTCATTGTCATCGGAGCGCTTATGGTATCGATTCCCATCTTTTACGCGGTCCTTGAAAACGACATTCGGCGGGTACTCTCCTACAGCCTGATGAACCAGGTGGGATTCATGCTGGTGGGGGTGGGCATCGGCACTGAACTGGCCCTTAACGGGGCCGTGGCCCATGCCTTTTGCCATATCATCTACAAGGCCCTGCTCTTTATGGCAGCAGGCTCGGTCCTTCAGATGACGGGAAAAATAAAATGTACGGAGATCGGGGGGCTCTACAAAACCATGCCGCTCACCTGTCTTTTCTGCATGGTGGGGGCGGCCTCCATATCGGCCTTTCCCTTCTTCTCCGGCTTCGTATCCAAATCCATGATCGTATCGGCATCGGCCCAGGAAAAGATATTCCTGATCTGGCTGGTTCTCCAGTTCGCCTCCACCGGCGTTGTGGACCATGCCGGCATCAAGGTGCCCTTCTTTACCTTTTTCGGCCACGACTCCGGCATCCGCGCCAAGGAGCCGCCCCTGAACATGCTGCTGGCCATGGGTATCGCCGCATTCCTGTGCGTGGGTCTGGGTGTATACTACCAGCCCCTGTATAACCTGCTGCCCTATACGGTGAACTACGTGCCCTACACCGGCGCCCATGTGGTCACCCAGCTCCAATTGCTGCTCTTCGGGGCCTTTGCCTTCTGCCTTTTGATCCGGTCCGGCTATTACGTGCCTGAAATCAGAAGCCGCAACCTGGATGCCGACTGGTTCTACCGTAAAGGTGCCAAACTGGTCTACCGGGGACTGGACAAAGGCTTGAACGGCCTGAACAAGAACACCGAAGGTATCCTTATCGGTTCGGTCAAAGCCGTTGCCGCAGCTTTCCGCAAGGCCACCATCAGCACCACCATGTTTTTTGCGGTCAACCTCTGGCTGATCCAGGGCCACCGCGGCACCCGGCTGGACTACAAAAAGGAACGGCTTTACAATGACATCATCAACGGCACCATGCCCATCGGCATCGGCGCTGCCATCGCCATCTCCTTTATCTGCCTGGTGTTTGTGATGAATTGATCACCACGTAAAAACCAGTCAACCGTCAAAACCCAATAAAACCGGGGGAAAGAACATAGCTTCTTTCCCCCGGTTTTTTTATGAGCCGGAACAGAATAAGGCTGCTGTAATCTCAGGGTCATCCATTTTTTTGGAGGTCAAAATAAAACTTCACCGCCAGTGACAGGGATGCCAGTTTGGATCTTGCCGAATCCCCCCGGGAGGTCAGGATGAGGGGCATATTCCCGCAGAGAATGACGCCTGCAAGCGCTGCCCCGGACTGGGTGGTCAGCGTCTTCCAGAGCACGTTTCCGGCATCGATATCCGGCAGGATCAGGACATCGGCGTTTCCCTGGATACGGCCGTTGTAGTGCTTTTCCTCTGCACTGCCCGGATCCATGGCCACATCGATGGAAAGCGGCCCTTCCACAATGCAGTCGTCCCGGTGGGCGAACCGCTCTGCAATGCGTTCGGCCTCAATGGAGCTTTCCACGCTGCGGTTCACGTTTTCAACGGCGGAGACCACAGCCACCTTCGGCACCCGGATATTAAGATTGTGCACCACCTTCAGGGCGTTTTCAAGGATGGCCACCCGCTTTTGCTCGTCCGGGTAGGTGTTCAGTGCGCCGTCGGAAAAGGCTAAAAGCTTGCTCCGGGTGGGGATATCCACAATGGCGGTGTGGCTCATGACCTGACCTTTCTGAAGCTGGCCGCTGGCCTTGAGATGTTTGATCACGCCCCGGAGGATATCTTCGGTGTGGACCAGGCCTTTCATCAGGATGTCGATCTTGCCCTGGCTGAGCAGGTCAATGGCCTCGTCGATGGGACTTTCCGTATCCACGATGGTGAAGTTGTCGTTATCGATGACAAGATCCGTCTCGTAGGCGATCTGGTTGATCTCGGTGAACTCCCCTAAAAGAACAAACTTGGCGATGCGGAACTGCCCTTCCTCATTGGCCCGCTTGGCCGCCAGGATTACATCCTCGTTGTTGGCTCCGACAATGGCGATGGTGGGTGCATAATTTTCCTTCACCGTGAGGTAGGCCGCATCAATGACGTCGTCCATGGTGGTCAGGGGGGCGCCTTTCTTCTTGAACCGAATCTCCCGCTTGAAGATATCCGTGTCGATGAGGTCATCCTCGGCCCGCCTCTTTGCCTTAAGCGCATCTCGCTCCGTGACATAGTCCTTCAGGGTTTCCTGTTCGTAAAATCCCCGGATCTGGCCGGCCGCCAGGGCCTCGTGCTCAAAATACCCCGGCATGACCACCAGGGGGTAGCGGCCCCTGATATTGCGCCGGACCCGTCGCATCATATCCTGGGACCGGGCAAGGCCGCCGGTGATGGCCATCACCTTTACATCGGCCCCGTCCGCCGTGAGCCGAAGCATGCCGCTGGCAATGTTTCTGGCCATGAAATCCTGGACCAGGCCGATCTTCCTGCGCTGGGTGGGGGTGGCCCCCTGTTTCAAAAAACCGATCATGGCGTAGAAATCGTTGGTGCCCACCAATGACAATAAGCCGCCCCGTTCGGTCATGACCTGCTCCAGGTCTTTCACGGAAAACTCATTGTCTTTAATGGATTTGATCACCCGGTCGATGTCAATGGCCCCGCTCCGGCTGGTGGACATCAGGCCGGAGTATGCGTCGATAAGCATGCTTACCCGCCCCCGCCTGTGGGCGGCAAGGGAGGTTCCGCCGCCCACGTGGGCCGTCACGGCATCCAGTTGCTCCGGTTCCTGGTTCATCAGGGACGCCACCAGCCGCCAGGCAGCCTTGTGACTCAGGTAGTGGCCGCCGGAACCGTCACGCTTGATCTTGACAAACCCCGTGATCCGGTCCACCACATCCAGCTCATCACAGACAAAGGGATCGGTGGTGGTCAGCAGTAAATCGCTCTGGTTGCCTGCCATATCCGCCAGTTTCAGCCCCATGGCAATGCCCATGTTTGAGGCGTGAGGGCGGATCGGCCGTTCCGAAAGGTCACGGACCATCTCCGGAACCACCTTGTAGGTGCCGCTGGGAATCAACTGGAGAAAACCGCCCTGGCAGGCAATTCCGTCCAGGGTGGACAGACCGATATTTACGAGATCCAGGTGACCTGCAACCACCCGCACCCGGTAATCAATACTGTCCTCCTCATCCGGGGACAGGTGGATCTCAGACGTATGGATCTCCTCCAGCCCCTCGTACACGGAAATCCTTGTGGACACAGTGCCCGGGTTGATCAGAAGAAAGCGCATCTCCCCGTCCCGGGCCTCGTCAGCCAGAGGGCCGCCCAGAAGCCGCCGCATCACCGGAGCCTTGGAATTGCCGGCACGGTCCAGTTCCAGCATCAGGGACAGGGCATTGCCCAGAATCATGTTGATCCGTGGGGAGGACGTTGCCCTGAGCAGCACATCCACCACGGAGGCCAATTCGCTTTTCAACACGGCGGCGTCACCCGCTCCCGGGTCCTGTTTGATGCGGTCGGCAAGCTCCGCAAGCCATGCCTCACTTGCCACGGTCAACTGCCGCTCATAGGCGGACATGGACACCTGGGTTTTACCGATTTCGCCAACGGCATCAAGAACTCTGTTTCGAAGTTCCACAACTACTCCTTATGATTCTCTTGCTTATGTTTCGATATCAGGGCTTGTACGGATGCCGCATTGGCCAGATGGCCGGTATCTTCATTATCGCCGGCCTCACCCGAAGCAATGCGCTTGAGCAGCCTGCGCACCAGTTTTCCCGTAGCGGTCCTGGGCAGTTCTTCCGTGATGACAATCTTTTCAGGCATGGCAAACCGGCCGATTTTTTCAGCAATATAGGTCTTGAGGGATTCGATGAAGGTGTCCTCATCTTCAACGGCTTCCCGCAGGACCACAAAGGCCGTCAGCCCCTGGGTGGCGCTCCCTGCCGCACTGACGATCACACCCTGCTCAATGTTCGGATGGGTATCGATGACCGATTCGATCTGGGCCGTGCCCAGGGTCTGCCCCTTGACCTTCACCACATCGTCCAGCCGTCCCATGAACCAATGGAAGCCGTCCGGATCACAGCGCAGGCCGTCAAAGGTCTCAAAAAGCCCGTCAAACCGTGAAAAATACGTCTTGGAAAAATAGCCTTCCGTTCCCCGGGTGGGCCTGCCCATGGCCGGCCAGGAGCCTTCAAACACAAGATTTCCGCTGACATTGGCCTTACAGATCTGGCCGAAATCATTCATAATCTGCGGGGTTACCCCCGGGGCACCGAACCCCAGGGAACCTGGCCGGTTCAGTTCAGGTGAGGGATAGGTGTGTATCAGGGCCGTGCCGCTTTTGCTCTGCACCCAGAGATTCACCAGATGTTCCTTTTCCCGGACCAGCACCTTGCCGGCAAAGGTCATCAGGCGGGGGGGCAACGGCTCTCCGCAGCAGGCAATGACGGAAAACCGCTGATCGGTATCCAGTTCTTCACCGTCCAGATCACGCTGGATATCCGATATCAGACCGGGCCGGCAGAGCATGGCCTTTTTGCCCTGCCCTTCCAGCACCGTCCGGATCGTATCTGTTTCGATACTGCCGCAGGGAATGACAATGCCCACCCCGCAGGTCAGCGGTCCCCACATCCCGTATGCCTGGCAGCCGCTTTTGGAGGGTTCCAGCGTATTTACGATCATCTCCGGCTCCTCCCGCTCCAGGGCCTTGTTGAACAGCAGATCAAAGGAGGTATGGGCCTGGACAAGAAATCCGCCCGTGGCAAACACCCCGCCCACGGGCTTTCCGGCCAGACGGTTCTCGTAAATGGCAAACAGGGCATGTTCCGCATCACAGCTGGCAAGCGGTATTGTTTCGGTATCCCCGCCTGCCGAAAACTCCGCCAGGGTGGGCAGACCTTCTATCTTCTCCCCCACGGTAACAATGCGAAGATCTTCAATCATGGTGCGAACCGATTCTGCTACGCGAGATTCCTCGTCCCTGCCGTCCGAAGCGCCTGTCACCAGCAGCCTGGAGCGGGACTCTCTGACGTCCTCTGCCACCACAGCAGCCGGCAGATGACATCCGATGGGCAGATAGGTCACCCCGAGCCAGGCCGCAGCCAGGGCGCAGATCACAAATTCCGGGCCGTTGGGAAGGTTCAGGGCAATGCAGTCCCCCTGGTTGAGACCCTCCCGCTGAAAGGCAGCCGCAAGGGTCATCACCTCATCTTTCAGCTCACAAAACGTGAGTGTCCCGGCCTCACCGGCTGATTTATGCCAGGCAAGGGCAACCTTATCCCCAAGTCCGCGGTCAATATTCCGGTGGAGGGCGTTCTCCGTCGCATTCAGTCGGCCTTCCGCGAACCAGGCCACCTCGGCATTGATAAAATCCTCACGAACCACCGTATCAAATGCGTTGTGCCATGCCAGCCGGCCGGCCTGGCCGGCCCAGAATGCCTCACGATGGTCCAGGGTCTGTCTTAGGAGCAAACGGAACTCATCCAACCGTCCCGGCAGCTTCCGCTTCAAATCTATATTTTCCATGGTGTAATCCCCGATTTTATGGGTTCTTTGATCCCCGCCCCATGCCCTGATCAACCACAGGCCACGGCAGGACACCTAAAAAGCTTATTATTGCCTCATGTATCTTATGATAGACAAAAAAAAAGGGAAAGTCCCGGAGGCCCCAAGGCACTAAAAAAGAATAATTATTTATTTATCGCGTTGACAAAGAGTGAATAGATTTCAAGCTTATGGGGTAGAAGGTCCATAATGCAGGAAACGCAGCTTTCCTTCAATATCACAAATTAAAGGAGTGACTTTGGACTCTGTGACGCAAATTGCGCTGGGGGCAGCCGTAGGGGAAGCAACCCTTGGGCGGAGAATCGGAAAACCCGCCCTTGTCTGGGGCGGTATCTGCGGCCTGCTTCCCGATCTCGATGTGCTGGTGCCGCTGGGGGATGTGGTGAAAAACTTCACCTACCACCGCAGTGCCAGCCATTCCCTGTTTGTCCTCACATTGCTGACACCGGTAATGGTGGCACTCATCTTAAAGCGGCACCCGCACTGGGCCGGGTACAGGCTGCGATGGTATCTGCTGGTGTTTCTGTCCTTCATCACCCATATCCTTCTGGACGGTCTCACGGTCTACGGCACCCAGATCCTATGGCCCCTGGACACCCCGCCTGTGATGTGGTCCACCATATTCATTATTGATCCGGCCTATTCTGTCCCCCTGATCTTCGGGGTGTCGGCGGCATTTTTCATGTCCCGAACAAAAAACACCGGCCATGTCATCACCCTTGCCTGCCTTATGCTCAGCAGCCTCTACCTGGTCTGGACCATCGGCATAAAGACCCATGTGGACAATGTGACAAAAGAGGCCCTGGACCGGAACAACATCAGCTACAACCGGATTGTTACCGTGCCCTCGCCTTTCAACACGTTTTTATGGCGTATTTTGGTGATGGACGACACCATGTATTACGAGGGCTATTATTCCATCTTTGACAAGGACCGTTCCATTGCCTTCTCCGGCTATCCGAATAACAAAGCCCTGCTGAAACCCATCGAAAACCACTGGCCGGTCGAACGGCTGCAGTGGTTCACCCAGAGCTTTTATTCGGCCCGGCGTATGGCAGATCAAATCGTCATCACCGACCTGAGAATGGGAACGGAAAACGCCTATGTGTTCCGGTTTCAGGTGGGGGCGGCCCGGGACGGCAAAATCACCCCGGTTAAAAGCCGGCGTATCACGCCGGATTTGGATTTACGACTGTTAGGTCAGCTATGGCAACGCATATGGTCAAAGCCGGCCCAACCCGATTGATCAAAAAAGGCATCAATGAAAATAGCGATTCTTTCCGATATCCACGGCAACCTTGAAGCGTTTTTAAGCGTATTGGATGACATTGACCGTTTCAAGGCAGACGCCGTTGTTTCTCTGGGGGACAATATCGGCTATGGCGGGGATTCCGAAGCTGTGATGGATATCATCATTTCCCGGAACATTATGTCCGTTCTGGGAAATCATGAACTTGCATGCGTCAACAAACGGGTCTACAAGTGGTACACAGGTGATGTTAAAAAGGCCATTGATCAGGCCCTGTCAAGCCTTTCCCAGGCATCGTTGGCCTATCTGAAGGGCTTGGAAACCCGGCTTTGCAAATTTGAGTCAAGGTTTGTCCATGGATTTCCGCCGGACTCGGTGCGGCACTACCTGACCCAGGCAGGGGATGATGAACTGCACAGGACCCTCAGCCGGCAGGAGGAAGCCTTATGTTTTGTGGGACATACCCATAAGGTGCGCCTGGTTTATGCCGAAGATAACACGATCCAGATCAAAACACCGGATCGTGACACCTTTGATCTAACGACGGGCACAAAATACATCGTTAATGCCGGCAGTGTGGGACAGCCAAGAGATGGTGATCCCCGGGCCAAATATATGATATGGGACGTATCAAACCAACGCCTCATGATCCGGCGGATCCCATATGATACCCGCAAAGCCGCAGAAAAAATAGTGGCCGCAGGCCTTCCGTTCAAATATGCCCGGGCGGTTCACCCGGAGCTTACCCCATAAACCTGCATCTCACAGGGAACAAACCCCTTTGACGTGAAAATAATCCGTTACATCGCAGGATGTGACAAATCCCATTTCAAGATCCAGCACCCAGGCAGATCGCCCGGAGCGGGAATCCGCACTCCAGAGGCATTTTTGTACATCTGAAAACACGGGTTCCAGGCAGAAGTTTTCCGGTGACGGTGAATTTAACAGTGACAACAATTCATTCATGGTGGGCAGCCGCCACCCGGTGTATCCTTCCAACCCTTTATCAGATACCTCTTTAATATATCTTTGCGCTTCCGACCATGACATGGGATATCCGGAGCCTGCCTGCTGCCACACAAGCCCTGTGGCACGGTCGACAATGACCCGTTCCGTTTCAGCCTGAAAGTCATTTTGAATATAGGCGGCCGGCTGATCATGTCGGTTCAGCCGGAACATCTTTCTGGCTTTTTTTCTTAAAATTCTTGACGGTTGTGACCGCAGCGCGGTCTTTTTTACGGGTGCGTCATATCCTGAGTCTTTCTTTTCAGATGAATCAGAAATTTCGCATTCTTTTTTCCGGGAAGCATTATAGGCCAGAGACAATTGTTTTAAGGCATCCGCCATGGTTTCCGCATCCTGGAAACGGTTTTCCGGCTCCTGCGCCATGGCCTTGAGAATAAACGCATCGCAGTTTTTGTCCAGCATGGGATTCAAACGGCTGGGCAATTGAACGGTTTTACCCGTTGGCAAATGGCCGGTAAGCATCCGGTATAAAATAACACCGGCAGAATACAAATCTGCCCTGTGGTCAATGGCCTTCCGGGAATGAATCTGCTCTGGGGCCGCATAAAACGGCGTGCCGATAAACCGGGATCGGGCAGTCTGTGATCCGGGCTGAATGGCAGGTTTTTCTCCCCGCCGTTTTGACAGGCCGAAGTCCACAATTTTAACGATGCCCTCGTCCGACAGCATTATATTGAACGGTTTGATATCCTGATGGATAATCTTGGCGTGGTGCAGCCGGGAAAGGCCTTCGAGAATCTGATGCAGATAATGGCAGGTTTTTTCAATGGGAACGATACGCGACGTCATCTCCGCCCAATAGGACTCCCCGATCATCTCGCCAAGATTACGGTTGTAGTATTCCATGATGTAAAAGATGTCCGGTTCCCGGGTCTCAAGCTTCCAGATACCGGCCACATTGGGATGACGGATATTGGCGATCACCCGGGCCTCATGGATAAACCGCTCTTTTAACCATGCGGTGCTGAATTTCCGGTCAAGGGCTTTTGTTGGTGCAAACAGCTTCAGGGCCGCTGTTTTTTCAAGCCCGGGGAGGGTGACCTTATACACCCGGCCCATGGTACCCCTTCCCAGAAACCACCTGATCTTGTAACTGCCAATTTTTCCGGGGGACCGATGTGCCACAATGGATACCCTTTTGTTTTCATGATAATTTTTTTTACCTGGCACAGCGCCTCATCAAGATATGCCAGGTAAAAAGTGTTACATGAAGCCATGACCGATGGCAAGCCCCTTTGGCCATACTTAATTTCAAACTCAGTATTTCACTTGCCCGATGAAATTCAATCGTTTTATAGTAGGCAGACCGGTGATTGAAATACTTACAATCATAACATTTTAAATAAAGGCGGGTGAATCCATTATGAGCCCCATACGCGTTGCACTGATTTTTATCATCTTGATAGGCACTTTTTTCCTTCCCCATGCCATCCCAATCCAATGCAACACAGCCTGGGCTGACCGGGCAAACCCAAATGGCATTGTAAGTTTCGATCAGTTAACCCTGGAAGAAAAACAAACCAAGGTGAGAAGAACAGCCGATACCCAGGCCGGGCAATGGGTGCAAAAAAGCCAGGACGCAGTCACCCGGAACGACTGGATTGAAACCATCAGAACCGCCTCCCTGGCCATATCCCTTGATCCCGGCCGGTTCGTGGCCTACCAGAACAGGGCCTGGGCATATTGCCACAAGGGACTGTTTTACAAGGCCATGGAGGACGCGAAGACCGCACTTTTTATCCGGCCTGAAAGCCCCTTCCCCTACATATCACTGGCTTGGGCCCAGATTGAAACCCAAAATCCCACGGCCGCACCGAAACTGTTACATAACGCCTTGGAATTTGATCCGGAAAATCCCTTTGCCTTTAATTACCTGGGGCTTGCCTATCAGAAGATGAACACACCGGCAAAGGCCAGGGAATACTATGAGAAAGCCTGCCAGGCAGGACTTCAAACCGGATGTGACAACTACCGGCAAATGACCGGCGTCACCTCGCTGGACATTCGGTCACGGGTGATTCACTTCACACGAATCATCGAGAAAAAATTTGGCGAACAAAAATGGGATGACATCATTGCCCTGGCCGATGAAATCATTCGTATAGACCCCAAAAACCATACGATATACGCGACCCTTGGCGGTGTCTACGCCTACAAAGGCATGTATGACCAGGCGCTGATAAACTGCCAAAAAGCCATTGAGTTGAATCCGGACTTCGGACTGTCATACAACAACCGGGGCTATACCTATGAACGCATGGGGAAACCGGCCGAAGCAAAACTGGACTATGAGATCAGCTGCAACCTTGGGGACCCCTACGGATGCAGAAATGTCCAACGGCTTGAAGGCAGTCCCCAATAACGGCCATGGGCCGCCCATGAACGTCATGCGCCGTGCCCACAACAAACCATGAAAGAATTCAACGAGTTGCCCGGTTCTTTCATATAAATCTTTTTAGCAAACGCTCCGCCGGCGCCACCGGTATAAAAGCCTTGCGGTGTCGTACCCCAGCGGTTCTCATCATTGGTTTATTTTTTATGGCCGGGCAGTATCATCAAGGCCCCGTCCTGCACATTGCCCGCAGCCAGCGCGGCCGCTGCCATATTTTCTTCAATGGAGGTGAGGATAATTTTGATATAAGAGATAAACTGTGACATGTGTGACTCCTTTTTATAACCATGTTGATAATTTTAAGGCCGGTACATGACCGGTCTTACCAACTATATCAAAAAGGATGCCAACACAAATATATAATATATATTCAGATAGTTACGAAAATCACGAATTATACAGAACAAAAAATCGTTGCAAAATAAAACACTTCTTTTCAAGAGCCGGCCAGAAACAATAAACAAAGCAGTTAGCCCCGGCCTAAGAATCAGACCACCGACTTCAACGCAACAATATATATCCTTTTATTTCAAACAACTAAACAACCAAGCGTTAAAAAACGCAACTAAAATCAGAGCAAGAGATCATCCATCCCAAATAAGTGTTTTATTTTACACCAAGTTGCAAAATAAAACACTATGAAATGCCAAGCTTCTTTAATTTGCGCCAGAGGGAACTTCTATCTATACCCAGGATACGGGCCGCCTTTGCCTTGTTCCCCTTTGTCTGGGCAAGCACAGCTCTGATGTGAGCGGCAGCCACCTCTTCCAAGGTACGCAACGGCAGGTGGGATTCCGGGGCCGCCGGACTACCGGTTTTCAGCAACCTGGGCGGTAAATGCTCGGTCTGGATTTCCTGGCCGTCACACAGGGCCACCGCGCGTTCGATAACGTTTTTCAACTCTCTTATATTGCCGGGAAAAGGATAGCGCATAAAAACGGACATAACGTCCCGGGACACAGACAGGGCCTGTTTACCGAATTTCTTGCGGTACTGGTCTATAAAAAAACGGCAGAATAACGGGATGTCATCTCTTCGTTCCCGCAAGGCAGGTATTCTCAGCGTAAAAGAGTTGAGCCGGTAATAAAGGTCTTCCCGGAATGTCCCGGCAGAGACGGCATCCTGCAAATTGACATGGGTTGCGGCAAGCACCCGCACATTCACCGGAATTTCCTGTGTGCCTCCCACCCGCAGTATCCGGTTTTCCTGAAGCACCCTGAGCAGTTTGACCTGCATGGCCGCTGTGGTGTCCCCGATTTCATCCAGCAGCAGGGTGCCTTGGGAAGCGGCTTCGAATATCCCCTTTTTAAGCGAATTTGCACCGGTAAAAGCCCCCTTCTCATGCCCGAACAATTCGTTGCTGAGCAAATCCTCCGCCAGAGCGCCGCAGTTTAGGGCCAGAAACTTTTTATCCGCACTATGGCTCATGGCGTGTATTGTTTTGGCAACCAACTCCTTGCCGGTACCGGTCTCTCCGCAGATGAGAATATTGCAGTCAATGCGGGCAATGCGTTTCAGCGTCTTTTTCAGGTCTTGGATGGCAGGGCTTTCGCCGATGATCTGCTTGTTGCTGTATCCGCGGATGATATCCCGAAGTTCGCTGACTTCAGTGGACAGAAGACGCCGCTCAAGCGCCTTTGAGATAAGCAGAGCGATTTTTTCCAGGGAAGACGGGGTGGACAGGTAATAAAACGCACCGCCCTTGATTGCCTCAATAGCGGCCTCAACCGTCGGCTTTTCCGATGAGACAAGTACCTCCATCCCGGGCTGCAGCGCTTTTGACTTTTTGAGCAATTCCAGCACCAGATCGGAACCGCCGGTGTAAAAGGCCAAATCAAAGGATTGCATTTCCAGGCTGTGCACGGCTGCCTCCGGGCTGCCCACCGTATGGATGTCATGCCCATGATCAAGCAAAAAGCGCCTGGCTTGCTTCAACCGGTCAGGCTGGGTATCAAAAAGTAAGATTAATCCTTTCATGGAAAAAGCCGTCTTATGAGTATATGCGTAACCCCCTGGGTTACATTCTTTCTAACATAGCTTGATTTATCGTTCTTTGCCACTGCCTGATTTTCTTTCTTCCCCGAAACGCCACAACGGCCTTTGAACGCGTTGGGTCAAAGGCCGCTGTGTTTTTCTTGTTTCCGGTCAGCCCAAGGCTGGACGATCAGATCAAAACGTCGTTTTCCGCAGTCAGTTTTGCGCCGGAACCTTCCGTCTTGACCACACCGGAAGGTTCCACAATCAATGACCCTACCTGCCCAGCTTTTTCTCGAAGCTGACGGGTGCAGAAGGCCACGTCTCAATCCTGTCCTTAAGCGATGGCCGGATGGGTCGCCAGGGACTCCATAAAAAGTTCCGTGTGGCGGTTCATCCGGATTTTGAACTTCTCCACCACCTTCTGCATGACTTCATACCCTGTGGCGTAGTCGGATTTAAACAGCTGCAGGAGCTGAGCCGATGCAATGGTGATCACCGTTGAATCCTCGGCACAGATGGCTGTATAGGTGGCCGGTGAATTGTCCAGCAGGGAGGAAACCCCGAAGGACTGCCCCGGACGAAGTTCCTCCAGGGTATAGGCCTGACCGCCCGCAGCACGGCAGTTGAGAAAAATCCGGCCGGAGACCAGCATAAAAATCAAATGCTGGTCCTGGTCCTGGCGGATGAGGATGGCCTCCTCGTCGAATTTTTCAAGCTGGGCCACGGAACAGATTTTCTCCAGGACCTCTTCCGGCAGTTCTTTGACAAAATTTATCTTCTTCAGATCTTTGATATCAACCATTATTGTCTACCTTTCTGTCGGGTTCGGCCCTAGTATACGGGGGTGAGCTGGCCGATGTCTTTGATACGCAGCCTCAGTTCCGGATGCTCGTCCAGGGTTTTCATGATCATGCCGGCGCGTTTGTCCATGGTCCGCTTGTACTGGCCGGCCACGCCGGTCATGACGTGGTAGGCCAGTTCCTTGTTGGACTCGAACAATTCAAGCATCCGGGGTCCGTAAACGGTGATGACCTCACAGGTTTCCTGGCAGACGGCGTCGTAGGAAGCCATAACACCCAGCATAAGAGCGGAGGAGCCGAAGGACCGGCCTGACTGGAGGAGATCCAGGATCACGTCGATGTCTTCGTTCAGGGGGACCCTCAGGGCCACCTGTCCCATAATCATCATATAAAAGGTGTCGATATCGTCACCTGCGGCAAAGAGGGTGGTTCCCTCGCCGTAGATATTGAGTTGGGCTTCCTGACTGATGATCTCAAGCAGATGGTCAGGAACCTTCTTGAGCATGTTTATCCGTTTCAGATCTTCAATTTTTACCATCTTCGCTTTCCTTTAGGTTAGGGCAAATACCAGGCCGATGAAAGAAACGGCAATGGCCGCGCCCACGCCGATGGGGAATACCCCCTCCAGCAGCTGTTTGTAGAGCCGTTGCTTCTTGAGTTCAAGGCGTTTGCCTTTGATGTCCTGGGCCAGCCAGAAGTTCACCGAAATGAACAGGTAGATCCGGGCATAGGCATCTTTGAAAAAATCCGCCGTCCCCCGGGCCACGGACATCACAACGGATTCACTCCGGGTGTTCAGGGGGTTCAGGGTATTGGCCAAAAAGGCGTAGGCCGCTTTACCGCCCTTGCGGTAAATCCAGTCGGAATCAATGTTGAGCGCCCGCTGTTCCGCCGGGTAGATGCCACCCAGCAGCAGGAGGGCAAAGGCCAGGGCGGAGAAGAATAAGAGCTCGGTTTGGGTCAGCACGTGGGAAATGGTGTAAGGCTCGTAATCCGTGGCATAGGGCAGCACGTTGTACAGGAACTTGGGAAACGTCCCGATGAAGATGCACAAAAAAGCAGCCATGCCCATGGCGATGAGCATATTCAAAGGCGCCTCTTTTACCCGGTGGCCCGCGTCATGGCCGAAAAAGGCGAAAAACGGGATTTTGATACCCGCATGGTGGAATACACCGGCTGCGGCAAAGAGCAGCACCAGCCATACGGCCGTTAGAATCCCCTGTCCCGGAATGTGGGAGCTTTCCGCCACGGCGGACATGACCATGGATTTGGAAACAAAGCCTGAGAACAGCGGAAAGGCAGAGATTGAGGCCGCCCCCACGATACAGAACAGGCAGGTCCAGGGCATGCTTTTGTAAAGGCCGCCCAGGTCCGTGGCGTTTATTTTACCGGTCCGGTACATCACAGCCCCCATGCTCATAAAGAGCAGGCCCTTAAACAGGATGTCGTTGAACGCATGGGCGCAGGCGCCGTTGATGGCCAGTTCAGTGCCGACGCCAATCCCCACGACCATGAAGCCCACCTGGTTGATAAGGCTGTAGGCCAGTACCCGTCTCAGGTCATTTTCAATTACCGCATAGAAAATGGGGAAGGCAGCCATGCCCACGCCGATCCAGATCAGCAGCTCGGTGCCGGGATAAAGGCGCGCCAGGGCATATACGGCGGTTTTGGTGGTAAATGCGGAGAGAAATACCGTGCCGCCGATGGTGGCTTCGGGATAGGCGTCCGTGAGCCAGGGATGCAGCAGGGGCCAGGCGCAGTTGATGCCGATGCCAAAGAAGATCAGGTATGAGGACAGATTCCCCAGGGTGATCTGTGACATGGCCAGCGACCCGGTCTCCGTGTAGTGGAAGACGATGCCTGCCAGCAGTACCAGGCCGCCGAAGGCATGGACAAGCAGATACCGCAAGCCCGCTTCCTGGGCAGCACGGGTTTTCCTGGACCAGATCAGCATCACGGAGCCTACGGTGAGGGATTCCCAGAAAACGAAAAAGGTAAACAGGTCGCCGGCAAAGATGGTGCCCAGTGCCGCGCCCGCATAGAAAAAGCCTGCCACAAACTCCACGTTGTCCTTGAAGTTCAGGATGTAGATCACCGTGATAAAGGCGATGATGTGGAAGATATAGCCGAACATCAGGCTCAACCGGTCGATGCTCAGGAGCACCAGGTTGAAGTCGCCGAAGGAGGCGAACATGCTTTCACCTGCGGGAAGGCCCAGCAGGTTGATAAACCCCACCACGGGGATGAGCATCATGTAGATTGATTTTGCCTTACCCCGGAGAAAGGGGATCAGGAGGCCGCCGAGCATGAAGACCAGGGCCGGCAGATAATTACTTGTCATAGTAATCCTCCTTCCGTTTCACCAGGGGTCTTAAAATGTATTTGGATATCAGCACGAGAACCACACAGGCCACAAAGCCGTAGATGGAGTAGAAGCTCCAGTATTTTTCCCACTCGTATTCCACGTGGCGGTGGATGATGTGCTGTTCGGACAGGATGATGTACACCACGTCGATGACGAGGAGCGCAACCACGGAGGAAAAAAAGATGCGCAGCAGCTTTTTCACATTTTCCGGATTGTCGAACATATGTTTCTTTTCCATTGGTTTACCTAAATCGTTTAAATTTACTTTTGCGTTGTTACCGCTAAAAAGCGGGGGTGGACAGAATATACGCCATATAGGCGCAGCTTGCCGCGAATACCACCAAAAACACCGGCCGGTAGCCCGGTACCGCGTCATGCTTGAGTTCCATCAATTCTTCATGTTTGTCTTTCTTCATTTCGATCTTAACCTCCTATAAATCCTTTGACAGCCATGGCTGCCAGGTTCAGGAAAGGCTGGGGCGCGAAAAAGAGCACAAACGAAATCAACGCCGTAATCACCAGGGGAATAACGCACATCAGGGGTGCCTCATCAACCTTTCTTTCAAACATGGCCTCTTCCGGGGTACAGAAAAAGGCCCTATAGAAAATGGGCATGAAGTATGCTGCGTTTAAAAGAGATGACGTGAGCAGCACAAATAGCATGACCATCTGATCCCCTTCAAGGGTACCCAACACCAGGTACCATTTGGAGATGAAGCCGCCGGTGGGCGGCAACCCGATAATGGAGAGCGCACCGATCAGGAACGCGGTCATGGTCACCGGCATCCGGTAGCCGATCCCCACCATCTGGCTTAAGTACTTACGGCCGGTGGCCACGAAAATGGCGCCGGCGCAGAAAAACAGAGTGATCTTTCCGAAGGCGTGCATGGCGATGTGCAGCATGCCGCCGGTCACCCCTTTGGGGCTGAGCAGAGCCGCCCCGAGAACGATATATGACAGCTGACCGATGGTCGAATAGGCCAGCCGCCGTTTAAATTCATCCTGGGACAAGGCGATGGCCGATGACACCAAGATGGTGACAGAAGCGATCCCTGCCACAACCGCCCCCAGTTCGAATGAGGACAGAAACTCGATACCGAAGATACCGGTGATGACTCTCACGATGGAGAACACACCCACCTTTACAACAGCCACGGCATGCAGCAGGGCCGATACCGGGGTCGGGGCCACCATGGCGGCAGGCAGCCAGGAGTGGAACGGCATGATACCGGCCTTGGCAAAGCCGAAGACAAACATCAGCAGCAGCACGGTGGCGTGGGGTTTGGACAACTGACCCGAGAATATGCCCGCCCCTGAAAATTCCAGGGTACCGGTAATGTGGTAGCACCAGATCATGGCCGGCAGTACCAGGCCGATGGAGGTCCCCAGGATAAAGGTCAGATACCTGCGGCCGGAAACCCTGGAGTTGGCGTCCTGGTGATGGGTCACCAGGGGATAGGTGGCCAGGGACAGGATTTCATAGAACAGGTACAAGGTTAAAAGGTTGGCCGAAAACGCCGCACCGATGGTGGCCGAAATGGCCAGGGCAAAGAAGGTGACAAACCTTGTCTGGCCGTGTTCGTTTAAGCCCCGCATGTACCCGATGGAGTACATGGAGGTCACGATATATAAAGCGGATGCCACCAGGGCAAACATCATCCCTAATGGATCCACCCGGAAGGCGATATCGGCCCCCGGTGCAATCTTAACCAGGGTAAATACGATTTGGTTGCCGTCCAGAATCACGGGCAGCATGGAGAGTACCAGCAGGAATTTGATGGTGCCCGCAACAAAGGTCCAACCTTCACGAACATTGGGCTTGTTGGAGGAGGACACCAGCACCGGCATCACCAGCAACGTGACCAGGACAGCCAGAAGGGGTTTGATTGAGGTTATGAGTTCCATATATTCAATAGCCTTTTTAGTCTGATTTATTTAGCCTTTGGGTCGTGATTACCTGTTCCCCATTTAATTGAGGAACGGCAGGATTATCCTGTCCACAATGGTTCCGGAGTACAGGCCCACAACGATCAGTGACACACTGACAACCGCCAGGGTAATGACGGATGCAACAGGCGCCTCTTCAATGGCAACGGCGGCGTGTTCACCATGGCTGTCATGCCCGTGGCCGTGATCGTCGCCATGGCCATGTCCTTCTGACATGGGTTCGAAGAAACAGACTTCAAACACCTTGAAGAAGAGAACCGCGCAGATCAGAGAAGAGACCAGCAGGGCCGCCGCAAAGTGGTAGGCACCGGCTTCAAAAGCCCCTAGGATCAGGTACCATTTGGAGAAGAAGCCGCAGGTGGGGGGCACCCCCACAATACTGAAGGCCGCAATGACGAATCCCCCCATGGTCCAGGGCATCTTGGCAAACAGTCCCTGAAGATCGGTGATGTCCACCCGGTCCAGTTTGTACACCATGTTGCCCACGGCCAGGAACAGGGCAAAGGTCATCAGCGCATCATTCACAATGTGGAGGATAGCGCCGGTCATGCCAAGTTCGTTGCCCAGCCAGGCGCCGCCCACCATGTAGCCGATTTCACAGACAATGATATAGGTCATCATCTTTTTCAGGTTCTTCTGGGACAAGGCGATGATGCCACCGGCCAGAATCGCAATGGTGCCCATCCAGACCACCCCGTCAGAAAGGCTCAGGGTGGTGAAGATATAGTCATAGCCGAAGACGGAAACCATCAGGCGGACCATGACGTAGACCATCACCTTGGTCATCAGCGGCGCAACGATCCTTGCGAATCCCACAGGCGCAAAGGCATAGGCGTTGGGCAGCCAGACATGCAGCGGAAACAGGGCCATCTTGATCCAGACCCCGATGATGCAGAGGATAAAGGCCACCAGCAGGGTCGAACTCTCCGTCATGGCCGGTATCATGGCAGCCACATCCGCCATGTTCAGCGAACCGGTCTTAATATAGATGTAGCCCACACCCAAAAGATAGAAAGAGGCACCGATCACGCCGATGAAGATATAGTTCAGCGAGGCGATGGCCCCCCTGTCTTTGTCCCCTAAGGCGATCATGGTGTAGGAACTCAAGGAAGTGATCTCGATGAGTACGTAAAGGTTGAAAAGGTCGCCTGTGGATACCACCCCAACCAGCCCCACCACAAAGAGCAGGTACATCACGTAAAAGGAGCCGGAGCGGTCCGGTGTTTCCTGCTGGACATTTTTATAACTGGCCACCAGGTTCAAAAAGGCAATGCCGGTGATCAGCACCAGGACCAGGGCGTTCAGGCCGTCAATCCTGTACTCGATGCCCATGGGCGGAGCCCAGCCCGCCATATTGTACTGAATGGGGCCGGATATCATGACGGTAATAAGGTCGTTGACGGCGGCGGCTGCGGCAATCCCCAAGGACGCCAGGGCGATGGGATACGTTGCCCGGTCTTCCACCCAGGCGGCAACCCCCGCAAAGAGAGCCCCTAAAAGGGGTGCAATAACAACAATAGCTGGATAATTATTCATGATTATTTTTCCGATAAGCGCATTCTGAGTTCATCTTCTTCCAGGGTCTGGTACCGCTGGTAAATCTTCACACACAGGGCCATGGCCACCCCAAAGGTAGCCACGGAAACAACGATGGCGGTCAGCATCAGGACGTGGGGCAAGGGGTTGATGTAATCCGCCGCTTTGATGACGGCGTCAGCGGCCCCGTGTCCGTGATCCCCCTGGATGATGGGGATGGTAGCCCCCTTCTTGTATCCGATGGAGACGTAAAACAGAATAATGGCGGTCTGGAAAATGTTCATGCCCACCAGTTTCTTGATCAGGTTGTTTTTTCCGATCATGGCATAAAGGCCGATCATCATCAGAACGATGTACAGCCAGTAGTTGTATTTATCCACAATCAGGTCGAGTAATTCAGGCATATCGTCCTCCTATAGTCCTTCGTCGTGTCTGCCTTCGGAGACGATATTAATATAGATGATGACCATAACCGCAGTTACCGCCATGCCGACCCCGATTTCTACCCCCAGCATGCCAAGGGCCCTGATGTGATGCTCCCCGAAGATGGGGGCATACTTCCCGTAATCCAGAAAGTTACCGCCAAGGGCCATGGCGATAGCGCCGATGCCCACGTAAACCAAAACCCCTAAAGAGGAAAAGACCCCGAGGAACTTTTCGGTGACTCGTTTCACCAGGGTTTTCAGGTTGTAGGAGATGGCCAGGAGGATGAGGCTGGATCCGAAGATTACTCCGCCCTGGAAACCGCCGCCCGGGGAAAAGTCACCGTGGGCCACGACGTAAAGGGCGTATATCTGGATGAAGGGGATCAGTATCCGGCACACCGTTTTAATGATGGTGTCAGAAGGCACCCACTCCCTGTCCATGTCTTCGAACTCCCGGCCGGTTCTCACGGTCCGCGCCTCATTCTTGACATGGAGCATCACCCCCGTTGGCACGTGGCGGTAGTAGTGATCCTTTTTGGGCCTGAAATCCCGAAGCAGTAAGAAACAGGCCAGACCTGCACAGAAAACCACCGCGGTTTCAAACATGGTGTCAAAGCCCCTGTAATCGGCCAGAACCGCGGTCACCAGGTTGGGTGCCTCGGTCTGCTCCAGGGCAAGGGTTATGTAATCATCCGAGAGATGCGTTGAGGCCGGGGAGTTGGGATCCCCCCAGGCCGGCAGCTCACCGGTACCGTACAACAACAGTCCGCCGGTCAGGCAGACAATGATAAATCCCACGAGTTTCAATCTTTTGTCCTCCTGCTGGTTCTAAAAACTGCTGCAACAAAGAAAACCGTGCTCACACCGGCACCGACGGAAGCCTCGGTAAAGGCCACGTCCACGGCGCCCATAACGGCCCACAAAAGGCACATCATAAAGGAGTACGCACCGAAAAGAATGGCAGTCCCGAGCAGATCCCGGACGGAAATGGCGGCAATGGCACAGAAAATAACAAAGGTCAGTATGACTAAATCAATTGGCCAGGACATTAATTTTCCTCCTTCCGGGGTTCACTCTGTTCCATATTGGCCCCTTCTTTGCGGGTCCAGGGCCGAAGCCCCGCCCGCATCCCGGCATCCACGATGGAGTGGGTGGCCGTGGGGCTGGACATGAACACAAAAAAGACGATCAACAGCATTTTTCCGGACACCAGCAAGGCGGTGAGGGAAAAATGATGAAGGTTGTAAACGGCAAGCCCGGCCACCATGGCACCGATGCCAAGGGTATCGAGTTTACCGGCCGGATGGAGCCTGGAGTAAAAATCCGGCATCCGGATGATGCCGATCGCCCCTCCCAAAAAGAAGATGAAACCTGAAACCAATAAAAACGCAACAATGATATCGATAATATTCATGATTCCCCCTAATCGTTGAAAGACTCTTCGTACAGGCCTTTGCGTTTGTGGAAGTACCGTGACGCTGCGATCACGGCCACAAAGTTGAGGAAGGCGTAGGCCAGTGCGATGTCAACGAACATGTCCACCCGCTCGTACAAACAGCCGATGAGCAGCAGCAGCACAACCGTTTTGCTGCCGATGGCGTTCACGCCGATGAGCCGGTCAAGGACGGTGGGGCCGAAGAGGCACCGGTACAAAGACATAAACATGAGCAGGCAAAGGCCCATGGCAATGCTTAAAAAGAAGGTATTCATTTGTTTTCTCCGTAAATATCAGCCACCTTGTCCAGCATGGTGCCGGGCAGGGCCTCGGCAGACGGCTTGTCAATGGCATGGACCCTGTAGCTTCCGTCCGATCCTGTGGTCACGGTAATGGTGCCCGGGGTCAGTGTGATGGAATTGGCCAGGGTGGTGACGGCAAGATCCGATTCCAGGTTGGTTTTGAAATCAATGATGTGGGGATCAATCAACTCTTTCATCCTGGGATGAAACACCAGATAAAGCAGGTGAAAGTTCGCCTTGATAATTTCAATGATCAGCCAGGGAATGTAGGCTGAAAATTTGATAAATATCCCCAAATGCTTGCCGGTCAGGCTGGGAAAGAGCAGATCGTGAAAAAACCAGGCCACGATCAGGCTGGATATAAGTCCGAGACTTATGAGCAGGGGGGCAAAATTCCCGGACAGTATCAGCCAGGTGGCGAACATGAGCACAAAGGTGATCATGAACGGTGCAAAACTTTGTTTTTCTTCTTGGCCTAAGCTCACTTTTCCCTTTGTTTTCAAAGGGTTTTCAGGTGAACGCGCGCCAGTATTCGCGTCAGTCAATGCAGGTCTCCTTGGTCAACGGGTTGTAATGATCAAGAATCGAATTATGGCAGCAGGGGCGCTAGCGTTCGACGCCGTAGATGCCGCGGAACTTGTCGTACAGTTTTGACAAAGTGCCTTTTTCTTTTTTCTGGGAGGGATCGTCCACAGGAACGTCAGAACGACCTTCCTGTTCCAGCCTGTGGTCGTAGGCTGCTTTTATGGTATCGATGAGGGTATCCATGTCCACGGGTTTGGACAGGAATTTGAAGGCGTTGTATTTACCGCTTTCAAGGGCGTTCTCAACACTGCCGTGTCCGGTGAGTACGATGCAGGGCAAAAAGGGCTGGAGATCCTTGAGGCGTTTTTGAACCTCGATGCCGTCGATGCCGGGCATCTGCAGGTCAACCACGGCCACGTCAAAGTCTTCCTTTGAGGCCGCTTCCACACCTTCCTCACCGGAAAAGGTGGTTTTTACCGTAAATCCGTCCAACACCAGCCGCTTGGCCAGGTACTTTAAAAACGTCTGTTCATCGTCTATAAATAGGAGTTTCATAGTAACCCTTTAGTTATAAAATAGTCCAAATTATCTGTATACAACGTCGCAATTTTTTTAGCTAAAGCATAAATCAGTACCAGAATAAAAAATGGGAGTCAAGCCGTTTCTTCATACCGGCATACCTATTTAATAAGGCGCTCCCCAAATCCACAACTGACTGGAATTGAATGGCATTCACCTTTTGGTACGACCTTTACCCCCTTATCTGAACAGATATTCAGGCAACGGGAAAGAGCAGACAAGGATAGATGGACTTGTCTGCAATATTTCTTGAAATGGATCCCATCCAGCGCTCCACAATGGCGTTGCGTTCACTGGTTCCCAGTATGATCATGGATGCCTGGTACTCTTTGGCAGCCTTCAATATCTCCTTTTCCGGGTCACCCACGTAGACGTGAGGCCTGGCGTCGATTCCCGCATCTTCAAATACGTCACAAAGGTCATCCAGCCGTTGCCGTTCCTGCTTTCTGACTTTCTGTACCTCGTGAGTGTCCGAACTTTTCAGCTCTTTTTCCCCCACCACGTGCATCACGTGGAGCTGGCCGATGACACCGGACAGCTCCTTGAGGCTTTCCACAGCCTTTTGGCTGGTGGAGGACCATGAGGTGGCAAACAGCGGGCGTTTGAATATCTCTTCGGGGATCATCCGGTCTTCGAGCATGTGCTTGAACACCAGAATCGGCACCTTTACCCGCCGGGTCAGATCGGTGATATCAGAGCGGGAATAAAGCTGCTCCAAGGGTCCTTTGTGGGACCTTCCGATGACCACCAGGTCCGGCTTTTCCTCTTCAATCACCCGGAGGATCTCCGGGATCAGGCTGGACACCTCAATGTATGCCCCGACTTCCATACCCAGTTCAAACAGGTTTTCCGCCCAGTCAATGAACCGGATATTGGCGGTTTCCTTGAGCTTGACTTCCTCTTCCTTCAAGTATCCGGAACCCCGTTTCATCGCCACCTTGTCCCGCTCTATGACGTTGAGAAATACCACGTGATCCAGGTTCGCCTTGCGCAGACTGAGCAGCGAACTTAAGGCGTCATAACAGAGATCTTCAAACTTGGTGACAAACAGCAGTTTCTTTATTTTCATGGGCACTCCTTTAAGGGCACACCGCCCTCCCCAATACCTTTAAGGTCTTACGGCCGGACTGACCGAGATTTGCCTGGAACCTGCGGCACCATCCGATTATCATTCCCCGATCTTCGCCTGCACAGCCTTGGCAAGCTCTTCGGGCTCCACCGGTTTCTCCAGGTAAATATCCGGTTTGGGTACCTCCCCCTGAAACTCCTCCAGGGCTTTTTGGGATTTCAGAAAAGATCTGAGCGCTATACCGGTGAACATAATCACAGGCAGATCCTTCAGTGTCTCTTCGGTCTTCAGATGGCGGTAAAGACGGATACCGCTGCCCCGGGGCATCAGCACATCCAGGATTACAAGATCGGGCCGGTCCGCCTGAATCATCTCCTTGCCTTCGACACCGTCGCAGGCCACCAGAGGGGTATATCCGTTCTCCTCCAGTACTGTGACCACAAATGATCTCACATCAGGATCATCATCCACCACAAGTACCTTTTTGCTCATCACTTATCCTCCTTGGTCGGTTTCTTATCAGCATCAGCTACGGGCTCTGCAGGAAGTATTATTTTGAAACGCGTGCCCTTTCCCAATTCGCTTTCTGTCTCGATGCGCCCCTTGTGCTCTTCCACCAGCTTGCCTGTGACCAGCAGGCCCAGGCCGGTGCCCTTGCCCCCTTTGGTGCTGAACATGGGATCAAAGAGCCGGGACATGGTCTCTTCGGTCATGCCGCAGCCGTTGTCTTCCACAATGAGTAAAAGGTCGCTGCCGGCTGCGGCGGCCCTGATCCGGACCTGGAAATCCTTGGACGTATCTTCATCTTCCAGACAGGCATCCATAGCATTATTGACCAGGTTGAGCAATGCCCTGTGAATCGTCTGGGGATCCGCCGTCACCTCCCCTAAACCTGGATCCACCTCGGATACAATTTCAATACCTTTGGCGGCCGCCGTATCCGTTACAAGACTTGCCACATCAGCCACGATTTCCCCGGGGAAGCAGGGGGCAAGCTCCGGCTCCCGCTCCTTTGAATAGGTCAGAAGATCCTGGGTAAGGTCGGATACCCGACCGATGTTCTTTTTTATGGTCTGCCATCCGGTTTTCAGCTTGTCCGTATTATTTTTCTTGATGCCCACATCCACCACGTACGAACCGCCCTTAAGGCCGATGAGGATATTTTTCACATAGTGGGCCAGGCCGCTCACCGTCTGGCCTACCGCTGCCAGGCGCTCGGACTGCACCAGTTCTTTTTCAAGACGTTTGATTTCGGTCAAATCCTGGAAAAAGTTGACGATCCCAACAAACTCTCCATTTTCATGGAGCACTGAAGTGGCATAGCGGACGGGAAAGTTGCACCCCACACACACCTTAAGTGTCATCTCTTTCCAGGGGATGTCGCCGGTATTTTTTTTCTGCCGGGTATCATCTTGGGCTTCATCTTTAAACC
>MDTD01170068.1_pt1 | contig 27486 bp, 23 predicted proteins | sample 811221 | NCBI WGS metagenome assembly MDTD01 (sample SAMN05326646, study PRJNA326480) | marine metagenome | isolation source: seawater | place: Pacific Ocean: South West | collected 2011 | reverse complement strand
TACCACCGGCATTGCTGTTGTCATTTTCTCAACTCAAATCAAAGACTTCCTGGGCTTGAACATGGAGCATGTCCCTTCAGAGTTCCTGGCCAAGTGGGGAGCATACTTCCAACACATCAAAACCGTGGACCCTTCAACTGCTGGCATCGGCATACTCACGATTGTCACCATCGTTCTCACACGCAAGTTCTTCCCTAAGATTCCTGCGATGCTCATGGGCATGATCGTTGCCACCGCCGTCGCATCACTGTTTCACCTGGATGTCCAAACCATCGGGTCGCGTTTTGGTGATTTACCCAGCACATTACCCAAGCCCGACATCTCGCTATTTGACTGGGGGCGCATGCGTGAATTGATCTCGCCGTCATTCACCGTAGCGATGCTCGCTGCCATCGAATCACTGCTTTCAGCCACCGTCGCCGACGGCATGACCGGTGGTCGACATCGTTCCAATACCGAACTCATTGCTCAAGGCATAGCCAACATAGGTTCCTCCATCTTCGGCGGGATTCCAGCAACGGGCGCGATCGCACGCACTGCAACAAACATCAAATCCGGCGGGAAGACGCCTGTCGCGGGCATGATTCATGCGATCACACTGATGCTGCTGTTACTGTTCATGGCACCCATGGCCAAGCTTATCCCGCTGTCCTGTCTTGCAGGTATTCTCATCGTCGTCAGCTACAACATGAGTGAACTGGATCACTTTCTGGATATCTTCAAGGCACCGCGAAGTGATGTGGTCGTTCTGCTTGCAACGTTCCTGTTAACCGTTCTGGTGGACCTGACCGTTGCCGTGCAGATCGGACTGGTCCTGGCGGCAGTGCTCTTTATCCGACGCATGACTGAGATGGCAAATATCGGCAGCATAGCCCATGAATTTGATGACCCGCAGACGGATATTGAAGGCAACGAACTGGATCGCAGCAGTGTTCCTGATGGTGTTGAAATTTACGAGATCAACGGGCCGTTTTTCTTTGGTTCAGCAGACAAGTTCAAAGAGACACTGCGGTCGATCTCAACGCCACAGGTCAAAGTGATGATCCTGCGCATGCGTCACGTTTCAGTCATGGATGCAACGGGCTTACATGTGATTCGTGAATACATGCATGTTTGTCGTCTCGGGCATATTCGCCTGTTACTCTCTGCACCGCATACTCAGCCGATGATGGTCATGGGACGAGCCGGCTTACTCGATGTGCTTGGGACGGAGAACATCTTCCCCAATATTGATGACGCTTTAGCCAAAGCCCGTGAGTTGGTTGATCTGAAAACCGATTGAGAAATCATTTTATAGCATGATTCGTTAACTCATAATCCCATCGTCATTCCCGCGCAGGCGGGAATCCAGTGGTATTCTGTTGACGCTTGCAGTTCTCACTGGACTCCCACCTGCGCGGGAGTGACGGAAAAATGCGTTTGATGGTTTAAACAAACTCAAAAATAAAACGACCGGCAAACACCGGTCGTTTTTGTTTATGCAGCTTGTCAGATTGAATCGCCAGATGACGATTGAGCCTTGTTTTACCGGGCTAAAATCAACTGAACTTCATAAGGCAGTAACTCAACATGTGGCGTGGGGCTCAGCCAGTGTTCTGCGATGCTGTAACCCTTGGGCCCGATGCGATGACAGGTTGCATTGCCTTCAAACGGATCGCTGGCAGGTAGCTTGGCGTGAAGCAGTTGCATGTTCAGTGACTGAGCAGTGTCGGATTTGTTAATGATAAACATGCCTTGCTTGCCTTCTTTGGTGACAAAGCCAAGCACTTCCACCCACGGATTATCCGAGCGACTTTGCACGCGTTGGCCGTTCATGTGTCGATTGAGCATGTAAAGCAATTGGCCGGTGGGACGGACTTCCAGAGACTTACTCATCATGCCGAAGGTGCCACCGCTGCGTGAGTGCCAGCTTTGGGCAATGTCCATGTCGTTGATGAGCATGTGGTAGATCACCGACGCCATCCACGTGCTGCCGACATTGGTTGCCTGACGCGGATCATGGGGACGCCAATTGAAGTTGACGTGATACTCGGTGAGTGCGAGTTCGACTTTTTTGCCAGGTGTGATGTTTTCAACGAGTTTGCGAACATTCTGGACATCGGTACCGAATTGGCCTGTGTTTTTCATGAGGTATTCGGTGGGCGTTTCGGAGTTACCCGTCGGATACTTATGCCAACTGATAAAGTCGACGTATTCATGGCAGTGCTGGTAGAAATCCTTCATGGCTGAGAGGATCGGCCAGCAGGGGGCATAGCCACCAACCTTGATGTTGGAATCAACGGCTTTCATGGCCTTGACGGTGAGGTTGTACATCTTCCAGTGGCCACGGTCTTCAGGGATCACCTTGGAGAAGGGTTCGTTGTAGATTTCCCAGTATTTGACGTAGGTTTCTGGCTTGCTGTTGAGATGCTCAACCACTTTGGCGCAAAGTCGGGCAAATGTCTGACGATCTTTGGGTTCAGATGGATTGATGTATTTGGGCAGATAGTTGAAGCAGAACATAATGTCACGATCGGGCATGCCGGCTTTGAGTGCTGCGATACGTTCATCGAGTTTGGTAAAGTCACCTTCTGAATTGGGTGTTTGGAAAATCCATTCCAGGCGGATGCCCGAGTGCAGACGGATGTTGTCGCATCCCATTTTGTCGATGAGCTGTTTGTATTGATCGAAACGGTCATCTTTGCCCATCATCGTGCCGGTTTCGTTGGTACTGAAAACACTGCGTGAAATCTCCCCCTGAGATTGTGCAAAGTCGATGGTGGCATGGCTGATGGCGTTGATCTTATCAGCTTGATTGCTGGCGGATCGCGTTAGTGTGGTAATGGTGTCACTTGATTTGATCAGGCTCAGACTCAAGAGAATCTGGCTGGTGGCATCAGCGACATTAAATCCGAGCGTGGTGTTTTCCTGCTTGTTTTCCCGGTTGATTTGGTTGGTGAAGACGACCTTGCTGATGGTTTTTTCAGGATGCGGGTTGGTCCAGGGGAAAAGGATGATGTGATAGTCCACGCCTTCCTTACCGACGCTACCGAGCACTTGGGCCTGTGTGGTGCTTGGTGGGCGGAGACTGCCTGCGATGTTGACTTCTTCACGCAGGAGGACGGGAACACTGCTACCATCGTCATACTCGATGTTGTACATGGCAACGGCATGAAACGGATCGCGTTGCATGTACTGCGTGTGAACAAAGACCAGGCCCGCAGCCTTTTGATGAACGGCAATGTCGACTGTTTGTGGCAGGTCCATGAACTGTTTGCACTGCAGGGCAATCACACCCGATGCTTTGTTTATGTTGAGATTTGGGTTGATGCGACTGTAGGCTTGATCCAGCATTTGACCATTGAGAACAAACGGCAAGTTGATCTTGCTCCAGGGGGTTGCCAGCTTGCTCAGATCGATAGGCTCAGAACTTTGCTTGTCGAACGTGATGACTGGGGTGTCATTCGTTTTAACTTTGGCAACCGGCGCAGTGACTTTAATGGTGTGCGTTGCAGTAACGGTTTGCCCGTCCTGCATCGCGGTGATGCTCAGGTCATGTTCACCGATGGTGGTGGGCAAGGTCGGCCAGGCAAAGACGCCGGGGGCGGTTACCAGCGTTGGGTTGGGTTTGAATTGAGTATCGGTGGTGAGCATGACGGCATCGATAAGTCCGACTTTACTGGGGGACTTCATGAGCATGAAGACCTTGCCGACTTTCCCGGCGGTGAGGGCTTTGAATCGACTCCATTGCCAGTCGGTGCTGTTATGCCAATTCCATTGGATTTCGCGGGCATCTTTACCGTTTTCAAAGTCCGAACCCTTGAGGCAGAAGCTTGCGCCTTTTGAGCGGAACCAGAGGACGTAGGTTTTGTCATCCTGTGGGAACGGTGCTTTGATGGCGGTTTCGTACTGCCTGGTGGCCTGGATGGCTTTGAGGTTTGAAGCGTCAGCGTCTTCGATGATCTTGTTACTCTTGCCGATGACTTCAGCTTCGAGCCAAGTGAAATTGGCCGGGAGTGTTTGCTCCTGTTTTTTGAATTGCAAAGTGATCGGCGTCTCCGAATCACTCTGCACCTTGGCGGAGAGCAAAAGCGTTTGGCCGGCTTCGATGGTGTCCGGAGCATCAATACTAAGGTTCAGTGATGCGCCACGAGCGATAGTCGAAGCCAGGAAGAGTGTCAGTACACAGTGACAGAAAAGCATGGTAATGCGATGGGACATGATTGGGATGTTCCTGAATTGATTTTAGAAGTTTACAGAGTCGTTGGGGATGTCTGCATGGTTGGATACATGTCCATCGACAATGAGGGTGTTGGTTGTGTTGCTGATATGTCGGTAATCAATTCGGCGGTCAGAGGGGCTTGCATAGTCAAAGCAGGCGGAGGTCACTGTGTCCGCGAACATGATGCGTTTAGTGGTGTCGTGTACATAGACAATGACGTTTTTCTTCTTGAGTCTGTCGTTAAAACCGTAGCCCCATTTGGCATCAAGTCCGTCATAGTTGGTGCTGGGAGATCCTTTGACAACACAATGCAGAATGTCTTTGCTGTTATTGGTATAGATCTTGAGTTGGCGTCCCAATGGATCGTAGCTATTGGATGAGTCACGTGTGAAAAAGACGTCCTTGTTGTCATTGAGATACGCATGCACAGCAATGCCGATTTGTCGGAACTGCGACATACACTGTGTGTTTTGTGCAGCTTTACGGGCACTTGCCAAGGCAGGCAGAAGAATTGAGATCAGTAATGAGATAATGCTGATGACCACCAATAACTCGATGAGTGTGAATGCCTGACGACGTTGTGTTATGCCATTGGGGCAATAGAACATTGGTTGTCTCCCTTTTGGTTGAGAAACATAAAAACTGCAATAAAAACATACGATGTAATTAACCAGCCGGTGGGGCTGTGGATTGTCCAATAATGAGTTCTGATTCCACTTTCACCTGTTCGTGGTGATTGGGATTGTTTAATTTCTGCCCCAGAATTCTCGCTGCTTCGCATCCCATTGGTTCCATGGGGATGTCAATACAGGTGAATTGAAAGTCGGTGTGATATTTTGGGACCAGCAGATCGAATCCGATCAGGCTCAAGTCTTCTGGCACACGCATTCCCGCTTCGACAGCAAACTCACGCAGATGCTTCATCGTTTCTGACTTGTAACAGAGCACGGCGGTGGGGCGGTGTTTGAGAATGATTTGTTCAAAGTAATCCCTGGGATCCATGTACTGGTCGTAACCGGGCATCGGCTCAAGACCGTATTGCTGCATTGCGTCGACATAGCCGTTCATACGATCAGGCAGCGAGGAGTGATACTCCAGACCATGTGCCAGATGCTGCTGATTGATGTAGGCAATACGGGTGTGTCCCATATCGACCAGGTGCTTGATTGCGATATGTGCAGACTGATGGTCGTCGGTATAGACGCAACTGATATCATCTGCACCTTTTTCATTGATTACCACAAATGGAATCCGGTCACGAAACAGCTTATCGGTTCGTGGGCGATTCAACGGGGGGATGACCAAAGCACCATCGGGAACCAATGATGCCCATTTGGGAGACAGATCATCATCCGTGGTCAAATCAACCATGCATGATGCGTTCATGGCTTCGATCTGGTGCGTAAAACTGTTAAGCAGTCGACCGTAAATCGGAACCGTTGGAGGCGCCAACCAGGCAGCATGAAAACCCAGAACAACGACGATGGGGGTATTGCTGCTGCGAAGTGAACGTGCGATGCCGTTAGGGCGGTAGTTCAGTTGTGCCGCAGCCTCATGGATCTTATCGGAAAGCTCTTGTCTCACCGAAAACCCGGGCTTGGCATTCAGAACCCGACTGACCGTGGCTTTGGTCGTGCCACAGAGCTGTGCGATGTCGGCTAGTGAGGCGCTTTTGTTGTGACTGGCAGTTTGTGTCATGGTAAGGTAATCGGTTTCCGTAAACGGTTACCTAATTCTAACCAGCAAGTCACACAAAGCAATCATGCCCAGTGATTTTTTCTGTAAATGCGCTTGAACGGGCTGTTATCTGCTCATTTTTGACGCAATGAATCTAAATTTTTAGTGCTTCAACGGATATGACCCGTTCATCAGACTTATATATCCTGAATGAATGTTCAGTTTGCAGGGTAGCCCAATACCTAAACCATGATAGGAAATAATGCTATATAACGAAGTGAATAAAAAGGACTTTTTTGTTCGCATTTATTTTGGTTGTGTTTTTTTGGACGATTCGACATAAATGGTGCTTATTTCGATGTTTTGAAAGCATTGGCAAACTTTAGTCCAATTCATGAATCTCCGATGTATTTGGCGTACTTGCGATGAGCTTTTGTCCAGCTCATCAGGGCCAATAGGGCAGCATTTGTCCGATAATGCCAAGCATAGGGGTTCTTTCCATGATTCGTTTCGCCAAGTCTCTTGGGTTGACGTCCAAGATTGTTTTGATGGTTGTTGCTTTGATGCTTCTGGTCGCTGTTGTGATCAATGTGGTTTTCATCAGCCAGTATCGTAAGAGCATCACCATTTCGATGGTTGAGAAGGCTGCATCGTTTACCTCTGTTGCCGATCAGACAAAAAACCATGTCTCCAAACTCAATGAGTTGTCATTGATTAATGGTGCTGCCATAGCCAAGGAGTTGGATGAGGTACGTCGCAGCAAGTCTGACTATCGTGAGTCCAAGGCATTCAACGCGATTCCTGTGGTCTCGGGTTGGACAGCTGCAGCCAATGCCGCTCAGCAGGAAGGTTTGAAGTTCAATATCATCGCCTTCAATGCCCGTAACAAGGACAACGCACCGGCTGCCAAAAGTTTTCGTGCCGAGCTGCTTGCTGATCTGGAGAAGCAGGCCAGAGAATCCAACAACGATACGATCTTCCGAGTTGACAAAAAAGCCAACGAGCTTCACTTTCTGCGTGCGATCCGTCTGACTGCCGACTGCATGGTGTGTCACGGTCAACCGCGTGGCAAGAACGATCCGGACAAAGACGGTCTGGACCCATTGGGTTTCCCCATGGAAGGTTGGCAGGTCGGCGATGTGCATGGTGCCTATGAAGTCGCCTTGCCGATGTCGATTGTGGACAAACAGGTCGCCAGTTTTGCGATGACCAGTACGCTTCTGGTTGGGTGTCTCGTTGCCGGTGCCGTGGCAATGGTGATGTGGTTGACCCGTCGCATCCTTGGTAAACCGCTCAAGTCGCTGATTGCCTGCATGGATGAAATTCAGCAGACCAATGACCTGACCCTGCATGTTGATGCCGATGCCCAGGACGAAGTCGGTCAACTCGGTCGGCGGTTTAACAGCATGATTCAAACCCTGCGACAAACGCTCGGTCATGTGCAATTGGCATCCACTGAAGTCGCCTCGGCCAGTACTGAAATTGCTGCAAGTTCTGAACAGATCGCTTCGGGTATGCGACATCAAACCGACCAATCCACCAATGCAGCAGCAGCAGTTGAAGAGATGTCCTCAACCATCGTCGAAGTCGCCCAGCAATCCAGCAAGGCCGTGCAGTACGCCAACGAAGCGGGTGAAAAAGCGACCGAAGGCGGGCGTGTGGTTGAAGACTCCATTCAGAGCATGCGTAGTATTCACAGCGTGGTCAACGAATCCGCCAAAGCCATTGACGAGTTAGGTAAACGCAGCGAACAGATTGGCCAGATCATCGGCGTGATTAATGAGATTGCTGATCAGACGAACCTGTTAGCACTCAACGCGGCGATCGAAGCCGCTCGTGCCGGCGAACATGGTCGTGGGTTCGCCGTTGTCGCCGATGAAGTCCGTAAACTTGCTGAACGTACCACGCAGGCCACCGAAGAAGTCGCCGACTCCATCAAGGCCATCCAAAGTGAAACACGTACCGCTGTTGAGCGCATGAGCAGTGGGACCAAGACGGTTGAAGAGGGCGTTGAACTTTCCAGCCGGACCCAGGAAGCGCTCGAAGCGATTGTCAGTTCGTCGCATCAGGTCACGAGTATGATCCAGGCCATCGCCGCTGCCGCCGATCAACAGTCGGTTGCCGCCGGCCAGATCGCATCAAGTGTCGACAGCATCAACACCGTCACCCGCCAGTCCGCTGAGGGTGTCACCCAGGCCGCCGATGCGGCCACCCAACTCTCCGCCAAGGCCGAGACCCTTCAACAGATGGTGGGCAAGTTCAAGATTTGATCCTCTGACGATACAAGTACAATGCAATGGCAAAATCACCCTCTGGATCACAGAGGGTGATTTTGTTTTTAAGTGTTCTGATCCTTGTTTGATCGAGTAGCTTCTTCACGTCTGGTGGCTCGGTCAACCCAAAGCATCAGATCAATCAAGATGCCAAAGCTCAGATAGAAACCGAGAACGAAAACGATCACCGTCATTGGAATATCTGTATCAAATCCTTCAGGTGTATTGATCTTGACATCGATGACAAAACCGATGAGGTACAGGCTTCCGAGCAGGGGGGTTTTAAACCAATTGTGTTTGCGGTGAAGCCAGCACACCCATGAGCAACAGACAAGCAGCGTCATTATCATGAAGACCAACGCGCCATAACTAAATGTCCGGGTCACATAGCCAGCACCCATGGCTAGAAGCATTGGCACTGGTAATGTTTTGGAAAAAGCTTTTCGCAATGTCGGATGCATATGCAAACGATCCGTTTTGTCATTTGACTGGTTAATCTGCATTCAAACCAACATTCAGCTGGTTCAAAACGGATCATGCCAATTTACAGGTCAGTTTTGTTAACACGTGCATTCATCAGTATGTAGAACCCATTGATGCACCATTGGAAGCGATGTAAATCTCCTTGCAAGAACGTTTGCTATGTTACTGGATAGCTCTGCTGCTTTTCTAGGCAAAATTCAGGCAGATGACAGAAATGTGCCTTCGAATTGTGCTCCTGAGTTATGATAAGGCAGCTTAACCACGATTTTTACGTTCGGCATGGTTCTTGCATATCGTTTTATCGAGATGGCATAGAGGTGTACAGAACATGAATTTCGATACATATGATCCAGAAGGGTTCTATGACGAGTTGATTCTCAAATCCGGTTGTCCAAGAGACTGCGCCAAGTTGCTTACCCAGCGACTCAGCGATATGGACGATGCGGATCTGATCAAACGTCAAAAGGCAGCCGAAGCCGTGCTGCTGCAGATGGGCATCACATTTACTGTCTACGGTGAAGCCCAGGGAACCGAACGTATCTTCCCATTCGACATTGTCCCGCGTATCGTTCCCGCTGATGAGTGGGATCGGATCGATAAAGGTCTGAGGCAACGCATCTACGCACTGAACCAGTTTGTCGATGATCTCTATCACGATCAGAAAATCATCAAGGACAAGGTCATCCCTGAACATGTGATCCACTCAGGCAAAGCCTTCCGACCTGAGTGTGCGGATCTTAACCCCCAACGCGGCATCTGGTGTCACATCACCGGCCTCGACCTCGTGCGCGGCGGAGATGGTGAGATCTACGTCCTGGAAGACAACCTGCGTGTGCCTTCGGGTGTCAGCTACGTGCTGGAAAACCGGGCCGTGCTTAAACGCACCTTCCCCGAAGTCTTCCAGGCGATGCATGTCCGGCCGGTTGAAGACTATCCCAACCGTCTGCTTGAGACGCTGCAGTTTTTGGCACCGTCTTCCCTGTCACATCCCAATGTCGTGGTGCTCACACCCGGCATGTATAACTCCGCATACTACGAACATTCCTTCCTGGCTCAGCAGATGGGGGTCGAACTCGTCGAAGGCCGGGACCTGGTGGTCGATGATGGCTTTGTCTACATGCGTACCACCAAGGGCATGGAACGTGTTGATGTGATCTATCGTCGTGTTGATGATGATTTCATCGACCCCAAGGTGTTCCGCAAAGACTCGCTGCTGGGTGTCCCGGGCATCATGGATGCCTACCGCCAAGGCCATGTTGCATTGGCCAATGCCCCGGGAACCGGCGTGGCAGATGACAAGGTGGTGTATGCTTATGTCCCCCAGATCATCAAGTATTACCTGGGCGAAGATCCCATTCTACCCAACGTCCCAACTTACCTTTGCTGGGATGATAAAGACCGAGATTACGTCCTTGGACATCTCCATGAACTGGTGGTCAAACCTGCCAATGAGTCCGGTGGAAAAGGCATGCTTGTGGGACCGCATTCCACAAAAGCCGAACAGGAAGAGTTTGCTCAACTGATCAAGGAAACGCCGCGAAACTACATCGCCCAGCCGACACTCAGTCTCTCACGTGTGCCGACTTTGATCGGCGAACAATTCGAAGGCCGACACGTGGACCTGCGCCCCTACATTCTCTATGGCAAAGACATTCACGTGATCCCCGGAGGCCTCACCCGTGTCGCCTTGGAAAAAGGCTCGCTGGTCGTCAACTCCTCACGCGGGGGCGGTTCCAAAGATACATGGGTGCTTCAACACGCCGATCAGATGCAAACCCAGAATCAATCGTACCAGCAGCAGCAACAGCAACAATAAACATTGCAGAAATCCACTGAACATTTCTGGCAATCGGAAATTTGGCCGCATCACTTGTGATGCGTTTGACTGCCTCAATCATACAGGATCAGAATCATGCTCAGCCGCGTCGCAGACTCAATCTACTGGATGGGACGTTATATCGAACGAGCCGAGAACGTTGCTCGTTTCATCAGTGTCAACCATCACCTGGACTTGGACATGCCCGTCCAGGAAGAAGAACAGTGGGAACCGTTGGTCACCGTCACCGGTGATATTGAACTGTTCTCCGAACGCTATGGCGTGTCGACCAAGCAGAACGTCATCCAGTTTTTGGCGTTCGACCCGATGTACCCGCATTCGATTCTCTCCTGCCTGCGAGCAGCACGTGAAAACGCACGTGGCATCAAGGACGTGCTCTCCACGGAGATGTGGCAGCACTTAAACAGCATTTACCTCACCGTCAATCAAGTTGCACAGCAGGCGCAGAATCAGGAAGTCAGCTATAACTTTTTTGATCAGGTTCAGCGAAACAGTCACCTGTTCTCCGGTCTTGCTGACGACACCATGTCTCATGGTGAGGGTTGGCAGTTCCTGCGACTGGGACGTCATATTGAACGTGCGGATAAAACTTCGCGAATGCTCGATGTGAAATACTTCGTGCTCCTGCCGTCCGCCCAGTATGTCGGTACGCCTTACGACAATATCCAATGGGCAGCAGTGCTTAAATCCATCAGTGCGCTGGAGCCTTACCGTCAGCGTTATCATCGCATCAGCCCGCAGCAGATCGTGGAGTATCTGGTCCTTGACCGGGTTTTTCCGCGTTCGATTTTTTACTGCCTGGCCTCGGCCGAAGATGCGATCCATCAGATCACCGGTTCATTACCCGGGACGTTCCACAGTGGTGCAGAACGTCAACTGGGCAAACTCAAATCGGACCTGAGCTACACGGACATCAATGACGTGATGCGCGTCGGCATTCATGAATTTCTTGATGATTTCCAAAGCAAGTTAAACGAGGTGGGGCAATCCATCTTCGAAACCTTCTTCTCTGTCCCACAGTCCCAGCCCAAAGCCGTATTGGTATAGGAATTGACCCCACATGACATTTTGTATTGCTCTGAAAGTGCAGGAAGGCCTCGTTGCCTTGGCTGACACCCGCATTACCTCCGGAACCGAACAGACAACCGCACGGAAGATGACCATCCATCAATTCAATGGCAACACCATGTTCCTGATGAGCAGTGGCCTGCGATCCGTTCGTGATAAAGCCTTGACCTATTTCGACGAAGTCATCGAGGAAGGCCAGGTCGATGTCGATAAACTCTACAAGGCGGTCAATATCTTCGCATCGCAGATCCGCCGTGTTGCCAAGGAAGACAAGGAAGCGCTCGGCGAAGCAGGACTCTCCTTTAATCTCCACGCCATTGTCGGGGGTCAGATGGAACGGGATAAGGAGCACAAGATGTACCTGATCTACCCGCAAGCCAATTGGATCGAAGTCTCGCAAGGCACGCCTTACTTCTCCATCGGTGAGTCGGCGTACGGCAAGCCGGTGCTGGATCGCTGCCTGACGTCAGAGACATCATTGGAGCGTGCGCTGAAGTTGGGGTATCTCTCGTTTAATGCTGCACGCATCGCTGCCAACGATGTCGGATATCCATTGGACGTGGCAATGTATCACGCCAAAAGCCGTAAAATGGTCGAACACCGCTACACTGAAGAATCACTCCAACACGTCGCCGACTGGTGGCAGGAGCGTCTGCGCACCGGCGTGGACCAACTGCCCGCAGACTGGGTCAACAGTGTCATGGACAAAGTGTTCTACGGTGCGTGATGTTTGCGATTGATGTCAGAGGATTTAGACTCATGACATTAAAAGGTCGTAGCACTGTCATTTTCAGTTAACTGGTTTTAATGCGTTACGCCATTCGATAAACCACCGAGTCAAGATAACTCGGCCATATAACCCGTGAATCTTCACCGGGTTTGGCATACTGGAAGTCACACCAATGCGCTACACCATTCGACACACCACACGTTACAGCTATGACCGCCCAGTCTACCTGCAACCATCAGTGATCCGGCTGCGCCCACAGACCAATGGGTGGCAGACACTTGAGCAATCTCATTTGAACATCAACCCAACGCCGGCTGGTCAATCCCTGGTGACGGATTTGGGAAGCAATACACATCTGTATGTCTGGTTCCCTGCTGAACGTGCCTTGGATTATCTAGCCATTGTCTCAACTTCGACGGTCAATTGTCATCGTGACAATCCGTTTGACTATGTTCTGGACAGCCGATTCAACGGCCAGTTGCCAGCCTACTATCCAAGTCAGATGCAAGATGTATTGCAACCTGCATTGACACGGGATCAACCCGATACAGAGATCACCGAGTTGGCTAACCAATGGTCTATAGAAGCCAAGCATGATGTGCATGCGTTTTTGACGCTGATCAATCAACGTCTTGCGACTGATATCATGCAAGTGGTCCGTATGGATGGCTTGCCACAGTCACCAGCACAGACTTGGCAATCCAGGCAGGGGGCCTGTCGCGATCTGGCAGTACTGACGATTGATCTGTGTCGGGCTATGGGATTGGCCGCGCGATTCGTCAGCGGGTATGTCCACGGATTTCTTCAGGAAGGACGAACCGAGTTGCATGCCTGGATGGAAGTCTATCTGCCCGGGGGCGGTTGGCGCGGCTATGATCCGACCATGGGTTTGGCCGTCACGAATCGACATATTGTTCTAGCAACTTCTCCCAACCATATGTTGGCTGCACCATTTACCGGTACTTTCTCCGGCCCAAACGTCACCCCGCATTTGATGTACGACATTGCCATCACCCCGATGGATGAAGACGAACCTGATAAGTGAATCGCTTGGCCTGTATTTGATTGATGACACTCGGGGCATGCGATACCATGCCACAAACTTCTTCAATTGAGGCTTGCATGTTATTTCGAAAGTTGGCAATCCGAATACTGAGTGTCTGTATACTGGCATTCGTTGCCTGGCGGTTGCTGAATTTTTCAACGGTCATTGGTGTTGATCCAGGCCAGGGGCTTGGGGTGCAGATGTATGACACGTTGTACCAAAATCGGCATCTTTTTGAAGAACGTCATATTGATCAATTAGGCCTGGTGATCTCGCAACGCGATGCGGCGCTTTTCAGCTATGTTAAGCACAGTTTAATTCCCATTGAAGTCTGGACGCATCGCACTGATATCGATTACGTACTCGTGGTTGGTTTCGGTAGCGCATTACCGTCTGTAATGAAGACAAACGGTCAGTGGCAAATGGATATGACGATTGCCGATGATCTTGTTGTTTACCGCAGGAACCGTCAGCCATGATTCTGATGTCAGTCATCATTGTCGTCGGGATCAACTGTCTGTTGGGATACAGCCTTGTTCGGTGTTTCTTTGAAGATGCGTTTAAAAAGATCGAACCCATCTCTCGTTGGGTTTTGATTTATCTTTTAGGCCAACTGCTTGGGAGCATGACCTATTGGATATGGCTGCTGGTCGGATTGCATGCCTATGGCACATGGATATTGCTTGATGTGTTGGTCATTGGCAGTCTATTGCTGGCTGCTCGTCGGCATCACATGTCTTCAGTCATGCCCACATTGTCCGCCAGTTCATTGAACCCGCAGCAGGTAGTCACCTGGTTGTTGATGGGGGTGTTGTCATTGCTGATGGTCTGGTGTCTGAAATGGCATGTTGCCAAGATGCCATACGGCGCATGGGATGCCGCAGCAATGTGGAATTTTCGTGTCAGTTACATTGCCTTGCCGTATGAGCAGTGGACCAACATTTTCAAATCAACCTCACCGCATCCCGATTATCCCTTAATGCACAGCATCTCCGCTGCACGTTTCTGTGCACTCACCGGAGCGTGGCAGCCTGCGGTGACAGCATGGTTTGGTGTCGGCCATGCGATTGCTGTGTTGCTGCTGCTGGTTGGCACGGTGATGCAGCGCGTAGGAATCTGGATTGCCATCCTCGGTGCCATGCTGCTTTGTGCTTCGGATATCTGGTGGGAATACACGACCTGGCAGTACGCGGATATCACGTTGAGCACCTACATGTTTGCTTGTGTTGTCCTGATCTGTCACTGGTTTTTTCGTATAGATTCGGATCGTCATGCACTGCTCTATGCCGCGATGCTTTTACTGGGGACCTGTGCATGGACCAAGAATGAAGGCTGGCCCTGGGTGTTTGGGGTTGGATTGCTGATATTGCTCTGTGTTTGCTTTAAGTCGTTTCCCAATCAATCAAGACTGCTTTTGCAATCGGCAGGTTGTCTGGCGTTGGTTCTTTGGATGCCATTGTCAGTGCACCTGATGTCAGGTCAGACCAACGACATGGTCAAAGGCGTGGTATCCGATGGCCTTTTTGATCGGCTGATGGATGCTCAACGCCTGGAGATGATCGCATCGTTTTACTGGCTGTATCTGAATGCACTTTATCCGTGGGGGATTGCACTGTTATTGCTGGGGGTTTGTCTACTGAGTCGTTACAGCAGGCAGGCATCGCGATCGTGCGTTGGCTGGTTGGTGCTGCTGCTGTTTTTGGGGCAGTTGAGTGTCTATCTGTTGACGTTCCTGATGACGTACCATGATTTGAAATGGCATCTGCATACCGCGGGGGATCGTCTATTTAATCAGATTTGGCCGCTCTGGATATTGGGGACCTGTTTGTTAGCAGGATGTGAAAAATCAGCATCAACCCAGGACAATCCGAATGCTGCCTTGCAAACTGCTGAACTAGATTGATATCCTATTTGCATCAATTGCGAAATGACAGGATGTCCCGATGCAACCCGTTCTCACGATCACCAAAGCTCTGGCTGATGAAAGTCGCCTGCGCATTCTGCGTTGGTTGGCAGAGGGGGAGTTGTGTCTTTGTCAGATCGTTGCCATGATCGAATTGGCGCCGTCGACTGTCTCCAGGCATGTAGGCGTTCTCGTTCAATCCGGGTTGGTCGAGTCACGCAAAGATGGTAAATGGACTTATTACCAGTTGTCTCATGCCAAAGAACCCGCCATCATTCGCCAGACACATAAGTGGTTGGCAAAGGTCGCTTGTGAAGACGAGCAAAGCCGAGCCGATCTCAAACGACTGAAGCAAATCCGTCAACAGGATCCATCGCAACTTTGCGAAATTACATACGGGAAATCCGATACATGAATGCACCCAAACGCTACAACGTACTCTTTCTGTGTACCGGCAATTCATGTCGCAGCCAAATGGCTGAGGGGTGGGCCAGGCATCTGGTCTCCGATCATATTCAGGCTTACTCTGCTGGTATTGAAACGCATGGTCTAAACCCCAATGCCGTCACCGTCATGCAAGAAGTGGGTGTGGATATCACGTCACAGAAATCTCAGAACATTTCTGAATTCATGGATACCGATCTTGATTTCGTCATCACGGTTTGCGGTCATGCTCATGAAACCTGTCCCATCTTCCCGAGAAAAGCCGTGGTGCTGCATCACGGTTTTGAGGATCCGCCCAAACTCGCACAGCAATATGGCGATCTCCAATCCCAGTTGGCTTGCTACCGTAAAGTCCGTGATGAGATTCGGGACTTTATTCTGATGCTGCCGCAACGTCTGGAACAGGAATCGGCCTGAGATTCTCTGAATGGTTATTGGATGCTTGATGAGCAGTGGTCCCTTTATACGGACGCATTGAGCATTGTTTATTGGCGGATCGCTTGCGGTGATCTCATCTCAAGTCGACTTCTGTCTGTAAAACACTGATTTTACAGGTCGGTATACACCTGTTTGCCATCATCACAATCAGACGTTGATTGTCGTTACATCCACTACAAAAGTTACATCCGGACGCATGTGCGATATAAAGTGTCGCTGCAATTTGTCTTTGCAACGTCCAGTGGTAAACCCCAATAGAACTAAGAGAGCGCCTGTGTGCAGCGACCCCGTCAAGCTGCCGCATCCAAGTGGGTGTGTGTCTGTCGCACCAGACCATAGGGGCCGGGAAGGCAAAGCGTGACGACCTTAACGCGTCCAACTTGTCATTTGGGGCAAAGTACCGATCCGTCAACTCACACCGGGCTGTGGTACGTCTTGCAGACCAAGAGTCGCCAGGAAAAAGCGCTGGCACAATCTCTGGATGCGATGCACGTCCAATACTTCCTGCCACTGGTGGATCAGGTCCGCATGCATGGCGGTCGTCGTGCTCGTGTGCAGATGCCACTGTTCCCAGGCTATCTCTTTTTAAATGGCAGTCGCGATGATGCTTTCACCGCGGATCGAACGCGTCGGGTGGCTCAGATCATCAACGTTCCCGATCAACAGCGACTGGCCGAAGAACTCAACAACATCCGACTCGCATTAACCAGCAGTCAACCCCTCGACCCGTATCCCTACCTCAAGGCAGGTGTCCAGGTGGTTGTGCGTTGTGGCCCGATGCAGGGCATGACTGGTAAGGTCGAAAGTCGGACACAATTAGATCGCTTGATTCTCCAGGTCGATGTCCTGGGGCAAGCATGCAGCCTTGATGTCGATGGCGCTATCCTTGATGTGATGGAATAACTTCATCGACACCGGGTCGCTAACGCGACCCATATCACTGATCCAATAACCTCGACATACGAGTTTGGACGGTGAGGGATAAAGAACGTTTGGTCGATCACTGCGCACTAACACAGCGCAGTTGACATGGGCGGAGCCCGCGCAAGATACGATCGAGCCTGAAAAACAAGGCTATTTTGCTTGCTGGCCTTTTTGCTTCTTCGGTGGTTTGTTCCAGTGGGACAAATCGACATCAAGGAATGAAGCCAGTTGATCATTACCTTCCTTGAACCGATCAAGCAGCCAATTGACATGGTCGTCGGTCATGGGAAGTGGATTGAAAGCCTGCTCCATCTTCTTGCCGTACCCGGTTTTCTTCACCAGGTTGTACGCAAAGGTGCGACAGGGTTGAGGCAAAGCGTAAGCGATGGTGCGGATCACCGGGTTCTTGCGGAACGGCTCGGTGGTGTAGTAACGCAACTTGCCATCACGATGCTTGGAGCCTTTGTTGTCGACAATCTGGCCTTCAGCCGTCAGGTCGATTTGATCATCAATGCCAATGAACTGGCAGACATTCTGAGTAAAGCTTCGCGGGTCTTTGATCATCTCGCCAATGAAGCAAAAGAGCATTTGCTCACGGGGGAATAACGCAAGGTAACGCTGAATCTGCTTGTAGTAATCACTGCAATCCAGGATCAGCGGGTCGATCTTGGCAAACTCAAGAACGTCATGTTCAAAGGGTTTGCCCGGGAAGAGTTCCTTTGTCTGGCGGTGTGCGTAATGCGAGTAAGTCCGCGAAACCGGATGACGCATCATGTAAATGAGTTTGCAATTGGGTGCATGCTCATGAATGAGTTCCGGGGCGTTGGGGACATGAGGATAGAACGTGTAGTTGGTCGAACCTTCAGCAAGAAGCTGGCCTTCTTGACGCTCGGCCCACAGATTGGCATACCAATCCCAGCCCTTGTCCCAGGCAGCGTTGACATCGAAAAAACAAGGCTCTTTGTCCGGCGGGAAGCAAACTTGCGGATGCTTATCCAGATAGCGGTAAAGAGTCGACGTGCCGGACTTGGCTGCCCCGATGATCAGGAAATCGGGCACGAGTTTGGCGGACTTTACGGGCGTAGCGGTATCGTTCATGAGTGTATTGCTCCATGAGTGTTATCGGCAATTTGACGTGAGACTTGAACCCAAAACCAAGAAGCTTGACCGTCCAATAAAAAAATGAGTGACGCATTGAAAACAACACAAGACAACAAGACAGTCAACACCAAGCCGCGTGTGCTACTCATCGCCGAGGCCGCGAATCCTGAATGGGTGAGTGTGCCTTTGGAAGGCTGGTCGCACAGCACCGCCATCAGTCGGATCACCGAGGCGCATATCGCAACGCAGCTGCGCAACCGTGATGCCTTTGTGAGAGCAGGTTTGACTGAGGGCGTAGACTTTACAGCCATCGACTCACAACGCGTCGCCAAGCCGTTGGGTGAGTTGGCCTACAAACTCAATGGCGGTAAGGGTAAAGGCTGGACGACCATCATGGCGTTCAACGCCCTGAGTTACTACTACTTTGAACGTCAACTCTGGAAGACGTTTGGTGCAGATCTCAAGGCTGGTAAGTTTGATCTGGTTCACCGCATCACGCCATTAAGTCCGACGGTCCCCAGTTTGCTTGCTAAGAAACTTGCCAAAATCAACGTACCATTTGTTGCAGGTCCACTTAATGGTGGTTTGCCATGGCCCAAGGGATTCGATGGTGCCCGTCGCAAGGAAAAAGAGTGGCTCAGCTATGTGCGTAATGCCTACAAGATGCTCCCGGGTTATCGCTCGATGCGCAAGCATGCCTCAGCGATGATCATCGGTTCCCGAGCGACGTATGAGCAGATGGAGTCCGCGTACTACGACCGTTGTGTCTACATCCCGGAGAACGCCATTGATCCAGCGCGCTTTAATACTCGCATTAATCGGCAGCCCAATAAGCCGTTGCGATTGGCATTCGTCGGACGCCTCGTGCCGTACAAAGGTGCGGACATGTTGCTGCATGCGGCTGCTCCATTGATCCGTGCAGGCAAGGTGATCGTGGATCTGGTCGGTGATGGGCCGATGCGTAATGAACTGACCGCGTTAGCCAAAGAACTGAAAATCTCCGAAGGCGTCATCATGGACGGTTGGGTGGAACACACCAAACTGCAGGACCGCCTATTGCTTTCTGATGTCTTTGCTTTCCCCAGTATCCGTGAGTTTGGTGGGGCGGTGGTCCTCGAAGCCATGGCCATTGGCTTGGTTCCCGTGATCATGGATTACGGCGGACCGGGTGAACTGGTGAGTCCTGAAACCGGCTATGCCATCCCCATTGGTCACCGCGAACAGATCATTGCCCGTGTCGGTAAAGCACTAGAAGAACTCACTGCTGATCCTGCCAACATTCAGCAGATGGGTGTCAAAGCACGCCAGCGTGTGTTCAACCATTTCACGTGGGACGCAAAAGCTGCCATGACGCTTGAGGTTTACCGATGGGTCTTGGGACAACGTGACGATAAGCCCGACTTCGGCATGCCGTTACCCGATGGCATTGAAGCCCAGACGTATCTCACCCATACAACATCATCATCCAACGAGAAGTCAGTGACAACTGTTTAATGAGTACGCTTGAAACGACAACTTCACCGGCAGATTTGCCCAAACCCGCCAAGCCTTCGCTTAAGAGTCTGGCGTTGCGCGGCTCGGTCTGGACGGTCGGCACACAACTTGCCAACAATGCCATGCGCCTTGCAGGCAACATGATTCTCACGCGGTTGCTCTTTCCCGAAGCCTTCGGGTTGATGCTACTCGTGGGCGTGTTTACCGCGGGTTTACAGATGTTTACCGATCTTGGCATTAACCAGAATATCGTCCAGTCAGAACGCGGCGATGATCCGACATTCCTCAATACCGCGTGGACAATCAGCGTGCTGCGTGGCGTGGTTTTGTGGCTTTTGGCGTGTCTATTGACTTGGCCATATGCGATGTTCTACAACGAACCGAAACTGCTTTGGCTGATACCTGCTGTGAGTTTTTCATCACTGATTGCAGGCTTTGCTTCGACCCGTCTGGCGACACTCAACCGTAAGCTGGCATTGGGTCGTGCATGCATGGTGGACTTTGTCGCCCAGTTTGCGTGTTTGGTCACCACGGTTTGTTTTGCACTGGTTTACAAAAGTGTCTGGGCGTTGGTCAGTGGGGCGATTGCACTGCATCTGACCCGCACCGGCATGAGTCACTTTATACTCAAGGGTCACAAAGTTCGCTTTGCCTGGGACTCGGATGCCGCACGCAGCCTGTATCGCTTTGGGCGTTGGATTTTTATCAGCACCATTCTGACGTTCATGGCAAGACAAGCTGACAAAATCATGCTCGGTAAACTCATCGACAGTGAACTACTGGGTATCTACGGCATCGCGCTCATATGGGCTTTGGTTCCGACGGAGTTACTGCAGAAGGTTGCCAATCAAGTTGCTTTCCCGGTGTTCAGTCGACTTAAAGAATCACCGAATGGTTTGTCACATGACCAGGCTGCACGTGTCCGCCGCCCCCTGTCGATTCTCGGTGGCATGATTTGCACCGTACTGATCGTCGGTGGTGATGACTTGATTCATTTACTTTATGACCCGCGCTATGCCGATGCGGGTTGGATGCTGCAGTTGCTTGCAATTGGTATCTGGTTTCAGATGCTTGGCAACAATTACGCTCCGGCCATTCTTGCATTGGGCAGAACCAAGTGGCTGGCTGCTGGACATCTTTCGAAGTTTGTTTTCCTGCTTGCTGCGGTCCCCATTGGATTTCATTACGGTGATATCAAGGGCGTGCTCATTGGGATCGCGATTTCCGAGATTGCCAAGTATTTCGTGTTTGCCTTTGCCTTGCATCGCTATCGCCTGTCACAGGTTCCCGAAGACCTTGGTTACACCTTGCTCATAGGCTTATCCGCAGGTTTGGGCTTCACCTTAAATCACACATTCAATTGGCATCCGGTGACACTTGCCATCGTCAGCATCACTTTGGCGTTGGCTTTCTGGGCACCGTTTTCCATGTCTGTCTTACGCATGATCAAAAATAAAAACCGGTTTAACAAGGACGGAGAGATACGACGATGATGATTCTGACACATATTGCCATGCTCGGGTGGATTCCCGTGGCCATGGGTTTGTTCCTGCTGATGAAGCCGCGACGCGCGGTGATGGCGGGGTACATTCTGGCCATGCTGTTTTTGCCCAATTACCAGTACGAAATCCCCAAGCTCATGGACTACACCAAGTTCACCGCAGCTTCGATTGGCCTGCTCATGGCAGCCATGATGTTCGATTGGCGAACCATCACCAACTTTCGCCCACATTGGGTGGATATCCCCATGCTGATCTGGTGTGTCGTGCCGTTCATGTCGTCCATGGCAAACGATACGGGCATTCATGACTACTATGGTTTCTACGATGGTATGTCCAGCTCGTTGTATCAAACCTTTGCCTGGGGCATCCCGTATTTCCTGGGACGTGTGTATATTACCGACCATCAGGGACTCAAGGAGATGGCGATTGCGATGATCATCGCTGGTCTGATCTATGCTCCACTATGCTGGTTTGAAATACGCATGAGTCCGCAGTTGCATAACTGGGTATACGGTTTTACTCAGCATAAATTCGGTCAAACACGTCGTGGTGGTGGTTGGCGTCCGATGGTGTTCCAGCAACACGGCCTTGCCCTGGGCATGCTCATGGCGATGGCAGCAATGTGTGCAGGTTGGTTGTGGCGGGCTCGAACCATCAGGAAAATTGGTGCACTGCCGATGATCGGTGTCGCAATATTTCTGTTGATCACAGCGGTTTTTGTTAAGTCGTCCTTTGCAATTGTTCTGCTGATGATGGGAATTTGTGCCTACTATTCAATCAAGATCATGCGTCATCCCTTGCCACTACTGGTCTTGATTTTCATGATCCCGCTTTACCAGTTCGTTCGCACCAATGGCAACTTCACCGGTGAAACGCTGGTTACTGTTGCTGAGACAGTTTTCAACTCCGACCGTGCAGGCTCTTTGCAATTCCGTTTGGATAACGAAGACCGCATCATTGATCATGCTGTCAAAGCAAAGCCCTGGTTGGGTTGGGGCACGTGGGGCGAGTACATGGTCGACGCGGATAACGTGGCTGACGGGATGTGGGTGATCACGTTTGGTAAGTACGGCATTATCGGCTTGGCATCACTGACATTGGCCTTGCTGACGCCACCTTTCTTGATGGTCACCGGTTTGCCACGCAAGTATCTGAGGGTACCTGATGCGGCGCCTGCCTTGGTGCTCAGTACCATGCTCGTGCTCTTTGCTTATGACTGTCTGATGAACTCATTCCCAAATACGATTTTTGGTCTTGCAAGCGGTGGCGTAGCCTGTGTCGCTCGCTTGTACTGGATGCATCACGGCAAGCAGCAGCACTGGTTACAGGTTCTACTCTGGCGTCTGTTCCGACGTAAGCAAGTCAACCCGACATCGCGTAACTGGCAATAACACCATTTACCTGTGGGAGCAAAAATGCCTCAAAACACAGACATTCTGGTTGTCATCGTCAATTACCGTACCCCGGAGCTGACCATTGACGCATTGGCTTCGTTGGAAGTCGAACGCAAGCATCTACCCGATATGCATGTTGTTGTGACCAACGCGCCAGCAGGTGACGATTCGCAGCAACGCATCACCTATGCCATTGCTCAGAACAACTGGTCGGACTGGGTGACGTTTAAAGAACTGGAGAAAAATGGTGGCTTTGCCTATGGCAATAATGTTGGCATTGAACCTGCCATCCAATCCGAGAATCCGCCCAGGTATGTTTTAATGCTCAACCCAGACACCGTGGTCCGCGAAGGTGCCATCGTGTCTCTGAGAGATTTTCTTGACGAGCGTCCCTATGCCGGGATGGTCGGTTCACGTCTGGAAGATCCGGATGGAACACCGCAGGCTTCCGCATTTCGATTCCCGGGGATACTCAGTGAGTTGGTTGCAACGCTGCGTTTGGGCGTGTTTACAAAACTGATGAATCGCTATGCGATGACACCTCCTGTGCAGAATCATGCCCATGAAACGGACTGGGTCGCAGGTGCATCCATGCTGGTCCGTCGCGAAGTCTTCGAACAGATCGGCTATCTGGATGAAGGCTATTTTCTCTACTACGAGGAAGTCGAATTCTGTCTCCGCGCCAAGCGTGCTGGCTGGCAATGCTGGTATGAACCGGCAAGCCACGTCGTGCATCTGGTTGGTGCAGCAAGTGGAATTTCCGATACACGTAAAAAAGCACCACGTCGACCAGCGTACTGGTTTGAGTCCCGTCGTCGCTATTACCTGGGCAGTTTCGGGAAAGTCAAAACCCTATTGGCCGACACCTGCTGGCTGGTCGGTTTTTCGCTGTGGCGGGTTCGACGTGCGATCCAACGAAAACCGGATAACGATCCGCCGAAGTTCCTGTCCGACTTCTTTAAGCACAGTGTCTTTTGCAAAGGTTTTTACCTATGAGTGACGGACTCTGGGCACAAATCAAGGAAGATTGGATCGCCAACGGCTGCGACTGGACCAAGCCGGGATTCCGCGCGGTCGCCGTTTACCGTTTTGGTGTCTGGCGGATGGGGATTAAATACAAATTGATCCGTGCACCGTTTTCTATGCTCTATCGCATGATGTTTCGCCGTATACGAAATGGTTACAGCATCGAATTGCCATACTCGGCTAGGGTTGGCAAGCGATTAGTGATCGAACACCAGGGCGCGATCGTGGTACATGGTAATGCGCAGCTTGGTGATGACTGCATCATCCGCCAGGGTGTGACCATCGGTAATCGTTACATGGATCGCCCCAACGAAGCACCGACTCTTGGTGATCGTGTGAATGTCGGTGCAGGAGCGAAACTGCTGGGCAAAATTACAGTCGGTGATGATGCTGCCATCGGAGCTAATGCCGTGGTGTTGCATAATGTCGAAGCGAATACGGCAGTGGTGGGGATCCCAGCCAAGCCTATTGGAAATAGCAAGCCACAACCTCAGGTGGTTTACACATGAATGAAATAACAACACAAAAATCAGCACACGCGACAACTGTCGGCGTGGTGGTGATCGGTCGTAATGAAGGTGAACGTCTCAAACGTTGCCTGCATTCGCTGGTCAACTCCGTGGACCTGATGGTCTATGTGGACTCGGGCTCAACCGATGGTTCGGTTGCGTTCGCACGCTCTTTGGGCGTGGACGTGGTTGATCTGGATTTGAGTAAACCCTTCACCATGCCCCGCGGTCGCAATGAAGGGTTTGATCGACTTATTGAGCTTAAGCCTGACGTGGACTACGTGCAGTTTGTTGACGGTGATTGTGAAGTCGAGCAAGGCTGGATTGAAATCGCCCGACAGACCTTGGATGAGCAGCAGAAACTGGTTGCAGTCTCCGGCCGCAGACGTGAACGTTATCCCGATGCATCGCTGTACAACTATCTCTGCGACATTGAATGGAATGGGCCGACGGGCATCACGCACAACTGTGGTGGGGATGTACTGATGCGAGCCCAGGCCTTCAAGGAAGCTGGCGGATTTAACGCAGCGATGATTGCAGGTGAAGAGGGGGAGTTGACCTTTCGCCTCCGTGCCAATGGCTGGCAGGTCTGCCGGCTCGATGTCCCAATGACACTGCATGATGCTGCGATGACGCGCTTTGGGCAGTGGTGGAAGCGCACCCTCCGCGCCGGTCATGCTTACGCCGAAGGCATGTCACTGCATGGCAAGAGTCCGGAACGCTATAACGTCCGCCCAGTGATCAGTTGTCTGGTCTGGGGTGTCGGTATGCCGGTGTTTGCATTGTTGTGTTTGATTGCCTCATGGTTCTGGTTGCCTGCGATTCTGGGGACCATCGCTGTGGTTGGTTTAACGGTTATGACATGGTTGCGGATTATGCGACATCAATGGATTAAAACGCGAAACGTCCGGAAATCCATGCTCTTTTCGATGTTTTGCATGCTCGCCAAGTTGCCTCAGGCGATGGGTGTGGCATGGTTCTACCGCAATCATCTCCGCGGAACCCGCTCGGGATTGATTGAATACAAGACGGCCACGACCTCATGACGCATGTGGCTGTCTGAAAAGTGAGAGATAAAGAAAGAGACAGGAGAGACGCACCTGTGATTCATTACATGACCACCAACGGCATTGGCAATGCCTGGGTTGCCAATGAGCTGCATCAGCTCGATCGCCACAAAATCCCGTTCAAACTCCATGCCATGCGCAAACCGGCGGAGCACTTTCATGCTTCGCAGTGGGCCAAGGACATGGATAACGCCACCAACGAACTGTACCCGGTGAGTCTGGTGACGTTAGTCATTGCGACGCTTGCTGCGCCATTTCTTTTTGGACCGCGCTTCTTCGGCGCGATGTTCAACGCACTATTTGCCAAACGGGAATCGATGCGTGTTCGTGTTGCTGGGCTGTATCACTTTGCCGTTGCCTGTTACTGGGCAAAGCAATTGCGTCATCAGAACGTGAGTCTGATTCACAGTCAATGGATTCACTCCGGTGGTACGATCACGATGTACGCTGCCTGGTTACTCAATAAACCGTTCAGCTTCACCGGCCATGCTGCCGATTTGTTCCGCGAGCGATGCGCTCTGCAGGATAAAGTGGATCGCGCAGCGTTCATCGTCTGCATCTCCGAATTTCACAAAGACCTGTTCATGAAGATGGGCGCTCCAGAAGACAAGCTTCACATTGTCTACTGCGGCATTGACGTATCCCTGTTTTCTCCGAAAGAGGACAAGGATACCGGTGAATTACCACATATCGTCTCCGCTGGCCGTCTGGTCGACAAAAAAGGCTTTGAGTATCTGATTGATGCCTGCGGTTTACTTCGCGATCAGAACATCGAATTCAAATGCACCATTGCTGGCAGTGGTCCATTGGAAGATGCACTCAAACAGCGGGTCAAAGATCAGAAGCTTGAGAAAATTGTCACAGTGACAGGCAAGGCACTGAAGCAGGAAACCATCCCCGAGTTTATGAACATGGGTGATGTCTACTGTCTGCCATGCGTCTGGGCTGCGGATAACGATGTTGATGGTCTGCCACAGATGCTTATGGAAGCCATGGCATGTGGTGTGCCTTGTATCTCCACCAAGTTGGTCGGCATTCCTGACTTGCTTGTTCAAGGCAAGACGGGCTTGCTCGTTGAGCCCAATGATGCCAAGCAACTTGCTGAAGCAATGAATGTTCTCATGCATGACAAGCAACTGCAACAGACGTTGGTTGCAAATGGTTTGGTGCATGTCAAGAAGCAATTTGACCTGGACACATGCCTTGAACCGTTGGTGGCCCAATACCGCACATTCCTTGGAAGTAACACACAAAATCAAACCAAACAGCAGCCTAGAAGCACGGAAGCGAAGGTACAATCGTGATCATTACCCAGAGTCCATATCGCGTTAGTTTTGCAGGTGGTGGCACGGATTTGCCCGCTTTTTACCGTCAGGAATTCGGCGCGGTACTCAGTGTGACCATCAACAAGCACATGTACTGTACCGTCAGTCCACGCTTCGATAAGACCATCCGTCTTGCTTACTCCAAAACGGAAATCGTTGAAACACCAGATCAACTCGAGCATGGCATTGTCCGTAAAGCCATGGAACTGGCTGGACTCCAAAGTCACCTTGAAATCACCACCATTGGTGATGTCCCTGCAGGCACTGGCATGGGGTCATCCAGTACGTTGACCGTTGGTATACTCCAGGCATTGTATGCCTATGCTGGCAAAATCGTCAGCCGCGAAACACTGGGCGCCCAGGCATCGGAAATCGAAATCGACATGCTCGGTAAACCCATTGGCAAGCAGGATCAATATGCTGCAGCTTTTGGTGGTCTGAACTACATCCGATTCAATCCTGATGACACAGTTGATGTCGAACCGGTTCCCTGCAAGAAGCAGACCCTTGAAGAACTTGAGAACCGAACGTTGTTGTTTTACACCGCTCAACGCCGTGATGCAGATTCCATTCTCAAGAAACAATCCGAAGGCACCGCAGATCGCATGACTGTATTACGCAAGATGCGTGACCTGGCTGATGACATGCGACATGCCATTGCCGGTGAAGGTGATATTGATGGCTTTGCCTCACTGCTTCACGAAGGTTGGGAACTCAAACGTTCGCTGGGTTTTGGCATCACCAATCCCATGGTTGACGAGTGGTACAACGCTGCACGCAAGTGCGGAGCGCAGGGAGGCAAACTCCTTGGTGCCGGTGGCGGTGGCTTTGTTCTGCTGGTCGCGCCCCCTGAAAAACATGAAGCCATTCGTGAAGCCTTGGGGCGCCCTAAAGAACTCGAGTTTTCCATTGATCAACGTGGAAGTCGCGTGATCTTCTTTTCAGAACGACATGGATGAATTGAACACCAATAACAGAATATGCCTTGTATTGAGACGCAAATAGATAGAAGAGACAACAGAGAGACGCACTGAATTAACCCGCC
>MDTD01090736.1_pt1 | contig 27486 bp, 32 predicted proteins | sample 811221 | NCBI WGS metagenome assembly MDTD01 (sample SAMN05326646, study PRJNA326480) | marine metagenome | isolation source: seawater | place: Pacific Ocean: South West | collected 2011 | reverse complement strand
TTTCCTACTTTATTGAAAATAGGCATTTTATTACTGATTACCGTAACAACTGTGCCATCTGCTAATTTTCCCGTTTCAACAAGATGTTGCAATTTTCTTGACTTAATTACTTTTTCATCATTTTTATGTAACTGTTTTGCAGAACGTTTCCAACTCAAATCATAGTCTGTCTTTCCTATAATTTCTTTAACCGAAGAAACACCCACCATTTTTAACATTACTGAATTACAACCTAAATAAACTCCTTGAAGATTTTTCCAATAAATACTGCTTGGGGTAAGCTCTAGTAAGTCATCAAAATTAAATGCTCTTGGTAAGAAAGCATCAAAATCACTTTCATCATGTGCGGACATACCTTTGGCACCTCAGTACGATTATCTATATTTAAATCTTAAAGTTTTTTTAATATAGCACGTTAAGTGTTACACATTAATGGTACTGAAGTACCGCAGTAGAGTTTGTTGCTTCAGAGGATTCACGACGGTCAATCGAAGTATTGTGGCACTTTTGGAAGAGTAAGTCAGTATATTCTGCGAGATACTTAGGCTTTTCGGCTTCAGGTATCGCAGAGGAATCCATAATACTTCTGCAAGCGGCCAATGCAAGGCAGTAAAGTGCTTTGTTTTCGCGATCAGAAAGATGAAATCCATTCATCGATAGTAAGGGAGATAATTTCAATTTCTCAGATGACCTCATTCTTTTAAATGAAAATTTAACCCACTGAAATACATCTTTTAGTTCAACAAAAGTTTGATAAGCGTAGTCAAGCGCTTTGGTCATTTTTCCTGGATAAAGCACATATTTGTGTACGTTAGCATTATTTTCATTAACATCGTTCCTTGGCCATAACTTCATAATAACAGCGCATTCTTCCAATAGATAATCACGACAGAAATTTTCTAAATGATTTTCAGAAATGGGGTGTTGACGTTGAAACTCTTTATACCTTTTTATAAAACGAGATAAAAAAGTTTGTGTAGATCTCGAAATTGCTTCTTGAAACTTGGGGTCTTTGTTATATTTGTCCTTAACCTCTGAAATGGCGGTTTGATATTGACTATCTGACCTACACTCATCCCATCGGATGATACGATAAGAAAGCTTCAACTTTTCTAAAATTGGTTTATTTCTCTTTATCCACGCCTCACCTTCCGCTTTTGAGAGACGAATTGCAACTTCCTCATCCGTTTTACCATCTATCATGTAATTATAGCGTTGCAACGTATCACATAGCATGATGTCACAGTGAATTACTTTATCATTATCATGAATCCTATTAATTCCATCGACAATTGCAGAAAGCCTTTCGCCTTCGTGAGCATCACCACCAACGCTAATGCCAAGAAGCAGAGAAACCGGTTGCTGAGATTGAATAATATGCTCAAGCCCAGAAACTTTAATCCGGCGTGTATTTTCTTTGGTAGGAGTAGCACGCATAGAACAACCTTTAATTTTTTGTTTCTTGCTTCAAAACAAGCAGCGTCTAGGATCAATAAAATTTCATATTCTTACGCTTCCAAAGTAGGAATCATATAAACAACACGTCATACCAACCGTCATAAATAGTGAACCTTCACATCTACTCTTACAACCTTGCACGTGCCTTATCTTAGAAGCGAAACTTAACTACACTGTTTAAAAATTAAGAGTTGATTTGGGTAAAGTAGTTTAACCCCTATAGTAATTGAGCGAAATACTATAGTGTTCAATAAATAAATTCAAATAATATGTGAAAACAAATGTTTTTCAAAACTACTAGCCCAAATAACAATTAATTTGTCTAAAATTCACATAAACTTACCTCTATAAATAGATAGTTATCTTATTCACCAATTCGATTTGAAAACTTCAAACTATTACTATTACTCCCTACTTTTCTCGTTGAGCAAGGATAATCTAAGATAAAAAAACCCTCTGAAAAAATTTATTAAGGCCGCTCACCCAGTAAGTACACTTGTGCATACGGCCCCGAAAGAGACTTCCCGTCGTCATCGTGCAAAGCCGACACCATCGTATCCGGTACCACCCGCACATACAGTTTCCCCTTACGCACCGCCACATACGGCAAATGCGCCATCTCCCAATGAATCGCCGCGGTCGTCTTCTGATTAGTAGCAGAGACCGTCATCACATGCTGCCACCCTAAAAACAAACCCAACACGCTCAACACCACAAACCCACCTAGGAAACTCCCCACCCTGAGAATCCGGCGATACCACGCTTCTACCGCCGATAATTTCGCCGTAAGCGTAGAGAGCGCATCGCGCTGGGTAGCCACCACCGACTGCACCGTAGCCGCTTGCGATTTCAATCCGGCCACATGGTTTTCATAATGCACCTCCAAGCGTCCCAACCGCTCCGTGGCACGTTGCTCCAAAAGATACAACTCATCAATCCGCTCTTGTAACCAATCGTTCTCCATCACTTCCTTACAAATGGCGACCACCATAACCATCACGTTCACGGCCACGCTGCCGCTCATATGCTTGCCTCGCCTTCAAGACCGTTTGACCCCCAGACGTTACATCGCGCTCAAGCGTCATCGTCTTATCACGATGGGTGCTCTCCATCAGCACGCGCGGGACTAATTTACCCTGCCCATCACCCATATCCAAAACCCCATAGCGTTGTTCATTAATCTCAACCAACCCACGATAAATTCCCGTATCGCCTGCCTCAAGGTCGGTACGTAAGGATAAACCCAAGCGCTTTTCAATCGGGGAGACTGACCGCTGAAACTCCCGTTGCTGCAATCGGGCTTCCGCCTGCGCCATCCGATCGTGCCTATCCGGCGAGCGATCGGGTATGACTTCACGTTTAAGGCAGTATTCTTCTTTCACTTCAAGCCCACGAATCTCTGCATAATCCAAGGTAAAGTCCTTGGCATTCTCACGACTCATCGTTTTGGTCGCTTGCCTAAAATCAGGGAAGGTTTCACGACTCCAATACAAGTTCGCACTCTCACGATGGCGTGTCATACCCACATAGGTTAAATGCCGATCAAAATATTGATCAGCCAATACATGCGAATAATCAACCGTCGCCCCTTGGCCTTTATGAAGCGTCGTCGCATACCCGTGATCGAGCGCGTTGTAATCTTTTAGGTTAAATTCAACAGAACGCGCCGGCTCTTGGGTTTTGGCATCTAAACGCACCCGTAAGTGCTGGTCATTGATCGCTTCAATCGTACCCAACGTGCCATTACGCACATCCATCTGTTGGTAGTCGTTTTTCAAAAAATACACCCGATCACCAACAGCAAACTCACGTGCGCCACGCTCAGTGCTGATTGAATGGTCTTGACCCAATCCGCCGTTTTCTTTCAAAACAACACGCGCTGCTTCATTCAATGCGTTCACTTCCACACGGGTATAGGCCAGCATCAACTGGGTTTGATCAGGATGACTGCTACGGATTGCTTGCCAATGCTCCAGCATCGCCTCGCGAGCTTTCGCTTGGGTAGTAAACGCATGAACGTTATCATGCGCCTCATACGCGAGTAAGCCTTTTTGCGTCTCTCCCATCGCAAAATCACGGGTCGCCTCACGCTGCCAAGCCGCTCTCTGACGTCGCACTTCGGTCAGTTCCACAAAACCCGTGCGCTCAGCAACCGCTCTGGCCGAAGCACCCGCCGCAATCGCTTGTAATTGCTCCGTATCAAACACTGGAATCACCTTGGCCCCACGCGTATGCGCTTCATGCAAAAGCCTCGCGTACTGCTCAGAGCCAAGCATCCCCGCCTCGTCAATGACAATGACATCTTTTGAGGTAAGGCGGTCACGATCATTAGCCCAGCTCGCGATATAGCTTGCCACCGTCCGGCTTTCAATCCCCGAACTCTCCGCCAAATTCTCTGCCGCTTTACCCGCCATCGCCATACCGATAACGCGGTGCCCACTTAGCTCGTGCGCTTCTTTAATCGCACCCAACAGATAACTTTTACCCGATCCTGCGATCCCCACCAAATTACGAATGTCGCCGCCAGCGAGTAAATAATCATACGCCGCGCGTTGATCCTCACTCAGCGTATAGCGCGCCGTGACCTCCTCACGAATCGCCGGAGCCACAATATGCCGTTCTCGATCCGATAACGCGATCGCCTGTTCAACCAATTGCCGCTCTGTGACAAGCATCGTGCGGGTGGTGTAGCGATCCCGCCCCTGATCATCCTTACCGAGCAACACCAGCTCAGGATGCGTCAATACCTTGTTATAAGCCGCTTGGAATTGCACTTGATCGGCTGTGTAGCGATTAACCACACGCGCCAAATCGTGATGAGTAAAAGTAGACTGCTGAGAAACCACCGCTTTGAGCGCAATCTCAGGATCGGCAATAATCCACTCACCATTAGTGCGAGCCTTTTCTTGATGTTCTTGAAAACGAGCCAGCCGTGCTTTGGCCTCACTCGGACCAATCTTCGTCTGCGGCTCAAGATCAATCCCTTGCGCTTCTAGGGTGCGGTGGTCGATGCGAAGATCAAGGTCGAGCCCAAGAAACCTCCGATTGCAATGGTCCGCCCACGCTTCTCGCCAATGCATCAACAACGCACGGTCATTCCATTCCCGCACCTTTGGCCCAAAGCCCTCGGCACTGATCGAGCGCAACGTCAGCATGACATGCACATGCGGCTGTCCTGCTTGCGACTTATGGCCTCGATGAAACGCCACATCCGCAATCATCCCGCGTTCCACAAATTCACTGTGCACAAACGCCTTGGCCAGCAACCAGTTTTGCGTTTCCGTCAACTCACGCGGCAACGCAATATTGAATTCACGACACAATTGCGCATCTTTGCGTTTCTCAACCACTTCCACTGCATTCCATAACGTCTCACGATCTGAAAATTCACGAGGTGCCGAAGCCGGTAATAAAATCTCCGCTTGAACACGATCCGCCCCTTTGCGCGTGAAGTCATGGGTTAAACCGGTACGCTCATCCACTAAACGCTCACACGCACGATACGCCGCCGCCGCTACCGCCGAGCGACCTTGACTGCGTGAGATGATTTTGCCTTCTAAATGATAAATCGCCATGTCGTGTTCTCTCATCCATAAAATGAGTCCGCTAATAACAGTTCCCTCACTCAAGTTCATCAAATTTCAGCCCGATCAGAAATCCAGCAAACATTACTTTTTGCAAACAGTCTCTTGGGAAGCGGCATCCGAACGTCGAGTCAATGAATTGAGGTGCTTTCGCAAACAATTCTGTGCCATCAGAACCATATCGCGCTGCGTTTCTTGTTTTACTTCTTGCAAACGTGCGTCAACATCCGATTCAGACCAGCCATCTTCAAGTAACTCCTGACGCATCGCCTCATAATTTTCAGCAAAAAGGGCATCCAATTTCTGGTTCAGTGTGGCATTCATTTCTTCGATCAATGTCTTTTTGTTGGACCGTTCGGAAGGGTGAAATACGGAATACATAATAACCTCCTACTTCTAAATAACTTACGTGAACTTCGCGCGCTTTACGTCCGACCCTGTATCCTCCTCAATAGGATCATCTAAGGGTTTTTTTCTTTGAACAGCGCAAGACATCAGCGTTTTCAACTGCGGTTCGACCTCGAGAATAACCGATTGAGTCATCGCCCGATAGTCCTCCACCGTCACAGGAACGCGCTCCCCTTTTTCATCCGTAACCTCCCAATGGGTACTTTCATCACTAGAAGAATGCGGTGATTCGCTGGCCGTTCTTGGCATGTCAATTCCAGACATCGCCGCGACCGTTTCCATAAGCGCTAACCGAAAATCCAAACTGGCTTTAAGCCGCTCAGAACGTCGCGTATTCCCCACCCGTTTCGATTGCCCAATTACGTAATCAACCTTTTGGTTGAGCATTTGAATCGGTGTTACCACACGACCCAACAATCGCTTGGAAACAGACATGTAATTCGCATGACGCTCCCAAAACCAATGAATAGCAACATCAGCCAATCCCTGCTTCGTCTGTGTTTTTAACAAAATACCGTCGTCCTTAACACGACCCAGATAATCCAGAAACTCATCACCATACAACCATTGCTCTTTAAACCACTGAATGATTTCTTGATCACTTTTATGCAAATTACATGCCGAGCAAATCAACCACACATTATCAATGTCATTAAAATACAATTCATAAAAAAAGAGCGTCCCGTAATACCGATCTTCCGATTCAATAAGAACAAAAAATTTGTCCATGCCATCCAGACTCATGACGGTTTTAGCAAAAGTCCTATCACCGTTAAGCTGGTCAATAAGGTTGCGTTGACGTTCCTCAATAAGCGTTTTCGCATGCACGTGGTCACTCTGCAACGCTGCTACCTGAACGTAATCCCCATGCGCAATACAAGGGGCTAAAACGTTCCCTCGCACATCCGCCACCAAATGAGCATTAAGCGCTGGCTCCATAAATCGAGCATAACGAACAGCGGCAGGATGATCGGTGCCAGGCATGGAACAATGCCCAGCCGTCGCTGTAATAAAACCAACCGGTGAGTGCTTGTGAAGCGTTACCTCACCCGTTTCAATATCAATGGTCTTCAAGGTCACCGGATCAAAGGCCGTCTTGATCTGCCTACCTTGCGTAGTTTTCCAGCGAACAGGTAACCCCATTTTGGGCAATTGCGCTTCATCAACCAAAGACAACACCCACTGCCATTCTTCCGGTATCGAAGAAGAAGAAGAAGAGGACGTGCTCGAAGATGTGCTAGCAGAAGGTTGAGGACTGAAAGAATGCAACATAACTATACTTCCTTTTTTCATTAAAAATCGATTAAGTCTGTTTTTAAATGTTGGGAAAGTGAATACATTTCGAATTTTTTACTTTATCAAAGCGCATGTTGCGAAGCAACGTATAAGCGCGCATTCAAGTGTCATGAGGCTATGGAGTTTAAGAAAAATGGTGTAGGAAATAAGCGTTTCGTTAAAAATGGATGAAAAAAAGTGTGGTACGATGAGACAATGAAAAGGGACAGTAGCCTAATCAAGAACGAAGAACAGCGTATTCACATCGGCAATGCGATACTGATCGCGCAGCACTTACTCAATACCGACATTGCAAACCTCGTGACTCAGCACGATAAAAAGTTCGCGATGGAAATACGCCATCTTCGTGAACTCCTCCATCGATATCGGTACGCTTCCGCACAAGCACAACCGCGAGGCACCTCCACCATCGAGTGGGTCGAACAGCTCGCCAAAGACCTCATGCAACAAACCGAGCACTGCGTGCAACAACTTTCCGACGAGGCAAAAGACGCCCTGTGGGAAACACTCCACGTGTACAACTGAAAAAAAGAACAAAAAGAAATGCAACACAAGGAAATCCCATGACCAAAAAGAAACTGCAAACCCTACGAAAAAAACACCAACAACTGAAAGCCCAAATCCACGCCCTCGAAGCCGCCGAAAAATCCCGCGAACGGAAACGCGACACACGACGCAAAATCCTAATCGGCGCCTACTACCTCGAGCAGGCCAAAAAAAACGGCACCGAGCAATCGCTCTACCAAACCCTACTCAACTACGTCACCCGCGAGATCGACAAAAAACTCTTTATCCCACTCGTGGAGGAAACCGATGAATAAACCCAAACCCCTCACACCCCAAGAGGCATTAAACCAGTTCCGACACCATCGATACGCCAAAACCCTTCAGCGCGGCACCGTCAAAAAAGAAACCTTGAAATCCCGCTCCGACAGTGCTCAATTAGCCATCGAAGTCACCGCCATTGTCTTGTTAGGGGGCATACTACTAACCCTGCTCTTTCGCTTTCTCATCCTACCGTTCGCCTGGCAACAGATCAGCCATCCTCTGCCCATCCCGCTCGTGGTGTTACCCTTCACCGACGACCTCTTTCAGGCCAGCCTCAATGCTAGGCTCTGGGCTTTCGCGGCGGCTTATGGCGTTCAAACCAGCTTCCTGCTCGCCGTGGCCTACATCTTCTGGCCTGCCTGGCATCTGCTGGGCTATCTGTTGCGACACCGCAAGCGGCCCACACAAGCCCTGCTGCACCGCTATTCCATCACCCATCAAATCGCCGCCTTTTTCCTCTTGGCCCTGCTGGCCACCGCCGTGATCTACCCCAGCAATGCCCAACTCATCGGCCAGTGGCTGTTGCCCACACACGCCGGAGGGCACGGATACCATCATAGCCCTCACGACCCTTTCAGCCATTTTTTGATCGCCTGGGGCAGCCTCTGGATCGTCTTCACGCTCGGCATACCGCTCACACTGGCTAAAATCGAGCCCGCTAAACGCCCTATAAACGCCGCTGAGCGCGATTTCTCACTCTACCTAGGCACATCTACCGGAAAACTCATAAAACGCCACCACGTGGCGGCAATGGCGCCCCATCAACGGGTCTGTTTAACCGCACAAGACGCCGCACTCAATGTCCTCATTCTAGGCGGCATCGGCGAAGGCAAAACTACCAGCGTTATCCATGCCTTGCTGTTGCAACTACTCGATCAAACGTGCGGCGGCTTGATCTTCGACGTCAAAGGCAACTTCCACCATGCCGTTACTGAATTGGCCGCCCTCACCCAAACAGACATTGTGCGCATTGGCCCCGGCCAGCAGCGCATCAATCTGCTCGCCCAACTCAAGCCCGAAGTCGCCGCCGACATCCTAAGTGCCATTTTCTTGATGTTCAACGGCAACCATCAGAGCTCTTTTTGGGTCACTCAAGCCGTCAACCTCTGTCGTGGTGCCTTGGGGTTACTCGCTTACTTTCCCGAACACTACACGCTGGAAGGGCTGCGTCGTTACATTTTTGACGCCGCATTTCGGGAAACCCTCGAAGCCCAGTTGGGAAGCCGGCCGCTCACGGTCCGTGAGCGCGCGCTGATCCAAAGCTATCAGGCCAGTCTTGCCATGTTCCACGATTGCCCAGAACGGATGCAGGGGGATATCCGTGCTACCGCCTCCAGCGCCTTGAGTCAGTTTACCCACCCCGACATCCAAGAAAGCTTTTGCAGCCACACCAACGATCCTCTGCATTTAGAAGACGTTCTGGACGGGAAAATAATCTTGGTCGATATGCCCAAAGCCGACTATGGGCAAGTCAGCCGCACCGTGCAGGCCGTGATTAAAATGCGCTGGTTTCACCTCATGGAAGCACGGCGACGACATCCCGAATGGAACCAAGATCGAATCGTGTTTTTTCTGTGCGATGAATACCAAGACCTCATTACCGCCGATGCCACCGGCGGAACCATCAGTGACTTGAGCTTTTGGGATAAAGCAAGAGACACCAAAGCGATGGGCATTATCTCCGCGCAATCGATCGCCAGTTTCTACAGTGCGATAGGGAATCGGGACTTGGCCGATACGGTGTTACAAAACTTTCGGCAACGACTGTGTTTTAAAACCGAGGATGAAAAGACCATTCAGCACCTCCAGCGTCTCACCGGAGAAGTGATGGTAGCTCACCGCAGCGAATCCCGTCACGAAGGAACATCGCGCGGCGAGGGAAAATCCCAGAAATCCGAATCCACCACCGAAAGCCTTTCGCACACTCGCCAGCACGTGATCGATGGACAACTGATGAGGGTACTCGACCCGAATCAGGTCATTGCCCTACTCAATGTCGGACAACGATCAATGGACGATGTGTTAACTCTTCAACCCGTGTTTTTAACGGGCGAACTCACAGAGAAAGAAAATTAAAATTTTTGTAAAAAAAGTTAGTAGGTCGGTGGGTATGTGGGCAATCCGCGTAGCGGTTGTCCACCATATCCACCGCAAGTAAAGCGGCGGCTGTGGGTAACGGCGTCAGCCGTTATCCACAGTCAGAGCGAGCTAACTATAGGTTTTTAAATATAGGGATATATAGGTTAAGAGTACGGTACCGTTTATGCGTAAAAGCGGTACCGTTTATGCGTGAAATATCATGTCAAAGCGGTACCGTTTATGCGTGGATAAGTCTTTTAGATAACAGACTTATTCGAGTAGTTACAGGATTGATTTTTTACTGTCTGAATAAAGGAAGTTATCATTTTAATTTACGTATTATCGTAAAAAAGTTTTTACGTTTTTCTTTATAGACGTAATTCTTTAATTACAGATAATTAATGGTACGTGAGTTTTACTTGGTTTAAGAACCAAACCATTTTCACCGTTTTCAGTATTTGCTCCAGAATAGACACAGCTTACTTTTTTCAACTCTTGTAAAAAGTGTCGCTTAAAATTCCGTGTTCCTTGTGCTCCCTTTGCATAGTTTGAGCCAAATTGCGTTTGAAGTGCTAGCCAAGGGATTTCTACTTTTTTCTTTAAATAACTCATGCGGTAAGTAAGCCAACAGTAAATATCCAAAGCCATTGGAGAGCGCTTTAGTGCTTTTAAGGCATCCATATCCAGTGGAATAGGACTGTTTGTTATTTCATCAAAGAATCGTTTGTTGAGGGTTATTGTCGATTCCCACAGTGTGGCTTGCTTAGGCTGCTTTGGCTCCCACCAAAGGTTATATTCATCAGCGACCTGCATATTAATTCCAGCAATCCTATTTATGTCTTTGTAGGTACACGAGATTGAAGCAGTGAATAACCGTTTTATTTGCTCTCGAAGCCTGGTAATACTTCCCCATCGCCCGCCTGTTGGAACAAGGCCAAGTTGTCTCATAAATTCACTTAATGATTTACCAAGTGCCAATTCCTGTTGCTTTGTTTTTACGGCTTCGGTGGTAATCCATGCCATAAGTAGCCGAGGAATTGAACCGTATGGTAGCCCAATATTTGATGGGGCTAGCATGGTAAGCGTAAAAACACCATTTGTTCTAATAAACTCGTTTCCATCAACTTGCTTATGGGGCATGGTTGCTTGTACTAGTGCCCTGCCCATATATCCTAAAGCGCCAGCTTCTTTTGCTTCCCTTGCTTCAATAGCTAAAGCATTTTCTATGAGTTTATTTAAACTTTTTTGCCGCATTTTAAAGTCTTAACTTAAGGTTATTAACGATGTCCGTATATCACCTTAACTTAAAAAATTAAAATCGTAAATAATTATTTACGTAAAAACTTATTGATGATATTCTACTAACCGTTTATAGATTAGCGGGAAAGCTAACGTGATTATTGGCATTATTAATCAGAAGGGCGGCGTTGGAAAGACAACCTTGTCTGTTTCTATAGCACATGAACTTGCAAGAAAAGGTGAGTCAGAAAGTGTATTGCTGGTAGACTCTGATCCCCAACAAAGTGCATTGAGCTGGTCTGAGGTCAGAGAGAGTAAACTGCCATTTGCAGTTATAGGGATGGCTAAAAAATCATTACATAGAGATTTGCCTGCTATTAGTAAAAATTATGAACACGTCATTATCGATGGGCCACCACGAGTTACAGACCTAGCACGCTCTTGCATCATGGCAGCAGATATGGTGATTATTCCTTGTACCCCAAGTCCGTACGATATCTGGGCTTCCGAAGAAACTGTGCAACTTGTTAAGGAAGCATCCGTATATAAAGAAAATCTTAAATGTTGTTTCACGATAAATCGTAAAATAGCGAATACTGCTATTGGACGCGACGTTGTTGATGTCTTGAATAGCATGGAAATGAAAGTCTTGGATTCTCATGTGTGTCAAAGAGTGATTTTTGCAGAAGCTGCCGCGTCTGGAAATACAGTTTTTGATTTTGATCCTGAAAGTAAGGCTTCCGAGGAGATAGAAAAATTGGTTGATGAATTATTGGGGTGGGGATTTAAAAAATGACAAAAAAAATTGCCATCAAAAATCCAAAATCTAAAACTCAATCTGCTGAAGATTGGGTGTCCAGCAGAGAGGGCACAAAGCGATTGACAATCGATGTGCCTGTATCGCTTCACGCACAGCTTAAAATAGCATCCGTTAAGCACGGACAGACTATGGGCGACCTAGTTAGAGATTGCCTCAATAAATATCTAGCAGAAAAACATTAATCTTTAAAAACTTATTTAAGTTTTTACGATTTTACGATAAAATACTTGGAATGTATTTATGGGAAAATTTATACATAAAAAGCGTGGCAAGTAGGTGCGGTCAACACCCACAAGCCACTAACCACATCCAATCTAGCCAAAGGAGATTGAATTATGGCTCAGAAAAGCTTAAACGAAGCGTCTTGGTTAATAAACCACAATCAAATACACGAATCACTTTTAAAAGCAGAAGCGTTGCTGGAAATTGCATTAAGCAGCGATCTACAAAGCGTGTCTGTTTATACTTTTCATGATTATTTATGGGCTTTGAATGATCTGGTGTCGAGAGCAAGAAAGCTCATGTAACGTACTAATGAGTCTTTACTATACAAGTAAAGGCTCAATTGAGTTAAGCCTTCGATCTGGTAACATACGGAGAATTCGATCATCTCTGTCGGGAGAAGAATACTGTTTAATTTCAATAAGGAAAGACAGCAGCAGGAAATTTTATCTGCACTACAAAGATACCTTAAACGATAGATTTATTTTTCCTGAAAATCTAAATGAACTTTTAAGGCAGCATTAATACGCAACATTATTTTGTTACCAACCTTTCCTGCAGGACGAGGATTTTTAATTCCTAACTTAGAGATAGTTCGTATTTGATGGCCGTGTATTAATAAACACTTAACCAGATTCGTAAATTAATGAAATATGAAATTGCTTTTCATAAATAAATCACCAAAAGATAAGAAAAAAATAATTATCGAGATATTTAATCGTTAAAAATAAATAATCAGGATATTTACTATTTTATAATTTGTAATTCTTGATAAACTAGCCCCAAACTAACCAGCCTTAAGGAAGGCGTTAATGGCAGATGCAGAACAACCCTTAACAGGAAATCCAGCACACCGAGTTCCAAGGCTAGTTCTACCGGAGCTTACTGAGGATCAAAAGAAGAACTTGGATTGTTTAAAGATAATATGGTTTATTAATTTGGGACTTGCTAATATTGATGAAGTTATCAAATTTTTTACCGCTCAATTCAATGGCCATTGCTCCTCCATACCTGTGGAAAAAGTTGTATATGGAGCCGTTGTTGTCACACAATTGGGTTCAATTGCGCTCTTATTGTATTTACTTCATTGTTCAAAACGTGAGAGCAATCGTTTTCTCTCGTTTCCTACGTGTGTAATTTGGTCGGTAGCGATTTCAAGTTTCTTTAATTTTGTTGGAGGGGCTCTTTTTTTTACAACTGAATTCCTAAATGAAGACAGAAAGACGTACAAAAAGACCATTGAAATTCTTTCTTGGGTAGGTAGTGTAGTATCGGCCATAGGAACTTTTATTTATCCTACGGTTATACAGTCACTCATGGGCGTAAAACGGGATAGTCTTTTCCAAATACGTCCTAGACTAGTTCCAGAAGGCTGGGGGCATGGCGCTAATATGAGCCCGCGTTCATAAATCAAGTGGTATGAGAGCAATTGTATGTTTAAACACGCTGCATTAATCTTGGGTGATGATTATTCTGATGATGAATCAGAAGGGAATTACTATGGCCATAGAGGTAGTGGTAGAGAGCAAAGGTTCCCTCGACAGGTCTCCAGATCATCCAATATTTTATCTGGAAACCAAAATAATGACAGTGCTGGTTTAAACCAGGATAAAATAACCAACCCTACAATTCAAGGAGTGAAGATCGGTCTCGATGCTACAAATGTACTAACAACGACTGTGGCAACAGTTGCGGCACAGTGCTACGGCATTTCAAAGACGACTAGTGCTTCGGTTAAAGTTGCTAAAGAACAGACAACACAAAAGCAGTTGGAAAAAGATACAGAACAAATTCGATTAGAAATAGCAAGGTTAGAGTCGGGTGTTAGAGTCGCAGCTTTTAGTGAAACGAGGGAGCAACGATTAATTGGACAGAGTCAACCCGCAGAAAATACTAATCGATTAACAAATCGTGTAATAGACGTGGTAACTGACACCATAATTGTGCATATGAAAGATAAATATAAAAACAAAGACATACTTTCTGTTAACGATAAATTAAAGGAAGAAATTTCTAACGCTCTCAAAGAATTACCAAGTGACAAATTAGAGAGGTTAAGGAATAAAGAAGCAAGAGATTCGCTGAGTAACTATGTGAATGAAGAAATTGATATTGATGTTTTGCTTCCGGAGCCAGGTGTTTTAAAGCCAAACAGTATCTATGTCGCTATTGAGAATTGGCTACTCGAAACTAATACTTTTACACCTTAACAATTTATTTTTTGGATTTTTTCAGATACCCTCATTCTATCTTCGTTAATTGTTAATAATGATACCGACATTGCACTATGTGTATACCATTATTGTTTACTTTATAAACTAACCTATGTTCTCGCGTAATACGACGACTCCAATAACCATCTAATGCATGTTTTAAAGGCTCCGGTTTGCCAATACCAGAAAAAGGTTCGCGAATAGTTTCTTTTATTAATTCATTTAACTTTCGAAGTATTTTCCTATCATTCTTCTGCCAATACAAATAGTCTTCCCACGCGTCGATATGCCAACTCAGATGGTTACTCATCTATTAGCCCGTGTTTTTTTATCTTTTTACCACTTTCTGAATCCAAGATGGCCTTAAGCAACCGTTGTGCGTTTGCCGGACTTTTTAATAGATAAGCAGTTTCTTCCAAAGAACAATAATCATCGTAGGATATTAAAACGGCCTTTCGTTCTTTATGCGAGGTAATGAACGCAGGTTCATGATTGTCTGTCGTCCAATCAATCATTTTTTTTAAATTTTGTCTTAGTTCACTATAGGACGTATCCATCATGTTCTCCAAGTAATAACATAATAAATGTGCTCACGTACAACATTATTGTACGTAATAAGCTTTTTGTCAAGGCAATGTGTTGAACAAAAACGATCGATTACTGTGACACTTAAATGTACAACAATATACTTTTATCAGATGTTTAGAAAAAACGGTTGATAAATTTGGACACACAGCTCACGAGACATTTTATGCTTACGATCAAAAAATTTCTGAGTGGCTGCCTAATGCCATGAGTGTAATTTTCTCTTCATCTTTTTTAATATAAAGCAGTAAGTCATCTGGCTTTAAGTGTAATTCTCGAATGCCTTTATGATTTCCTTTTAGTTCGTGATCACGATATTTTACGGGGATAGATTTGTTGTTAACCAGCAATTCAACCACTTTCTTAAGTTCTGCTAACACTGGCTTCTTATGTCGGTATTTTTTAAGGCACTTCTTAAAAGTCTTAGTTTGCTCTAGTTTTAGCATTATATTATAGGCTATCGAGTTGGCGATTAAACTCAGCGAGTGTCAAGGCTTCTATATTATTAGATCGAATATCTACTATCGCTTGATCCAGCAGTTTACTGTTTTTGTGAGGTACAACACTCATTAAAGCTAAACGCGCATAGGAGCTAACAGATAACCCCATTTCTTTAGCTCTTGCCTTGAGCGTCTTATTTAATTTCTCATCTACAGTAATTTGAATTTTATAACTCATCATCTTAACTCCGAATCTTATAGAATAATTATGATTCATAATGATTAATTTGTCAATAACAAGTGTTTAAAAAAATGGACGATTTTCTGTGATATATAATTGTATGAATTTTAAATATTTTTAGAATTACAGAAAAAATGGTTGCCAAAATTAAACACCTAATTGAAGTCTGAAATTCTGGTTAAAAAGTATCAAAACCTATTTGACCGAAAGTAAATTGAGTACGAGTGTAGGATACTCGATGAGTGCATTATCTTGCAGACTTTGATTTTGGAAATCAGTATACATAGGCTATATTAATACATACAATGGTATTATGAAGTTAAAATCAACAGTTCAAAGTAATCGACATTTCATCGAATAGCATTGGAGTTTCAATCTATTGCTGGTAGAACAAGAATCAGAAAAGGATAATAAGAAGGCCTCTTTATCTGAAAAAAAGATAATTCGAGTTGGTATTTTTGGTGGAATGGGTGCAATTGCTGGGAGTGCATTTTATTATAAACTAACCCTAGCATTTCAAGGGTGTCGTGAAGAGTCTCAGCCGATGGTGATTTTATTATCAGATCCAACAATTCCAAGACGTGATCAAAGTTTAGAGAAAGCATTAAGCGGAATTCACCCAAAATATTTTATTGAAAAAGTTTTATATCATTTGGCTTCTTTTAAAAGATCAGGTGTTAATTTTGTTGTTGTGCCTTGTAATACTTTTCATTATTTTCGAGAAGAACTGCAGCGCATGAGCGGTGTTCCTATACTGAATATGATTGACATCGTTTGTCAATTCACGTTAGCTCAAGAACCTAATCTCAGGAAGGTTGGTTTATTATCAACATATGCAACAGCTAAGTCAGGAATGTACCAGACAGCATTTCACAAATACGGTGTTGAAGTAGTGCTCCCCGAAGCTAATGAACAAGAAAAACTAAATTTTATTATTGAACAAGTAAAGGTTGGTTCAGCTTCAGAAGAATTAACACGTCAAACATTACGTAACGTAATAAATGCGATAGAAAGAAGAGGCGTTAATAAAGTTATTTTAGGTTGTACGGAATTACCTGAAGTAGCACAATATGATTGTTATCATGGAATGTTAATTGATACTACAGAAGCTTTAGTAAAAGGAACTGTAAATGAGGTAAATCGTCTAGCGATATCTTCCAGCAGAATTATATACCCTTCTATATGGCGTAATATTGGGCGGAGTACGGAACTAAAAGCAAAAGCAAGCGAAGACTGTTATATTATTAAAAGAAGTAGGTTGTAGAGCGCGTATTATTAGTAGTTGAGGATTTTTAGTTGTGTGTGAGCGTAGTTCGATAATTTTAAACTCAGATTCTTAAAATTTATCCCTTTTTAACCAGAATTCCTGCTTCGTCTTTTAGGCTGGAGTTGTTTTAAGCCTAGGACGTTGTTTCTGTAAATTTTCAGAGATATTCATGAGCGGCAACACTCTTTTGATCACTTTACTATTTTTGTAATTTAAATTTATAAAGATAAAACTTGTCGCAAACCATCGTCCAACGTATTTAACTCTTTCACTGAAAGAGAGCCTGCGGAGTTTTTAAGCCGGCTCTTATCAACGGATCGAATTTGGTCACATACAGCGGTGACTTGTTTACCAAGACACGAGACAGAAATCGTGAGAGGTGGCCTTACTTTAGCAGAAGTGGAAAGAGGAACAACGACAACGGTATGACGTGCTTGATTGATCGGAGTTGCTCCGACAATAATACAGGGCCGTGCTTTATTGATTTCAGACCCCTTCGTTGGATTTAAATCAACCCAATAGATGTCACCACGATTCATCGTCTAACCCATCTTGTAAGGTAACATCCCAGTCTTCCATTTCGTGACGCAAGGCTGTGTCTTTTTCAACAGCGACAGCACATTCATAAAGCGCTTTTTCTCGTTTTTCGATTTCTCTTTCAATTAAACGAGTAAACGTTCTACTGCGTTGCCGTGCAGGAATAGTGGCTCTCATTCGAGCAGCTAGTTGGTCAGGCATTGAAATAAGCACTTTTTCCATGATAATCACCTCTATATAAAATATAATATATCTTATATCTAATTGCAAGCTAACTTGTTGCTTAATAACGTGACAACACTTGTGTGAATTTTTATGATCTCATTTGTTCAATAAAAACGACGGGTTCCTGTGGCACATAATGCTATGAATTTTCACTATTTTTAGAATTACAGAAAAAACGGTTATCAAAATTAAACACCGCTGATTGTTCAATTCTTCATAAGTTGTTAAGCTCTGCTTTTAACTGTGTGCCATTGGTTATCAAGTTAATAAAGTAGAACGGAGAATGTTGTTATGCCTACCAAGATGACGAGAGAAGCCGCTTCCAGAATCCAATCGGCAGCCTGCAAAGCAGGCGGTGGTGTTGTTCAAACAGAAACCTTTGCCGCAAGAGCGATGAGTGCCGCTTATAGAAATGAACCATTAAGCCAGCCAATAAGTTCCTCTACAGGAATCTCAAAAACACTGGTTAAGCTTGGGCTTTTCGCTATTGCAGGTGTTGCAACTTACTACTATGGTAGTAGTGTGATTAAAACGTTTTCTCCTTTTCAATAGCCACTCGAATTGATCCAAGTAAAATTTAACGTGAATGCTTATGCGCATTCATGTATTGGCGTAATACTTGGTTCATTACCTTTTGATAACGACCACCCTTTTGTTTAAACCAACTCAGTACATCCTTATCTACTCGCAAAGAAATAGCTTGTTTTACCCCTGGGTCTTCTATCATAGCTTCCGACCAAAAAACTTCATTCGTTTCTGGAATGTCACTATAATCAATGTCGCTATCTTTCATGCGATCTAACTTTTTATAGTCCGTTTGATCTTTGAGTTGCGCCACTTGTTTCTTAGTGTATTTCACTATTTTTTCAGATTTACGAGCATGCTTTTTCATAATACTTCACCTCTCGTTTATTGGCTTTTCGAAACGAAATGATGCGAATGGTATTGCGGCGTTTGGTATACACAATAATCATCATTCGTTTTTCTAATAATCCCATCCCTATCCAACGCGGCTCTTGGTAATTTGAACGAGTGTCTTCCACCACCAACATGGGCGAATCCCACAACCGACTTGCAGCCACGAAATCTACTCCATGTTTTTTGAGGTTAGTGATTCGCTTGTGCTCATCCCATTCAAAGTTCATATATACAATTATATATACAAATGTATTCTATTTCAAATTGACCACATAAATTATGGATAGAAGTGTTCAAATAAAACGACGGTTTTAGTGAAACGGATATGAGTACTTTACAAGTATTTTATTTGAACGTATCCTATTTGAATTAAAGCAATTATCTTTTTTATTGAAAAATGAACTATTTTGCCTATCTGCGGGTATCCACGAACAAGCAAGACACTGAAAATCAAAAGCTCAGTGTGTTGGACTATTGCAACCGCCATCATCTCGTGCCCGTGCATTACATCGAAGACACCAGCAGCGGTAAATTACATTGGCAAAGCCGCCCTATCGGAAACATTCTCAAAAAAGCAAACAGTGACGATCATATTATTGTGGCAGAGGTCTCTCGCTTAGGTCGTTCTACATTGCAAGTGCTTGAAATTTTAGAATATGCCGCGAAGAAAAAAATCTCTGTGCATATCGCTAAAAGTAATATGATAATGGATGGTTCCATGCAGTCGACAATTACAGCCACCATTCTCGGACTAGCCGCACAAATTGAACGGGAATTTATTTCCATCCGCACCAAAGAAGCCCTTGCACAGCGTAAAGCGAAAGGCATTGCGCTAGGGCGACCTAAAGGTCCCGCTGCACGGGTGAAGCTGGATAGCGAACGTGAGCGTATTACTGAGTATCTCAAAAAAGGGGTTAGTAAGCGTTCTATCGCTCGGATTATTGAATGCTCTCCGGCCACACTCTATGCGTGGCTTAAGCGGTGCAACATTAAGTACTAACATGATACTTAAGCACCCCACAGCTAATCAATAACATACTGGTTTTCACATAATTAAGCAATTCTTCACTTGTGTATCTAAACTTTGATGATTAGCAGTTCTATCATCCCCTTGAATTTTTCCAAAGAAACCAGGAGTCCAAAAAGGAGATACGGGGTTCATTTGTTTTCCATTCTGACTGTACTGATAGGCTTGAAGTAGAATAGCATGGACACGATTAATCAAACTAGGGTTAGATTCAGTCGTCACAATGAGCTCTAATTTTTTATCAGCTAAATTTTTATCATTCATTGCAATCTCTACTCTACCATTAATAAATGAATTCAACGTATTGTTAAAATCATTTTGCAAACCACTGACACATATTTTAAATAAACTAGAATTAATCTGTTTATCAACAGCAGTCACTATAAGTTCCTTGTCAGATTTGCGTATTATAGTAAATTGACAGTATTGCTTTGCAGTATCGAAAGCTCCAAAAAGCGGCAACTCATTCTGAAAAGCATTCATATTCAGTGCAAATTGAGAAATTTTTTCTCCTAAACTGGATTTTTTTTGTTGAAGGAAAATTTTTTTATTGCGTTCACTGCTCAACTCCATTGTCTTTGTATTAGCAGCATTATACTTTTCTGTTAATTGCGAAAAATTATTAAACGCTTGTTTCATTTCTTCGAACTTTTTCTTTTCCTCACCATCTGCACAATATTCTTCAATCTCAGATAGAATTTTATAAGCACCATATGTTGCTACTCCTCCAATTAATAAAGGTGGACAATAAAGAGACCATCCTGTTAATGTTTTTGCCACCAATGTGCTGTAAGTGTAATACCCAGCTCCTGCACCGGTTGCACCAGAAACAGTTATTTTAGTTTTTTTATAATTCCATGCCTCTCTTTTCTGATTCCAAATTATTTCTGCTCTGTTTTTTTTATCTGTTAAATCAGCTAGTTTTTTTACATCTGGGTCGTTTTCTAAGATATTAATTTTGTTATTGCATTCACATAATTCACTCACTACCTTATTAAGTTCTTCATTTAATTTAGTAAACGAAGTTAATTTCCTCGCTCTCATTTTACTATCTCCTTTTAAATTTAGTTATAATCATGACTGTCAATAAAAACATTTTTTATGGAGTCATAGCAATGCTCTTATAATTTTCGTCTCTGATATAATTCGGATCACAAAGCGAAAGTAATTCAGTTTGAAAATTCCAATAAACTTTTTCTTTTTTCTCATAAAAAATACCGAACCTAGACTCTGCATTCTCTTTATAATCCTTAAAGTAATTTTGCTCCTTTATAGATAGATTTTTCACATCAAACTGCGGCACCAAAAATTTGCCAATCTGATAACCAACGCATTTAGATAATGCTTTCTCGTATCGGTGATTTCGTTCAATAATTTCATTATTGTAAATTTCTTTAATATGAATATGAGGATGCGACGTCTTTATATGCCACCAGAAGTAATCATTAGCATTTGGCCAACTTAAGACTTCTGCCTGCAAATAAGGAACACCCAGGTTAAAATCAAACGCAGACACTATCTCATTTAAATCATGTAGAATTGAAGTATATTGAAATGGTAAAGTGACAGCTGTTATAAAAAAATTGGAAACTGCTGTAAATGCACTAAGTTTATTTACTGTATTCTGAGTATCGCGCTGAAATAGCGTGTACAAACGAATCCAATTACCATACTTTATACTACCAGTAGTATTCACCAAATCTGGTGCTGTCACATAATTTGTGTACAGGTATTCTTTTACATTTTTATTCCGATCACCTGATATGCAATACCGTTTCTCAGGATCTTTCAAGATATGCCCCAACGAAGGACTATCAAAACTAATCGCCCTACAATCAAAAAAATACGAGTTCAGTGCGGCATACATACCCCCCAATGAATGCCCAGTTTCAACAAATCGATAGGAACAAGAAGGGAAACGCTCTTCCACTTTCTTATGTGCATTTTTTGAGAATATCAGTGCTGCTTTAAAATAAGCTTCAGGAACAATGCCATCGTTTCCCCAAGGTAAATCAATATTTGTTTTTGTCAGCGAGAAATTAGTCCTAATCCACGTAAGTAAATGATTTGGTTCTGTTCCTCGATGAGCAATCAAAACAATTTTTTGATTACGATTGATAAACGCGACACCCCGATAATCAAAATTATTTATAGTTGTATCAGAATTTAATAATTCTTCCCAATCCTTAGAAAATTTTTCTATTTTCTTTTTAGCATCTTCATAAGAATTTTTATATGCACTTTGGCTTGCCAAAGCACAAATATAAGGGGATACTTCGCCATTTTGCTCCAAATCTGAAATGAACATAATGAGCACCTGTTAGTTAGCATGCCTATTAGTCCATTCCATTAGCGGCATAATTGGTCCACTGAATTAGCGGCATAATGAGGCCAGTGGATTAGCACCCTAATCAGACCACCGGATTAGCAGCTTAAATAGTCCACAAGTGCTCTATGTTTAATCAATACGATTTACCCTGGCAGTTGTTTTGACAACCCCAAGGAAATCTTATGAGTAATCGGAGCATTGAAATGTTTGAATATCGACAAGTCATCGTACAAATGCGCTTAGGCGCATCGGATCGCGCCATTGCGGCTCGGAAATTAGTCAGCCGAACGAAGGCCCACCACATTCGTCGGATCGCTCAGGAGCAAGGCTGGCTGGATCCCCAACAGTCGTTACCCAATGACGACCAATTACAAATGGTGTTAGCTAACACCGTACGACCTCTAAAATCATCAACGACTTCATTAGTCGCACCTTACCAAGACCAAATAGAGGCTTGGTTTCATCAAGGCATACAAGCCACAACGATGCACCAAGCATTGGTACGTAAATATCAATTTCCGGGTTCTTATTTTAGTGTGCAACGCGCGGTAAAAAAATTAAAAGCCTTACACGCCCATCAACAAGCCAGTACGATATTAACGTTCACACCAGGCGAAGCGGCTCAAATTGATTTTGGTGCGGGTCCTCTCATTACCGATGTGTTGAGTGGCGAGCAGATAAAAACGTGGATTTTTGCCATGACATTGTGTTGGAGTCGACATTTATATGCCGAAATTGTCACTCACCAAACCGTCGAAACCTGGCTACGCTGTCACCGTCATGCCTTTGAATTTTTTAATGGGGTGTGTTCAGGTCTAATTATTGATAATGCCAAATGCGCCATCACACGCGCGTGTTATTATGATCCCGTGGTGCAACGGGCTTATGCGGAATACGCCGAAAGTTACGGCTTCATGATATCGGCTTGTCCACCCAGAGAGCCTAAGAAAAAAGGACGGATTGAATCGGCTATTAAATATTTAAAGAAAAACTTCTGTCCACTACGAAACTTTCGTCACGTTGCCGATGCGAATGAACAATTACGTGCTTGGCTGTTAGAGACTGCTGGCAATCGCGTGCATGGTTCGACGCACGAAAAACCCTTAACTCGATTCCTGGAGACCGAACGGTACTTACTGAAACCCTTACCCGACGTAGCACCGGAACCGGCTACTTGGGCAAAAGTGAAAGTGCATGGTGATTGTCATGTGCAATTTCAAAAGTGTCGCTATTCCGTGCCGTATTCATTGATTCGTCAAACGGTATGGTTGCGTGCGACGCCTAGCTTAGTGACCGTTTATCAAGCGCAAAAAGAAGTGGCGGCACATCCACGATTATTTGTAGCGGGTCAACGTCACACCCTCGATGATCATTTACCACCCAATGCCTTGGCCTACAAAATGCGTGATCCTCAATGGTGTGTTAAAAAAGCAACGATCATTGGTATCTATTGTCAGCGTGTTATTGAACAGCTATTTGCCGATACCGTGTTAGATCAATTACGTGCTGCTCAAGGCATTATTAAATTAAGCGAAAAATACAGTGCCAAACGACTCAACCTGGCTTGTCAACGTGCATTACGATTTGGCACCGTCAATTATCATTCGATTAAAAACATTTTAAGTCGTGGTTTGGATTATGAGCCATTATCGGATGAATATGCCTTTGATAGCCTATCGGACACCTATCAAGGTCATGGGCAATATTGCCGAGATATCAAGCGAATTATTCAATAACCCTATCAGGAGGAAAAGCGATGGAAGTCCCTGCGAACATGAAACCACTTCTAAAAGCGTTAAGGTTGTCGGGTGTTCTCGATAGCTTGGCACTTAGAAATAAGGAGGCGATTGAAAACCAATTAAGTTTTATAGATTTTTTTACGTTAGTGTTGCACGATGAAATGGCACGTCGTGAGCAAAAACGATTTGATCAGCGATTAAAACGATCGGGTTTGCGCAGTCAAAAAACGCTAGAGCAGTTTGACTTTAGTTTTAACCCAAAGATTAATCAACGACAGGTGATGGATTTAGCCACCTGTCGTTTTATTCAAGAAAAAGTAGCCGTATTACTCGTCGGGCCATGCGGCACGGGCAAGAGTCATTTGTCACAAGCGATTGGCCATTGTGCGTTACGTTTAGGTATGGAAACTGTCTTTCTTTCTCAGACCAAATTATTTGCCGATTTAAATAAGGCGAAAGCGGTTGGTGTTTATGATAAAGCGTTTCAAAAACTGGTGAGGGTACCACTATTAATTATCGATGACTTTGGTCTAAAACCGTTACGCACCCCAGAGGATGAGCAATTCCACGACTTGATCACTCAACGCTATGAACAAGCGGCTACGCTGATCAGTAGTAATCTCGCTTTCAATGAGTGGGGCGATGCCTTTCCCAATAAATTGCTAGGTGTTGCCACGCTAGATCGCTTACAACATGGTGCGTATCGCTTAATTTTAGAGGGCCGAAGCTACCGCGGCAAAACGCCATCAGCAACACCGCCCGCTTCGGATATTATTCCGCTAGATTTTAAAGAAAATTAGCAGTAAAGTGATAGGCTAATAACAGCACTTGTGGGCCAGTAAAAGTGGACTCATTATGCCGCTAAACAGTGGCCTAATTAAGGTGCTAATTGACAGCACCTTTTAGTTTTATTTAAATTAATACCTTTTTCCCAAACTAGTACCGTTAATAATATTATTTAATTCAGCCAAAATAGTTTCTTGAAGTTTAAGGTCCGGCAGCAAACTAGCCGGGTCTACCAACTCAATATTTGTGTTAAGGAGACATTTTCGATGTCCCTTATCATACCAAGCTTTAATCGCATGGAAATCATAATAATAACCATCACCCGTCTTTACGGGTTTCAACATAACTCTACGGGTTATCGGACATAGATATTTTTGAAACTCATCTTCTTCTATTTGCTCTAACAACTCTGCGATTTTTTGAGCACTAGTATCTGCAGTGGCCTGATTACGTTGAAACAATTTTTGTCGTTCATGTTTTTGAAAAATATCTTTTGTCGCAGTCTCTAACTCCATGCGCAATTGACTCAACTCTTTTTCAAACTCAGAAGGGACATGAGGATTTAAATAATTTTTAAGAATTAATTCTTTTAGCAAGTAACTAAAACCTTTTTTAAACACTTCTTGATAAAGCAAAATTGCACTCGGAATTAAAGTAGCACCCCACAGCATACTTTGAAAGAAACTTTGTCTTACTAACATTATAAACAATTCATTATTATTATCATGCAAAAGTTCCTGAGCTTGCGTCAAAGTAATGTTGGTTTCCTTTCTAAATAAGCTAGGTCTTGCGTATAAAGTCATCAACATTTTAGCTGCAAATTGCTTATCGGATGGTATTGATCGTGCTGAATTTAAGAAGCTAGCACAAATCCCTGCAAAAGCACCAAAAACCACATTACTCCAACTAATCTTTTTCAAAAACAATTTATACCTCAATAAAATAACATTTAAAAATTCATACATATAAAAATTCTCCTTCGCAAATAACATGAATTGCTGTTTTGCTTTAGTTTTTTCCTGGTTAATGATTTGAACACGACTACTATATAATACCATTTGTCTATAACCACAAGCGAGAGTTGGATTCTGTAAGCCACTAAATTTGTAGGTTTGATCAAAATTGACTACGGATTTCTATAATTTTTACCTCTCTAAACAAACTTCAAACTGTTTGAGTAGCTAATTTCTGGTAATTTTGGCCTGATATACTAATTATAGCTGGATGGAGAAAGAACAAGAAGAGGAAGATATAGCTATATGATCCGTCTTATTAAAATTCGCCAAAGCCTGTAGACTTAAAAAATAAAGCAATCCTGTGTATATAGGTCTGTAATAATGTCTGTGCAGTAGATTACACACGTTTATAAGTCAACGTTCAATCAATAATTTCTGGTTTCCATATCTCATTAACATACTGCTCGAACGAAAAGACTTTTTCATCAGGGTAATCTACTACCGCATAATAGACGCCTAATTTATCGAGTTTTGTCATTGATACCATGCTATCTTTCCAATGCACCTTATCCGAGAGAAAATAGGTCTCTGTCCCTGTAAAAGGAAAAACGGTTCGATTTTTTAAGGCTTCTAGTACCGACTTTTCTGAACCAGTACCATCGTAAATATCATACGCATTTTTAAAATCCTCCGGCGAGCGAATCATGAATACTTTTGCTTTTCCTGTTTTCAAAAGCAGTAAATAACTACAAGAGCTATCCAGCATAAAATACTCAACAATACCCTGTTCTTGACAAAGCTTTTGAAGAAATTCAGAAAAATCTTTTTGTTGAATGAGAGGAAAACGATGCAATACCGACCCAAGGAGTTGGGTACTCGCCTCACAGAATACTTGAAAGGAAAGCGCGTTAACTTGCTGGTTAACTTCATCCATCATATCTATATCCGGTGATTTTCTAATAAACCCATCAATGATACGATTATTAAAAGCGGCAACCGCTTCATCAGCGCCCGCATTGCCTGTGAGTAAAATGAGTTTCACGGGCAATCCTAGCTTCCTTACTTCTCGACAAAAATCTAAACCATCCATCTCCTTCATGACCTTGTCAACAATGGCAACAACACACTGGGTAAAACGAATAGGCTTTGTTAAATCGGTACGTAAAGGCTTCAAATTAATCGCAACGACATCACCGCCTAATAATGCTTTTGCATCGCATGTATCAACATCAGATATAATTACTTTTGAAAATTTGTCTAAAGGTAAAACGTGTTCTTTTTTCTTCAAATACTCTAATGCTGCCTTTGGATTTTTATACGCTATAGATCGAAAAGAGGGATCAATTTCTTTCCCTAACGATCTTAGAATCTTTTCATCATCGTCTACTAGAAGAACTTGGGTTGGGTGGTACCATAGGGGTTGAATGGTTTTCATTGCCATGACTATACCTCTTAAAATGAGCCGTAATATTTCGTAGTATAGCAGTATTTAAGAGGGCAATGCTTTAAGGTGAATAGTAAAAATGGTGTACTCTCCGAGTTTCGAATCACAAGTAATAGAAGCATCCATTTTTTCTAACGCCATTTTACAAAAATATAATCCTAATCCGATAGTAGTCTCACTATCTTTGGTTGTATAGAAGGGTTCAAAGATATGTTTGCGTATTTCATCAGACATTCCCTTAGCAGTATCCTTAAATTCAATGTGAATAAAGCCGCCTTTTATCCTTTTCACCGAAATGACGATAGTGCCTTTGTCTGCCGCTTGAATCGCATATAAGGCATTCTTGAGTAAGTTATGAAACACATGAATGAGGATGCTTGAAGAAGCCAACGCTTTGTATTTTTTATCGGTACTAAATGTAATTAATGACCTTTCTTGTTCACTTAAGGGGTAATCCAACAGCGCTTGCTGGATTACAGTAGTCACGTCAACTTCTTCTAGGGATACCTTTTCTGAGGCAGAATAATGAAACCCAGCTAGTATTGTGGAAATCGTATTGTTCGCATAGCGAGCGGCTTGTTCAATATCATCGGCTGTTGTATTTAAGTCGTCAATGTATTCTTTTAGAATCGTTTCGGCGCCTATGTTTTTATAATACTCTCTATAGGCTTTTATTAGTTCGGGTAAACATTTCTTAATAATTCTTGAATTTAATCCAATAGAAGTTAACGGTGTTCTTAATTCATGCGCCATCATACCACCCAATGCAGACATTGCTTTAAAGTGCGCTTCACGTACTTTTACTTCTTCCAACTGTTGTTGGGTTTTTTTGAGTTCCGTAATAT
>MDTD01167537.1_pt1 | contig 27492 bp, 23 predicted proteins | sample 811221 | NCBI WGS metagenome assembly MDTD01 (sample SAMN05326646, study PRJNA326480) | marine metagenome | isolation source: seawater | place: Pacific Ocean: South West | collected 2011 | reverse complement strand
GAGGGGCGCCTTACTCACTGGACAGACCAAAATACTGAGTAACTTTTTGTCCATCTCGTCCACCCTAATATAGATACGCAAGTGTAATAAAAATTCGCTGCAATCTCCATATGCAGAGCACCTAACTTATACATACTACTCTTTTGTGAAAGGCAGAGCCTCCAGCACTAATAAGGGGTCAATGCGAACGTCTCTCCAATTCATTCTCCAATCTAGGTGAGGGCCAGTGGCACGACCCGTAGCACCCACCTCAGCTATTTCCATCCCCCGATACACATAAATTCCTGGCTTTACGAGGATTTTACTCAAATGTAAAAATGTTGAACTTAAACCATGACCATGATCAACAATGAGTGTGCCACCAGAAAAATACATGTCCTGATCAGCAAGCGTTACAAGCCCTCCAGCTGGGGCTCTCACCCTCGCTCCCTTAGGAGCTGCATAATCAACACCATAATGGGGTTGTTTTGGAATCCCGTTATAAATTCTTTGGCTTCCATAAACACCAGTTATAGGGCCATCTATTGGTCGTATGAAACCATCAACAAACCACTCGTGCTGAGTGATTTTCTCTCTAGCCTCTTTAACAGCATTGGAATCGCTCGCGATTCGTTCAAGAGCAGATTGAGGAGGCATGACTTTATCCTGAGGCACACCATTTATAATCTGCGTCTCGTAATTTCGGATGTCAACATGAAAACTTTGAGAGTATCTTGTGTTATCGGGTTTAATGTACACAATCTCTGCCGTCTGCGTTGCGTTTCTTGACAAACCCACTAAGAACTGGCCAGCAGAGGTTAGCGGCAATGCAGTTCCCTGATATGACACTTTATGACCTTCAGGAGCTACTCCAACCAGAAGGGCCCCTTGAACCCACCGCCCTTGCCATTCAGTTGGATATTGTCTTCCCAGACCGACCGTGTCGGCACCTACTGCGCCACAATTTAGCGACCATAAGATAAGCAATAAGTTAGGCGCCACTAGATGGAATATGGCAAGAAGACACGGAGCTCTTTTAGTCATCAGCGTCAAGTGTAATATGTGGTTCGAGCGATTGTATTCGACATCTCATTCCAGTATCAATCACTTCAAATGAGTCAAAACGAGCACATAATCTATTAGCACGTGTCTTCTGAATAAAACCACGGGCCTTTATTCCAGGACATTTATCGCTTAAATATAATACTATCTGCCGCCCTCGACCAATATCTAAATATGCCATCTGATCATCGATAAAATTCAAGCTTCGAATCCTGCTAGTATTGATACAGTTATTTTTTATCCCAAAATCAGAATGTTTAGGATCTTTAATTGATAGTAGTTTTTCCATTACGCCATTGTTTAATTGCGATTCTGCCCTCAAGAGTTCTTCAGTCGGATCAGTGATAATCTCCGACCAAGATAAAGTTCCAATTAAAATGCCCAAAACGAGGGTGACCGATTGATAAAAAGCCATGAAGAAAACTCCAAAAGAAATTCTTGTAACTAAGGATAATCAAATCTACTTTTAGTATTTGCACAGATACATTATCCACAATTGATCTTACAATTATCATATTAGTCAACTACATTTCAATAATCATGATTATTTCAAACGACTTTCATCCGCCCAACCATCTGAAAAATGCTCATATACAAAGCATTATGAATAGTATAGGACCACGAAAATACCGCTCTATTTTGATACAAAAAAAACTCACAACTCGCCAGCTAATTCTAAAATCACGCAATGATATTCGTCTAATAGCTGACTTTGATTGCGCGCAATTTAGTAACAAAGCAATCGCGATATTGCTTCATGGGTGGGAGGGTTCGAGCAGATCTGCATATCAGGTAACGACAGCATTTAAACTTCTTAAACACGGATTTGACGTGTTAAGAATTAATTTTCGAGACCATGGAGGCAGCCATCATTTGAATCGTCATTTCTTCAATTCGACTAAGACCGAGGAAGTTGCTGAAGCCATAGAGAGATTTTTAAATGAAAATAATTATCAGCATGCCTTTTTGGCCGGATTCTCTTTGGGTGGAAGTTTTGCCTTGCGAATCGCAGCAGACCAAGGAGATAGACTAAATCTTTCTGCAACTGCAGCTATTTCTCCCCCTATTGATCCTGTCAATACAATGGCCACGCTAAATAAAGCCTTTTTTATATATGAAAGGTATTTTTACAGGCGATGGAAGCATTCTCTCAAAGCGAAACAGGCCGCATTTCCAGAATATGACTTTCTTAACGAATTAAGGGCTGCGAGATCTCTCAACGATCTGAACGAACTTTTTATCCCAAGGTATACTCGATATCCAACTCCGACCGCCTACTTTTCTGCTTATGCAATCACTGGCGATCGACTAGCAGCACTAAATAGTCCAGCTTATCTAATTGCTGCAGAAGATGATCCCGTGATCCCAAGCTCTGACATTAGCCTAATCAATCCGCCCACTGCGCTTGCGATAAACTTGCAAAAGTATGGTGGTCATTGCGGCTTTATTAAAGATTGTCGAGCCAACAGCTGGATCGAAACAAAGCTAGTCGAAATTTTTGAGCATCATCGCTGTCTTAGTCCGAATAAGTAATCACGTGGAAACTTGTCACTTGGATTCACAAAATTCATCCATTGCCTTCATAGCTTCTGCTAAGGTGAAACCTCTATATTGCAGAAAACGGATAATTTTTGATCTTTCTTTGTGGTTACTCGGTTTCCGGTGGAAAATCTTTCGTGATGCTACCTGTTTAGCCAGGGTATTCCAATCAATCCGCATCTCCAAGCAAATATTTTTAAATATGTCTTCATCGATGCCCTTGTTGAGAAGTTCTGCCTGTATCTTTAGAAGGCCTTGACCTCGGGCTATTTTACTTCTGACGAAAGCCTCGATATAACGGCTATCCGATTGGAGATTTTCAGTACGAAGCCGATTGACTACCAATGTCACGGCGTTTGGGTTAGCGAACTTTTGAGAAAGTTTATCTTCTAACTCTAGTCTAGAATACTCTCTTCTCGCCAGCATGTTCATCGCTGCTCGCCGAATCTTCTTTTCATCGGCCGAGGAATCAGTTTCATTCACTTGAATACCCAACACTTTTCAGCTTGCTAATCCAACTGATACAAATAGACATCTTTAGTTTGCCGATTTAAGCACTGTCAGTACTTTCTTCCCTTGGCTCACTTTGTGGCGTTAAACCTCCGAGCTCTTTTTCTCTTATCAGGGCTTCGATTTCTTCCGCAATGGATGTATTTTCTTCTAAAAACTTGCAAACATTCGCTTTACCTTGCCCCATTTTATCGCCTTTATATGCATACCAAGCTCCAGACTTGTCGATAAAATCATGTTTCACCCCCAGATCCACCAATTCACCATTATAATTGATACCCTGCCCATACATAATTTGGAATTCAGCTTGTTTGAAAGGAGGTGCGACCTTATTCTTGACCACCTTAACCCGCGTTTCATTGCCAACAATTTCATCGCCCTCCTTTACTGCTCCAATGCGCCTTATATCCAAACGAACAGATGAATAAAATTTCAGTGCATTTCCTCCGGTAGTAGTCTCTGGATTGCCAAACATTACACCAATTTTCATTCTGATTTGGTTGATAAAAATCACAAGGCAATTGGCACTTTTTATATTACCAGTCAATTTTCTGAGGGCTTGGGACATCAATCTTGCTTGTAATCCTACATGCGTATCGCCCATCTCACCCTCAATCTCAGCACGAGGCGTCAAGGCGGCAACCGAATCAACCACTAGAACATCGATTGCACCTGAACGAACTAACATATCTGTAACTTCCAAAGCTTGCTCTCCAGTATCAGGTTGAGACAAGATAAGATCATCAACTACGACGCCAAGTTTTTCAGCATAAACAGGGTCTAAAGCATGTTCCGCATCAATAAAACCGCAGGTACCACCCGCTTTTTGAGCTTCGGCAATAATCTGAAGAGTTAGGGTTGTTTTTCCTGATGATTCAGGACCATAGATCTCGACTACACGGCCTTTTGGTAGCCCCCCAATGCCTAATGCTATATCCAGCCCCAGAGAGCCAGTTGAGATAGAGGGGATAGCGGGTCGTTTGTCTTCGCCCATCAGCATCACCGTTCCTTTCCCAAACTGACGTTCGATCTGACTAAGGGCGGCCTGCAGTGCTTTTTCTTTGTTAACGTCCATTAATATCACCTCTTTTATAAAAATGTTGTAGTCATGGATAAAATAGTAGAATTCCTGAGCTGGATACTTATACAGTATTAGATCGCTTTGCTATATGCAAGAGTTGTTTCAAAGAAAATTCGATAGCTTGAGTTCTTACCATGCTCCGATTACCAGAAAAAACAAGCCGCTTAGAACCAATGCCGTCAATGCTTTTCCACGCAAACCAAACAGTCCCGATCGGTTTATCGGGACGACCACCAGTTGGTCCGGCGATTCCACTAACAGCAATTCCATAATCCGCCTTAGCTAATTTAACGGCACCCTCCACCATACATCGGACAACCGCTTCGCTGACTGATCCTTCTCTCTCAATCAACGTGGCCGGAACATTTAACAATGTTTGTTTGAAAAAATCGGAATAGGTCACAAAACCAACTCGAAACCATCGTGAACTCCCTTCCGACTCGGTGATAGCTGATGCCAATCCCCCACCGGTACAAGATTCGGCGACTGTTACCGATGCGCAGTTATTCAACAATTCCAAGCCAAGGTCTTTTGATAACTCAGCGATACTATCTTTCATTATACAATCGCAATACTTTTATGTGAGACAAAAGGTAGTCATGAGTAGGTAATCAAAACCTATTCACTGTTCAATTAGGAATCTGTTACTACTTAAAATTCCTTGTAACAAAGGTCACAATGACGCAAGAGATAGAGTACCGCATTCTCATTGTTTAAAAAATAAAAAATGTTTTAAGTTTCGCTATACTCTCAATAACGTCAAGCACACTGTGAGATTTAATCCGAAGCACATTAATCTTCTTAAAAACATTACTATGAATGCCACGCTTGTAAAAAATTATACCCCAATGATCCAGCAATTCTTGCAGATTAAAGCTGAACATCAGGATGAATTGCTGTTTTATCGGATGGGGGATTTTTATGAATTATTTTTCGACGATGCAAAATTAGCCAGTGAATTGCTAGAAGTAACTTTAACTTCGCGAGGGAAAGCAAACGGAGTGCCCATTCCCATGGCCGGTGTACCTCATCATGCAGCCGAAGGCTATATAGCTAAACTAGTTAAGCAAGGCATTTCGGTGGCCATTTGCGAGCAGATTGGAGATCCGAATGCAAGTAAAGGACCTGTAGAACGCAAGGTCGTTCGAATCATCACTCCAGGCACTCTATCTGATGAAGCTCTGCTAGATAATCGAAATGATAGCCTGCTTGCAGGGATATCAATGAATGACGAAAAATTTGGCTTGGCAACGTTGGATATGAGCTCTGGACAATTTCTAATTACAGAAGTGAGTAGCCAAAGTGAACTATTTAGCGAATTAGAGCGCTTGTCTCCCTCTGAATTGCTTATTCCAGAACATTCAGGAAGAAAAATAGTGCTGCAATCAGCGGTTATCAGAGAACGGCCGCCATGGGAATTTGACCTTGACAATTCCCATAGAATTTTGAACAAGCAATTTGGAACATCTGAATTAAACGGATTCGGATGCGCGCACATGTCTTTAGCGATCTCAGCAGCAGGATGTTTACTTCAATATGCCAAAGATACTCAGCGATGCTCACTTCCGCATATCCATACAATTAAAACCGAAAACCGAGATGATAGTGTTCTAATAGACTCGGCCAGCCGACGCAATTTAGAGCTTGTATCCAACCTGAAAGGTGGTCAAGAAAATACACTTTATAACGTTATAGACCGGTGTGCCACGTCAATGGGTAGCCGTCTAATGCGTCGCTGGATCAATAGGCCTCTTCGAGACCTTAATGCACTTCAAGCGCGCCAAGATTGTGTTGCCGAACTGCAAAATGCTTATCTATATGAAAAACTGCAAGCGCCACTAAAGCAAATAGGTGATATGGAAAGAATATTGACACGTGTCGCCCTTCGATCTGCTCGACCACGAGACCTTGTTCGTCTTCAACAATCAATAGCGGTGCTACCAGATCTAGAGAGTCTGCTCAATAAGTGCTCCGCGAGATGCCTCGTCGGATTGGCTTCATGTGCTAAACCGTTGCCGAATATAGATTCACTCTTGAGGAAAGCTATTAAAGATAACCCACCTACGGTTATTCGAGATGGGGGCGTGATTGCTGACGGATATAATGAAGAATTAGATGAACTCCGAGAACTCAGTTTTTCTGCGGGTAACTTTTTGATTGAGCTCGAAGAGCTTGAGAAAAAACGCACGGGAATATCCACGCTTAAAGTCGGATATAACCGCGTGCACGGTTATTTCATTGAGATATCTCGCGGGCAAAGCGCAAACGCTCCAACAAACTACATCCGAAGGCAAACACTAAAAAATGCCGAGCGCTTTATTACGCCCGAATTAAAAGAATTTGAAGATAGAGCTTTGAGTGCAAAGAGCCGGTCGCTTGCGCTAGAGAAACAATTGTATGAATCATTATTGGAGAAGCTAAACGAAGATCTCAACGAAATGCAAAAATGTGCCATCGCAATCTCAGAACTGGATGTCCTAACAACCTTTGCGGAACGAGCGCATGCGCTTAATTACTGTCGACCATCGCTCAGAAATGAATCCGGTATCAAAATAGAACAAGGCAGACATCCCGTTGTTGAAAATTCCCTAGATCGCCCATTCATAGCCAATGATTTGCTAATCAATGAATCCCAAAAAATGTTAATAATCACAGGACCAAATATGGGCGGAAAGTCAACGTATATGCGACAAGCTGCGCTTATTGTGATTCTGGCTCAGATAGGCTGCTATGTGCCTGCAAAGACGGCGGAAATTGGCTTAGTCGATAGAATTTTCACGCGTATTGGTTCTTCGGATGACTTGGCTGGTGGACGCTCAACGTTTATGGTTGAGATGACTGAAGCCGCCAATATTTTGCATAACGCCAGTAACCAAAGTTTGGTCTTGATGGATGAGATAGGTCGCGGCACTAGCACGTTTGACGGATTATCATTGGCATATGCATGCGCCTATTCTTTAGCGCAGAATGTTAAATCAATGACCCTCTTCGCGACTCATTACTTTGAGCTAACCAACTTACCTAATGAGGTTAATAATGCGGAAAATGTGCATCTCGATGCTACAGAGCATAATGATGAGATTGTTTTTTTACATTGTATACAGAAGGGCCCAGCTAGCAAAAGTTATGGTATTCAAGTGGCTAAAATGGCGGGAGTTCCTAGGCAGGTTATTGACATTGCATTAGCCAAGCTCTCAACGCTGGAATCGATTAAAATCCCGCATGAAATGGAGCAACTCTCTGATAAGACGTGTGAACTTGACCCGATGATGAAAAAAGACGCCGCGTCTTCCCCTTTATCGGGAGAATTAAATGAGGTTATTAACAATATAAACCCGGACACCATGACACCCAAAACCGCTCTTGATTTCGTATATAAACTGAAAAAAATGCTCGAAAAACCATAGTATGTTTGCAGTTAAGTGACGAAAATAAGCAGCATTTAGAAACTGGTATTATAATCGCAATGGTATACTTACTCGGTTAAAAGTTTCAAAGAAAGCAGTGTAAAAGAGAGAAAGCTCACATGCCATTTGTAGTTGGCGACAATTGCATTAAATGCAAGCATACAGATTGCGTCGAGGTCTGTCCTGTCGATTGTTTTTACGAGGGGCCAAATTTCCTAGTGATACATCCCGATGAATGCATTGATTGCGCCCTTTGCGAGCCTGAATGTCCAGTGGAAGCAATTTTTGCTGATGATGAAATCCCGTCTGGACAGGAGGAATTCATTGAGCTAAATGCAGAACTAGCGGAGATATGGCCAAATATAATCGAAAAAATTGATCCTCCGCCTGATCATGAACAGTGGACCAATGTGCCAAATAAACTCAAATATTTGGAACGCTAGCGTGGCCTTATAACCATACCAATGAACGCTCAAATCAGCTAGAATCGACCTGAGCCTGAATTCAAAGGCTTGCTGTTTTTTAATTAATTATGCTCAAAGTGGGAGGAGGAAATCCATTGAAACTCGTAGCACAGCTTGTGCTGTAGGCTCCCATGTTAGGTATGTAGATCAAATCACTAACCTGAGTATGTTTAGGCAGCCATTTCTCTCCCATAACATCCAAGGAATCGCAAGACGGACCGGCGACGGTCCATAGCGCTTGCTCCCCACATCTTTCACTCACAAGACTTATCGGAAAATCGGCCTTGAGTTCCATTAGGCCGCCATATATTCCGGCGTCTAGATATACCCACCGTTTTCCTGAGCGGTTTGCTATACCGACAACTTGCGTTACTAGGCAACCGGCCGAACCTGCAAAGAAACGGCCCGGCTCAGCAAGAATTTGAATATTAGATGGTAAACAATTAACTGCCTTTGTAATCGATTTACCTATATCTTCAATGCTTGGCTCTGTGCCATTAATTTGCAGAGGGTAACCGCCACCTATGTTCAACATTTCCGGTTTAAATCCATGCATTGATAACTCTCGCAAAATATTTGCACCTATTTTAATGGCTTTAGCCCAGTTCGAGAGATTCGTGCACTGAGACCCTACATGGAAGGTGACGCCAAGAATTTTCATACCTAATTCTTTGGCAGTCTGAATTATCAAACTTGTATCGTTTGAATCAGCACCAAACTTTCCAGTAAGGGGCCAAATTGAACCCTCATTACAAACTTTAATACGCAAATATAGTTTTGCATCTGATTTTAAACTGGCGATTTTTTTGACTTCCTCCGCACAATCTACGCTATACCAAATTAGTCCAGCTTTTGCAGCATGACGAATGGACGGAACTGACTTAACTGGATTCGAATATAGAACGGTCTCCATATCCACGTTTAGATCAAACATAGCATCAATCTCAGAAATCGATGCAACCTCAAAAAAGGAGCCTGCGCTCAAAACCGCCTCCAATACTTCTCTGTTGGGGTTTGCTTTGACGGCGTAGTGAGGCCTGATGTTTGGCATCGCCGATCTGAATCGCGAAACATTACCCTTGAGCTGTTTTTTTGAGATGATTACAACCGGACCATCGTAGCCCTTAACATGTGTAGCACATAGATTAGCCTGCAATACAGCAGCTCGGTTTGGTTTATGAGCATCGTAATTAAGACTTTCGCGATGAAATTTTAAAATTGAAGTCATGATGATCTCCCGAAAATAAGCCAAACAAATAAAGAAGCATTGTAATCAAGTATTAAAACAGTATGTATAGCTATATTTATCAATTTGCAATATAATTTTTTTCATTTTGATAATGAATTTGGCATATTGCTATGAAAACCGATCACGATCTACTAAAACTTTTACAAGAAAATAGCCGTCGAACTGTTTCGGACATCGCAAAAAAGATGAGCTTGAGCCGCGCTACAGTCCAACAGAGAATGGAACGTCTAGAGAGAACGGGAGTGATCCAAGGTTACACAATAAAGATCAACCCAGCTATCGAACGCCAAAACGTTAGCGCATACGTGATGATATCGGTTGTCCCGAAAAAAAATAGCACCATAGTGAATCAGTTATTCAAAATTCCTCAAATGGAAATGCTATGCACAATTAGCGGTCAATACGACATGATAGCAAAAATAACTGAGGCAACGACTGAGGCTTTGGACCAAACCCTTGACAAAATCGCTAATTTGGATGGCGTTGAAAAAACGCTCAGTCACATCGTGCTTTCAAGAAAAGTTGACAGGTAATATCTGGATAAAGCTCGTGAAGCCCTGCTAGCTATGAAGAAAAATTCATAGCCTCGCGCAATTTGGTCAACGCGAAGATAATGTCAATGGTTGGTGTCTGTGTCTCTACAAGACGACCTAACTCTTGCACAGAACCTAACATGGCGTCCAGTTCGAGAGGTCTGCCAGTTATAATATCTTGCAACATTGATGTTTGATGGCCCCCTACCGCCGCCCCGCCTTCTATTCTCCTCTCCACATCAATCGGAAAAGTTACACCAAGTTTATTCGCTATCTCCTCAGCCTCCTTCATCATGAGACGAATTATCTTTCTGACACCGGAATCAGCGCATAATTTATCTAAGGTAGCATGCGTCAAAGCGGATGTTGGATTAAATGATAAATTACCCCACAACTTTACCCATATTTCAGTCCTAATATTCGATCTGACAGGCGCTCGAAGCGATGCATTAGTCAAAATCTCTGACAATTTTTTTACTCGTTGCGATTTAACCCCATTCGGCTCACCTAGCGAAAATCGGTTACCCTCGATATGTTTTATCACTCCAGGTTCGATAATTTCGGCTGCGGGATAGACCACACAGCCCAAAACTCTTTCAGGGCCAAATGCAGTCCAGAGAATATTTTGAGGATCAACAGAGTGAAGTCTTGTATTCTCTAATTGTGAGTCAACACCATAAAAATACCACCATGGAAAACCATTCACAGCCCACACAATCGCGGTTTTATCGTGCAGAATTGGCGAAATTGATTCCACAACCTTTGCAACTGAATGTGACTTCAAAGTGATGAACACATAATCTTGAGGACCAAGACTTAACGCATGTTCTACAGCCCTAATTTTTGTATTGGTCGACTTCCCGTTCTCAATCAGAGTCAATCCATCGCTCTGGATACTTGACAAGTGTGGGCCTCTTGCGACCAAGCTAACGTCCGCACCAGAATGTTGCAGTTTAGCACCAAGAAATCCGCCGATCGCCCCTGCACCAAAAACAGTTATCTTCATATGGGTATTATCTCTAGTAAGATTGGTTAGATAAGATTTAACTTTTCAGCCAATCCGATTCTCTGCAATTTACCGGTAGCTCCTTTCGGAATTTCATCAACGAAAACAATCTTCGAAGGAATTTTAAAAGCGGATAAGCTTGACGCACAAAAGGCTTTAAGATCTTTCTCGGTCATCAGCGCTCCATCCCGCAGCACGATCGCAGCCCCAACCTCTTCTCCAAGAGTAGGGTGGGGAATAGCGAACGTCACGACCTGCAGCACGTCGCTATGACTACTTATAACTCCATCAACTTCCAATGGTCCAATCTTTTCTCCACCTCTGTTTATGATCTCTTTAAGTCTACCAGTAAGAATTAGATAGCCGTCTTCATCAAAGCGCCCTTGATCTCCTGTCCGAAACCAACGTTTATCATTAGCATAAAAAAAAGATTTTTCATTCGCACTCGGATTTCCCTCGTAGCCCGGAGTCACATTTTTACCTGAAATAACGACCTCTCCAACACCATTAACAAGACTATTTGACGCCGGATCAGCAACAGCAACATCTGGTCCAGCAGGTATTCCGACTGAGCCAGGCTTTTGAGATCCTTTTGTTAGAGGGTTTGATGTCATTTGATGCGTTGCCTCAGTCATCCCATAACTCTCGATGACCGGAACTCGGAAAGTTTGGCTCAACTCTCGCATCACCGGTCCCGGCAATGAAGCCGAGGATGATCGTATGAGTCTTAAAGAAGAATTTTCTATTACTGTTTTATTCCTTTTAGATCTCGCTAAAATTGTCTGATGCATGGTCGGCACTGCAGAGTACCATGTTGGCTTTACTTCATCGAGCAACTGATAGAAATTCAACGCACTGAAACCAGAACTACACCAAACGGATGCTCCACACGATATTGAGGATAAAACAGTGGCAATTAATCCATGAATATGGAACAGAGGCATTATATTCATACATCTATCCGTCTCCGACAATTCCAGCGCCTGTTGAATGTTTGCGGACGAGTTTGTGAGATTAGCATGGGTGAGAGGCACAATTTTGGGTCTAGACGTAGTTCCTGATGTGTGCAGTATGAGAGCAGCATCCTCGCTTTCCGGATCTAGGCTAATAGAAACTCGGCCATGTTGATCCGTGCTGAGTGAAAAATATCCAGCCGGCATGCCGGGGTGGATTTCCATCTGTATTTTCATCAAGCCCAGCGAGTCAGCAGCTGAACTTGCAGGACCATCAGCATCATGAAGCAATATTACGGCTCTTGCCTTTAAATCAGCGTAGTAGAATTTAAATTCTTCTTCCCGGTAAGAGGGATTTAATGGTGCACAAACCGCTGATTGGGCAATGGTTAGAAAAGCAGTCGCCATTTCCGGTCCATTTGGCAGAACGACAGCAACCCGGTCATCTTTACCTATGCCTACTTTCCTAAGTTCTTGCCTCACTTCGGAGCCGAGATTTATGAGAGCTTCATAAGTCAGCCAATCCTTATCGCGAGCTCCAATCGCCGGATTACTCAGCGTCTGCCGAGCAATTAATTGTGTTATGGTAGAAGTCACTTTTATCCTCATACGGTGTCTCGGATACTACCATAATTAAAAGAAATCTTCTCTTAATCTTGGGTATTTAAGGATTATTTTCCTTGCATGATAATCCGTCCTAGCGCGCCAATTTAATATTCGTTTCACTCACACTTTACTGAAAATAACTTGTACTCGAGCATAAACAAACTCACAAAAGATTTGCTATCATCATCAGGTTATAATTGTGAGGAAAAATGATGAGTTTAATCAAAACTGATGATCTAACAGATCGAGACAGAGAAAATCCAAAAAATCTGCATACTATAAGAGCAACTCCCGACTCTTGTCACTGGGGTTATTTCTCGGCATCGGTACCTCCGGCGTTGACGATAGATAGTGGTGATCTAATCCAAGCAGAGGCGATCACTCATCATGCTGGCGATGACCCCGACCTAATGATGGACGCAAAAATCGAAGCGCTTTGGGACGGCATACCGGAAACAGACAGACATCCTGGCGTGCACATTATGACTGGACCGATTTATGTTCGGGACGCGAAACCCGGAGATATGTTGGAAATTCATTATCTTAAAATGAAACCCCGTTTTTCCTACGGATCCAACCTAGCGGCAAACTGGGGTCACTTATACGAAGAATTCGGAAAAAAAGAGAGAGTGACGATTTATCGTTTAGATATGGGGACGATGCAAGCAACCGGCCATTATGCATATAACTTTCAAGGTTTGTATGATAAGCCAGGACAGATAACGCGTTGCCCTGAGTGCTCAAGAGAAACGACGCTGGAGGGAGTGAGAGTACCTATGCGCCCGCATCTTGGCACGGCTGGAGTAGCCCCAAATATAAGGGAAAGAGTCAGCTCAATTCCACCCGGTGCTCATGGCGGAAATATAGATAATTGGCGAATCGCAGCAGGTTCTACCATGTTCTACCCTGTACAAGTAGATGGAGGGCTATTTTCTATCGGGGACCCTCACGTTTCTCAAGGCGACGGAGAGATCAGTGGAACAGCAATCGAGGCTTCCCTAGATGTGACGATGCAAATCATCTTGAGAAAAGATTTCACATTCCCGACACCTTTGCTTCAAACACCGAATTTTTGGATAGTGCATGGTTTCGACGAGGATTTAAATGTGGCAATGAAAAATGCTTCCAAAGATATGCTGGAGCTCCTGACTGAACACAGAGGCCTTTCAAAGAACGACGCCTATTCTCTCATGAGCGTTGCGGGAGATTTTACTGTGACGCAAGTTGTTGACACCGTGCAAGGAATACATGCAAAGATGCCGAGATACATGTTTGATACAGGTGCTCCCTAAAATTGGCTGGAATTTGATGGCCTGTGCTCTAAATTTGCTAGACTAGGGGCACCCGTCCAACTTCGCAAAAACCCTTCGAAACGCTAGTGGCGGGCGAAATTGTGAATAGGTCGCCATTCATGCCACTGAGTGTATTGGCAACACCTGCGCTCGAAGCGATTCTGGCATTCTCCATTAGGCGCTCACTGTCGCCATGAACGGGAATTACAACTCGAGGGCGAATTAGCCTGTACATAGCCTCAAGTTCAGCCCTACAAGCATGTCCCGTGGCATGCAAAGCGGACCCCGAATCCTCCGCATGTAAGACGGTCACCCCATTCTGGACAAATCGTCTCCGCAAGGTTTTTACTGCTCTTTCATTTCCAGGAATAGTTCGCGAACTAAATATTACGGTATCACCCTTTTCAAGATATATGTGTCTGTGAGTATCCATGCTCAGTCTTGACAGGCCGGAACCAGACTCGCCTTGGCTTCCTGTTGCTATAATTAGAACTTCCTTTCGAGGCAGGTAACCAAGATGTCGCTGATCGACCAATTTTAGGTCTTTATCGATCATATCTAACGATTTCGCGCACTCTAGCATCAGAATAACTGACCTACCCAACAAACAAATGCGCCTTTCGGAGGCGATAGCGGCCTCAACAAGGCTTATCAATCGCGCTATATTGCTGGAAAAACAGGTCACTACTACCCTCTCATCCAGTCTTTTAATCAACTCAATCAAATTGGCTTTAACATTTCCCTCACTGGGACTCTCTCCGTCAACAAAAGCATTTGTAGAGTCCGAGATCATGGCGTCGACACCGCGAAGACCAAGAGACTCATATCGGGCCGCGCTGAATTCGGGACCAACAACAGGCGCTTTGTCGAATTTCCAGTCTGCGGCATGAAATATCCGACCCGCCGATGTTTCAATCTCCAAGCCACAGGTCTCCGGTGTTGAGTGGTTCATCGGTATCCATCTCACAGTAAAGCTGCCGAAGCGCTTATCATTACCTGGAGAAGCGATGATTATAGGCTCCGGAACAGCAACGCCCCGACTGAGTGCGCGTCGCCTAATCACCTCTGCAGCAAATGGGGTCGCAACCAGCGGACACTTCCATCTGTGCCAGAGTTTGCCTATCGCTCCGATGTGATCCTCATGAGCATGGGTAACCAGGAGCGCCATGAGCGATGTTTTCCTTTGGTCAATAAAACTGGTCTTGGGCATCTCGATCAGCGGATCAGTGCCTGGATAATGCGATTGTGTGAAATTCACCCCGCAATCCACCATTAGCCATTGGTTGTCATGACCAATGAGATTGAGGTTCATACCTATTTCCCCACAACCGCCTAGCGGGAGAAACCATAGGTCTCTCGATCCAGGCTCACGGAGATTCTTCATCACTTCCATCCCTTTGGCAGTTCTCGCACCAGTAGAGCCTGCGACCGCCAAATTCTTGCCGGACAATTGTAGTATTGCATAAGTAGCAGCTCTGACCATCTCTTCCAAATACATAAAAGCGATGTCTTGCTCGACCCATCTGCTCACTCTGAATTTCGCGTCTCATTTGTGGAAGAAGAGTAATACCCTTCGACTCATAACTCCGTCGACTGATATCTAAAATGGCATTAGCCAACAATTTAACAGCAAGAGTGTTAAGTTGTTTTGGTTTTAATTTGGGACTCAAACGTGCCTGGAAAAGAATTTCACTTCTAAGGTAATTACCCACGCCCGCCATAAATGCTTGATCCATCAGAATTGAATGGAGGGGACGATTTAAAAACCGCCGTCCCAACAAGCGGTCCGCAACGGCGCACCAGCTAACGTTGGGATCTAATATGTCGGGCCCGAGCTTCATTAAAAAAGGATGATGGGGCAGGTCTTTGGTTTGCCAGACACTGATGTCGGAAGCACTGTATAAGAGCGCACTGTAGTCATGAGCATGAAGTGCCAGTCTCAATCGCCGCTTAGTTTTGGGGAGCTTTCCAGCAGAGGCTATTTTCCAAACACCATACAACTGGTTGTGACTATATATGCTCAATCCGTTATCAAAGTGTGTCAGCAAGGCCTTTCCCCTCGTTTCAATGTTTGAAACGACATTACCAGACAGCTGGGGGCCAAAATGACGCAATCGATGCTGCGAGAACATCACTCGTCGGAGCGGTTTACCCTCGACTACCGCAGCAATCTTATCTGCAGCCAATCTGATCTCTGGACCTTCTGGCAAGATCAATAGCCTCTGTTTGCGGGATTATCTAAAGCTATTAAATACCCATTCGACGCTTGGAAGAAACTCCAAAAATCGCTTTAACCTTCATTCAAAGTCAACCTGTTGCATAATGAGCCTTTCAACGTCTTAGTGCAAAATCCGTAACAACAGTTACTGACAAGATTGCTGCGTAAGGTCTTTTGCGAGCAACTGAGTTGAGGTTTGCCAGACTCGGAGGTCAAAGGCTCAACTTGACCCTCAATCCCCAAGTGCGCGGATCGTTGAATTGCACAACAGCCCTTTCCTTGCTAAACGTATCACTGCCCGTGAAGTAGTCTTCGTCCGTGGCATTTGCAACATAAGCTTGCAAGGTTACGTCTCGGCTGGGCAATTGCCAGGTCATCGCAACATCGAGTGTCACAAAGTTCTTTTGACGCGACCAAAAATACGGTACCGTTTCGGTGTTATATGAATCAGACCAATAAACTGTAGCAGACGGCGTAAGCACTCCGTAACGACCTAATTCAAATCTGTACTCGCCGCTGAGCGACGCTGTAAAATCGGGCGCAAAAGGAGTCTCCAGGCCGGACACATCCATAGTTTTGGAACCGTCATCAAGAACAGTAATACGTGAGTTGCCATCGGTTTCCGTGTATACGTAGCGTTTGAAAAATTCCCTGAATTCTGAGTCGTCAAGTGTGACAGAGGCCGAGAGTGCAAGTTCGCTCGTTGGCCGCCAAGACGCATCAAACTCTATGCCACGCGATTCCATGCCGCCTCCAGGCACCGATCTAGACCCGTAAACATCAGATTCAGGAATGAGAAAAAGCAGGCTGGTCGTCAGATTTTCGTATTTGCTATGATAAGCCGTAACACTAACAGTCATTGAATCTCCGAGCAATCTCGCCTTCAAACCGAGCTCTAGGGCATCGTTCTCACTCGCATCTAAAAGGCTTCCCGTACCAGCCTGAACCTCACCGGACATGTAGCCTGTAGACAATGAAGCAAATGCACTCACTGTCTCAGAAAGCTCATACATCAACGCTATTCGGTAATCAAAGTGAGAATCGTCTCCTTGGCTAAGTGGATCGCCGCTTGAAACATGAAAAGGTCTTGGCGTGCCTTGCGCGGTAGACGGATCAACCACCAGCCGCAATGATGAGCGTTTGTCTTCGCTGTAACGACCCCCGATGGTTGCATCCACTCGATCGCTTAATGCAACCACGGCTTGCGCATAAATGGCTGCGGATTCTGCGGTAAATTGGAAGCTGTCGTTCGGCCAGGAGGCCCAGTTTACCTTCTGCGGAGCTACATCCGTCGTTGTCCCGAAAATCCAGTTATAAGATTGTTCCTGATCGAAGTAGAAGACACCCGCTGTCACTTGGAGCCAACCACGCTCAATTGAGAAATTGGCATCGATTTGATTCGACTCCGAATCACGAGTCTGCCCAGATATCCAGCCTTGACCACTGTCACGACCGCTTATTATATAGGTCCCCGCAGTGGAAAAGTCCGCATCGAGAATGTTATAGCCTGAATAATTGAAGTGCCCCGCATTAACTTGCAGCTCTCCTCCACCGAGCGTCAAGGAGTAAGCCAACGTGAATGTGTCCTCTTTAATCCTTCGGTTTGGCCTGTAATCAGTACTTATCTGCCTGTTATCTGGTATGACCGCGGCCGACTGGTCCACAGGAAAGGTACCCATTACATCACGACCTCCCTGCCATCCATCGCGCAATCCACCTCGCGGGTCTAAAATTCCGCTAAAGCCATTCGTCGCCTTAGTAACCGGATTTACAGGCACTCCAATCACCTTGTAACCGAACTCTCCCGACCCGTTCGCCTGATCCCGCCAGCTAGTAGCGCTGACAGTAAGATCAGAATCGAGGCCACGAGAAAATCTAATTTGCGCCTTTACAATTTCATTGTCAGCATCAACCATCCCTCCCGATGCGTCATAAATGTTGACCAAGTATGGGTCATGCTTCGTCGATGCAGCAGAGAGCCGCAAAGCAAGGGCGTCATTAACTGGCAAGTTTGCTATGGCCGTCACTTTGGAGAGATCATAGCTTCCAATGGTTCCCTCAAAACTGAGGCCGGCGGAGTCAAAGTCGGGCTTGTTAGTCACAATGCTGACGACGCCGCCGAGAGTATTGCGACCAAAAAGGGTGCCTTGCGGCCCGCGCAGAATTTCTAACCGGCCGACGTCAAGAAAAGATGCCAGGCTCTGCGATAATAGGGGCCTATACAGTCCATCAACATATACCGGAACCGCCGGATCATGCTTGTAAGTTCCAGCAGAGCCCGCCCCCCGCATAATGATTTTAGGATCGTTCCCCACGTCCCTGATTCGTAAGCCTGAGGTCACTTTTTCTATGTCCTGAATGTTTTCGATGCCTGTTCGGGATAAAACTTTTGCATCTATCACAGACAAAGACATAGGGATTTCAGTTGAAACCTGCTCCCGCTTGTTTGCCAATACAAGCACTTCGTTTATTTCAGAAGAGGCTGAGACGCGAGGTGCCACAAGGAGTATAGTAGATATCAAGAATAGAGCTGGCATTAGCTGAGATGATAGGCGCATTGGATTCTCCAAGAAAAATCGTTTTACGCGCAGCATTCTGAAGTGGTTTTTAAAAAGTTAAAGACGGTTTGGATCGATGGCTCCCAGTTCGAATGCCGGGTCGATACGGCGGCTCCCATTATAATCTACTTAGCACATGCCTATAAATACAAGGTTCCAAACGTTACCGCAACCAATATGTTTGAAACAAAAAAAATCAAGAGCCAATAGCTTTGTTTGTCGAAGACTCCTGGTATCACATACCATCCATCCTTTTTAGGTGCCCTACCCTCTTTTACAAACAGCAATTTTTGACCTTCGATACTAAGTTCATGCGCGGCATCTTGGAAACCATCCAGGATTAAACTGCATAAAAGCCCCACGGCAATACTCACACCCCCCCCAATTAAGGCGTACCAAGGCCAAGCAATGTCTAGAAACATCTCGGTCATCGTGAGAATCACAAATCCAGCGACTACGCCAAACAAAATACCCCTTTCGGTTGCATGACGAGAGTAGAATCCCAGTAGGTACATCGACAGCTTTGCCCCAACAAAAAAGGAGCCAAATTTACTTAGCAACTCCAAAACCGACCCATCACTGCCAATGAGCAGCAATGCAGGAACTATTGCAGCGAGCGCCCAAAAAGCAGTGAAAATTCTTGTCGTCCTCAGGTAATACTGTGGAGTCTTCTCTGACCTTTCGAATCGCTTTAAGAAGTCAACATTGCTGATAGTAGCCATACTGTTCACGCTGGAGTCCAAGCTGGACATCGCCGCAGCGATAATGGCGGCGGCTACAAAGGCGATAGCTGCTGGAGAGCCAAAATCATTCACGAAACTTAGTAAGATAAGGTTGTTGTCCTCGAATGACTTACCTCTGTAAAAGGCAAACAACATGACACCGATCCCAAAAAAAATGAGATATATAGTTGAGGCTACATACCCCATCATTAGATAGGCCTTCTTCGCATCAGCCATCGACTTTGCCGCCAGAGTGCGCTGGACCATCATTTGATTGACGCCATAAACTACCACGTGATACACCGACATCGCTATTAATCCCGTCCAAACAGTCGACACCTCGGATGGGTCAAGGGAGTAATCCATCACACGAAGCATGTCGGACCTCTGAAGTGACTGAAGCCTGTCGAGGAGACCTTCCGGGAGTGATATCCATAGCAGACCGAGCACCAAAAAACCGCCAATGATGAAAATAGCACTCTGTAAGACATCGGTCCAAATAACAGCATTGATGCCACCCATGCTGGTGTATATAAGCACAAAGAAACCCACCAAAATAATGATGGTGGCAACGTCGATACCAGTCAAAAAAGCGACAATAAGCGCTGTCGTGTATAGCATGATCCCTGAATAAGCAAAGTTGCTGAATAGAAACACTATCGCCATAAGAATACGCGACGCCATTCCAAATCTTCTCTCTAAATACTCATAAATACTGGCTACACCGCTGTTATAAAAAAACGGTAAGAAGACACCAACAACAAAAAAAATAGCTATCGGGTAGTTAATATGAATCAGGAGCACAGAAAGCCCCTCGGTGTAAGACCAAGCTGGAGCACCAACGAACGACAGAGCCCCAACATACGTCGATATAACCGACAACCCGATCGCCCACCAAGGCGCGCTTCGATCGCCCAAATACAACTGTTCGTCAGTTGAGATGCGTCTGCTTGAGAAAATTCCTATGGAGATAAGGCTGATTAAGTAGACGCCTATTAGTGTAAGTGTTAGCGATTCTTTTGCCATATAAAGACGACCATACCTAAGTTTTAACGCCAGATTGATGTCGTCAAATAATCACTGCTCAACTATGCTTGCGTCAAAGACACCTTAGCCAAGGCTTATCGATTCGAGATCGTCAACAACGACGGCTGGCTGCGAGCCCTCAATTGAAGCATAATCTCCTAAAAACAAATAGCTTGGGATATTTATCGAAACCGGTGCTTGTAGAGACACTGCAGTGTCCTCGATAGCTAATGCTTCGTTAGCTACCACTCCCAACTTATCAAGCGCGTACCTGTAGATGGCGGGATGAGGTTTTGCTTCAACCACGGTGCTGCTGTCGGTCACAAAGCTAAAGTCTGATTCGGAAAGATCTGGGACAGCGTTTAGAATTGAGTTTATGTTTTGCCGCGAAGTTGTTGTAACCCAGGCCAACTTAACATTCAAGCGCTTACATCTTTGAATGATCCCCTTCACGCCAGGCCGAGGCTGGAGTCCTGTTTTGACAAGGTCGGCATAAAATTTTTCCTTTGACTCATGGATCTTTTTTAACAGATTATCATTAAGCCGGCCATCGAACACTTTTCGCAGACGGTTCATCCCGCCGCTTGCACTGAGCAAAGAGCGATAGTTATCGACATCCCAAACACAGGCCACACCGAGGTCGACAAAAGCAAGGTTGTAAGCTTGCCTTTGAAGCTCAGATGTCTCCACGATGGTCCCTATCGATCCAAAAAGTAGTGCTCGAGGTACAGTCATTAACTTTACACGCCTAAACACATAATTACGTCGACCCGATAATTTTGCGTCACATTTCGCGATTCATAATTTTGATAACAAGCTCCGATTGTAACTGCTGTAACTCCTAAAAGTTTCAAACACTAAAGGTTTACGGCCAACTGACGACAATAAGACTAAGTGGCAAAAATTTGCCGCATTTACGGTACAATTGCTCCCTGTTATGACAATGACTCGAGTTAGACAAACTGTAGACGCGAAATCCAGAAATCTCGCACTAAACTGTCGAGTGGAGCTTCACGCTTTGTGGGCAATAGTCACTGAAAACATGAGCATTGCAAAGAGTTAATGCAATTATTCTTTAAGACCGGCTTCACCTCCGAAAGGAACTAATGAGATGTCGAATGTAAGTAACTCGCCCACAAACGCCATGGCTTTGCAAGCTTTCAACGCCAAAGTAGCTGAAGTGGTGGCAAGAAAACGTCAACTCGAAAAAGCGGGCGAAAAAAATGCCCTAGAATCCAAACTCATCGGTCAAGCGGCAAGAGAAGAACTTAGGGCAGCAAGGCTTGCCCAGTTGAGAGCAAAAACCAATGAAACGGCCAGATTAGAGCAACTCAAAGCGGCACGTAATGCAAATCAACTTGCCGCATTCAAGAGCAACCAATCTGTAAACAGAAAACTTCTCATAAGTGATAATGCCTCTTACAGACGAACTCTCGCGCTAGAGGCTAAAAATAACAGTCAGCGAGTTGTTGATAAGCTCGACATACAAGAAACAGAGTCTAATTATTATGCAAAACTAGCGACTGACTTGGTAAACCAGCAGATCTTCGCATTAAAACTCGGAGACAAACGCCTCAATGCAAAGCTGGAGGATATGAAGTTACAAGATAATAAGCTTCTGACAGACAATCTCGAAGCCGAAAACCTCCAAGCAACATCACTCGAAGACACACTTCTTGAGAAAACAGAAGAGTTTGATAAAGCTCTGGATCCGGATCCCTCCCAAACGCCCTCGCTTTTAACGCGACGGCGCATGGAAAAACTCGTTGAAGTAATCGAAGGCAAATCAGCCAATGCGGAAGGAGTGTCTCTCGAAATATAGCCCCAATAAAGGAAATACTGCTTTCAAATAACTAATCGAGAGAATCAATACACATTAAGTTTGCAAATAAAGATTCGTTAAGTCTTGATGTTATTAGCACTGCGTTCATGCAAAGACAGCACGCCAATCACCATATTCGTTGGAAAGTCTTCAAATTTTCTCAAAATGAATCAAACTCGGAAACTTAAAAGCGTAGAAGAGGTGCCCAAATAATCAGTGCGTGTGCTCCGTTCTTCGGCTATAAATTTTTACGCTAAATAATTTGAATAAAATCTTTCTTTGCATTTACACTGTGCGAGCGGTTCATCTCAAAAGGAACGATAATATCAAAAACCATCACCATGTTAAAAAGAGAGAAATGATATGAAAAATTATTATGTAATAATGCTCGGCCTAGCCCTCATCGCTGGCTGTTCTCAAGACCAGCAAGAGGCCGCCGTAACAGATGAGGTTGCGCCCGAGACTGCAGAAACCCTAGAGACAACGGAGTCAAATCAGGGCTTTTATCAGAAAGAACGGATAATCGAGTTTATGCTCTGTGATGAAGGCTCCGACTACACTGATGACTCCATGAGAGCCTTGATAGACGATTGGAATAAAGCAATTGATGGTTCAGATAACAGAATATTGGCATCCTATGGGCTTCGTCCGCAATATGAAACGGACATGTTTGATGGTATCTGGACGCTCGTTTGGCCCGATATGGAAACGAGAGATGCCGGGTGGAAAACATGGCCAGAGAACGGCGGCAAAGCTCTCAGAGAAAAATATGAGACGGTTTTGACCTGTCAATCGGAATCGACATATCTATACTCCGGTCATACAATTGCAGCCCCTACCTCCATTTGGGAGGGCGAACCTCATTTCGTCAGTTATCACTTTTGCTCCTTTAACGAAGGGGTTGTCGCTGAGGATGTGCAGCCAGTAGAAACAAAGATCGCTGCTTGGATAGAGCAATATCGTCAGACCAATGCAGACGACGGGATGGCCTTGAATGGTCTTACCCCTTTGTTCGACAGCCGAAATCCCGACGATGAAATAGATGATTTTGACGGCGTCGGCATGTGGGGATATAGAAGTGTTGATGACGCTAACAAGTTTTCAGATGCTTGGGCTGAGAGCGATATTCAAGCAGAAATAGACAAAGTGGTCAGCTGCGAAGAGTATGATTTCGATATGTACATCTTTAGGCTACCCGAGGCTTAATCCTATCAAAAATAGGACGGCATTCCGAGTCATTTCATGCGAACTCGGTTTGCCGTTGGAGTGGGACACTTTATCAATCTTTCTGGACGCTTTTGCGTCCCGGCAGAGTGCCATTATAAATTTAGTTTTCAGCAGGCAGCTCTTATAACTTAATTACTGATTTAAATAAGGTCGCATCAAACCCTGATAAATCATTGCATAGCAGCCTTTTTCCTTAGAAATGAGCTTCCAAGACTACTGGGAGGCGGATTGCCTAGTTTCTTTGCGGCACCAGCACTTAAAAATACGTAAGTTCACTGGCAGAATGGTTTTGATCAGGGAAAAAGATTCAAGAGAGATGGTAATTGCCTAACTAATTGCTCAAGCAATGTGATCAGGAATAACTAGGTCTTTTGAAAATCCCGAATTCTGGCTTCTCAGTTGGCTGGATGACTATTCGGAATGAAATTGCGCACAATACGACTAACACTCAATCGGTAAAAACTGGGGAAACCGGGCTGCTAGATGCAAGAATTTCGCTTATAAGCCCTGATGAGCAACTCACGGTTACTCTTTCCGGCAGAAATATCACTGATGAGCATTATCATGACATTGTGCTGGACAATGTCCTAACCAGCCTCACTTGGGGGGCGTCTTCTACTTGAGGCTTGAAAGTGCAGTACTCAATCAATTAAAAACGTTGCGACAAAAGAGAGGAGCAGATATACCTTCACAGTAAATGAACGTAGTGAATCGCTTTGCATGTGTGCGTGTTAGTAACTGCTATCGCTGGGCTATATGAAGTTTTTTTGAGAAAAATACCGCGCAAGTTCTCTAACCGCATGTATTAGTCGAACCGATCGGCAACCAAATATTACTCATTCGGCTTCGCAAAAAGTCGCTTCAAAATTCAAGCAAATATAAACCGCCCGTGATATCTAGGTTATTTTCTTTCCGGAGCACATATTTCTCAAAATATGACAATTTGAATTTGAATTTTTTGCACAAATCTTCGATGTACTCTTTTGAATGGGAATAACGCCCGGATTGTTCGAGACAAAAATCTTGGTTTTCATTATGTTCCGTTGAAAATGCAAGTTTTCCCGATAGTTTATTGCGTACTTTTAGTAACTGAAATACCTCCGACAAGTCACCGACATAGATGAAAACATCGGTACAAACAAAGCAATCAAATTTTAATTCTTCTGTCGCCAAATAATTAGAGATGTCTCGGCGACTTAACTTGTCGTAGACATTCCTCTCTCTGGCTTTTTCGAGCATCCGTTTTGACAAGTCAATACCCTCAAGATACTCACAAAATCGACTAATTTCGACTCCGTTAAGGCCGGTACCGCACCCCAGATCCAAAACCCTGCCCAATGAATGCTCATTAAGATTTGTCGTAATCAACTGGGCAATAAGTTTTGGTGTTCTGTACTCAAGATCATTTATTAACGCATGATCAAATTCAACCGCGTAGTGATCAAATAATTTTTCCACGTAAATTCTGGGTGCAGATCTAGTCGTTTCCCCAAGCAGAGCCGACAGCATATGCTTGGCCTCTGCATGATCCGGTTGCAAGGATATTGCTTGCCTGTAGCTGGTTGCTGCATCTTCACGCCTACCCAATTTTGAGAGTGTATAACCCAAGTTGAAGTGAGCATCCACATAATCATTTTTTAAGGCTATTGCATGCTTATAGCTCACAACTGCATCTTCCAGTCTACCGGATTTAAACAGCCTATAACCCAAGTTGTAGTGGGCTTCTGGATAGTAAGGTTTTAACAGTATTGCTTGCTCCACGCATGCCATTGCTTCGTCTGTTCTTCCAAGTCCACTGAGGATGGAGCATAAATTATTGTAGGCTTCGGCATAGTCGGGTTTAAGCTCGATTGCTCGCCTCATGCTTGCTTCAGACTCTTCTAATCTATCCAGCTCTTTCAAAGTGTTACCTAGGTTATTATAAGCCTCAACAAATCCCGGATTAATAGCAATCGCTTCCTTAAAGCTTGCTTCAGACTCTTCCAGTCTACCCAGTTCTTTAAGGGTGTTTCCCAGATTATTATGAGCCTCAATAAAGTGCGGATTAATAGCAATCGCTTGCCTTAAATGTATTTCAGATTTCTCTAACTTCATCAACTCTTTGAACGTAGCTCCCAAATTATTGTGCGCTTCAGAATAGCCCGGTTCTAATGCAATTGCTTGCCCGTAACTTGCTGCGGCCTCCTCTAATTTGCCCAATTCTTTCAGAGTGTTGCCCAAATTATAATGAGAGTGCGCATGGTCAGGTTTTAATGCTATTGCCTGTTTTACGCAGACCTCAGCTTGCTCAAGGTTGCCAAGCTCCTGTAGCGTTGTTCCTAGATTGTCATATGCCTCTGAAAATTTAGATTCCAATGCAATTGCCCGCTTTAAGCTGTGACTAGACTCCTCTAATCTACCCAGTTGTCTGAGCGTGACACCCAAATTGTTGTGAGCTTCGGCATCGTCGGGCACTAACTTCACCGCCCTCTCATTCGCATCTAAAGCTTCAGTCGTCCTCCCTCTTTGCCCCGCCAAAGCTCCCAGCATTTTCCAGCCAAATTGATGCCTAGGGAATCGTTGGGTCATAAATGCAGCTAACTTCTCAGCTTCGTCATACTTGGCAGTCTGATAGCACTTCAGAAGCCTTGTAAGCTCCGACTTGGGAGGCAGCGAGATCTCCGGATGCACCTGTAATTGCTGGCTTAATGCGTCAAATTTCTCTCCAAAAAATCCCGCTTTCTCTGCACCTAAGAGAACTTCCTTTGCTGTCTCAAACTGGTTTCCTTTGACAAGTGCTTCAAGGTAACTCAGCCAAAACTGCTCTATCTGTGGATTGGCTTCAAGAGCATTTTTAAATAACCGCAACGACTCATCGAATCTATCAACGGCCAGCGCAATAAGACCTAAATTATGATTGCCATCAGGGTGCAATGGCTGGACTTCCAATACAGCGCGATAGAGTTTTTCTGCTTCTTGAAGCTTACCCTCTCTATGCGCCGTCACCCCCTCTTGCAACGCCTGATCAATTGTTAGTTCCATTGGTTTTAATGCAACTCCGTCTGAGAGACACGCAAGTGCCTTGGATTGTTAGCACTTACAAGTACGATAAGTATATTAACATTCTCTTAAGCGAAGTCTTCCGGCTTTTGGAGAAACTGGATACTAAAACCAATTGGGTGATTAACCCTAACTATCGATGAAAACCAGAGGTTGTGTTACCCTACACGGGTAAGTAAATGAGAAAGATTGCTGATTATAGGGAACATTATTTTTCAGGGTTAAGTTTTTCTCCTTAAAACGCATGCTAATATATAGACTTACGACACGCACCCGTAGCTCAGCTGGATAGAGTAGGTGGCTTCGAACCACTTGGTCGGGAGTTCGAATCTCTCCGGGTGCGCCAACTTTTTATGTTAAAAGCTCTACAGGCCTTGCTAGCTCTGGATTCTTCCAGATTTAGCAAGGAGCAGTACTAACTTTCCTTCTGATTTAATCTAGTAAAGATGGCTTGAAGCATTCTGCCATTGAGCCAAAAGATTAAGCCCCAAAATAAACTTAATAGTGCGACTAAAATGGCATGTATCACTGACACTGGATTAAAAACATAGTCTGGTGCTTTAAAAGCACTGGGAATCCCTGTTAATCCAATAATCGTTCCGATTAGTCCAGCTACCAAAGCCGCAGAGCAAAAGTTGGGTAGGAAATTGTTTCGGTCTTTTGCACTAATAAAAGCATAGACAGCTGATATCACTAATACAAACAAAATACTTGGAGTATCAATAAACACTCCCATGTCTTCAATAGCTCCCTGGAAAATTACCCCATTGACAGCATAGAGTGCGATCAAATACCACTTTATCTTGTTTAACATTCCAAATATTGAATGATTCATACCTGTCTCCTTTTTAATTGTTGTTGGTTAAATATACCTGTATGAGGTTTGTAATTCACATTTTGGGGGACACCTCTTAAAAATAGACTAATCAGATATCAATGCTCTGCTTATAGTTTTTGACTTACCATTTTCTTTAGATAGCTTTGCATCAATTCTAAGCTATAACCATCACCATAACCTTGTCCTATAGATCTTAAAGTCCATCCACCCAATTGATCTATCATATCCGGTGGTGTTTCAATACTTCTCAAACGATCTCTAAAAGAGTGTCTAAGCCCATGAATTACATCATTTTTATGAGCTATAGTTTTGATCCATTTATTGATCGCAGTGGATGCGGAGTTAGAATTACAACGTTCTT
>MDTD01094550.1_pt1 | contig 27492 bp, 21 predicted proteins | sample 811221 | NCBI WGS metagenome assembly MDTD01 (sample SAMN05326646, study PRJNA326480) | marine metagenome | isolation source: seawater | place: Pacific Ocean: South West | collected 2011 | reverse complement strand
AGAAGGGAACTACCCGTACATTTGCACCTTCCCCGGCCACTTCGAACTGATGAACGGGATGATGGCCGTTTCCAAGCGGGCCAACCCTGTAACCAACCTGACCTACAAGTTCTATCACGGTAAGTGGGACAAGCTCCCCGACTTCTCCAAGATGGAACCCAAAAAGACCGGAACTCTAGCCAGCGGCCTTTTCGAGCTCAGCCCAAAAGACAGGGATAACGAGTTCGGCTTTGTCTTCACCGGGGATATTGAATGTCCAAAAGATGGAATCTACACCTTCACGGTGACCTCCGATGATGGTTCGAGCCTTTATATTGACGATACTAGGGTGGTGAACAACGACGGGGTGCACCCAGCCCGAGCCACCAAGGGGCAGGTTCGCCTCAAGGCCGGAAAGAGAAAAATTGAGGTCCGCTACTTCGAAGGGTCTGGAGAGCAAAGCCTCTTTGTGGAGTGGTCAGGGCCAGGAGTGAAGAAGCAGCCCCTTTCTCCCGGCTCCTCCTCCGGAGGCGGTGGCGGCCCGAGCGGAATGCTCATCACCGCTGCGGACGGAGAGGCCGCCATCTATCGTAACTTCATCTCGGACGCCGGACCCCGGGCCATCGGGGTTGGCTACTCCGAGGGTGTCAATCTGACCTTCGACGCCAACAACATGCGCTTCGCCCAGATCTGGCAGGGAGACTTCATGGACGGCGCCCGCCACTGGAACGGCCGGGGACAGGGTTTCCAGCCACCCGCAGGTGACGCGGTGATCAAATTGCCCGCCGGGGCCGCATTTGCCTCCCTGGAGTCGGCTGGCGCGGCCTGGCCGAAAGCAGAGACGCGCTCCTCTGAATTCCGTTTCCGAGGTTACCAGTTGAACAAAAAGCAGCAGCCCAGATTCCACTATGAGATGGGCGAAGTCTCCATCGAAGATACCCCTGTTCCGGTGGCTGGAGGGGAATATGGCCACCTCACTCGCTCTCTAAAGCTTTCGTCTAAAAGCGCTCCGGCCAATCTCTATTTCCGGGCTGCCTCTGGAAATATCACCGTTGCGCCTGGTGGATTTATCGTTAACGGCGATCTTCTCATTTCTATCAGCGGCCAAGCCAGAATCGAAGCCAACGAGCTGCGAATTCCGGTCAAATTCAAGAACGGTTCTGCCCAAATCGAACTCACATACAAATGGGCCCAGTAAGCAGCCGCCTCGGAAACAACCTCACTACCCGAACACTTTTTATGAAAACACCACTCGCCTTATTCAAGTTCAGCGCCACCCGCGCCTGCATCTCTTCTATCCTGGCCGCTGCAGCCCTATCCGCTGCGGCGCCCACCATGGAAGACTTCTACCAGCGCGAGGAGATTCCTCTCCCCGACGGAGAAGTAATGGAGGGCGCCTCCATCGCCATAATCGACGACGACCGTGTCGCCCTCGCAACCCGCCGCGGTGACGTCTGGATCTGCAGTGGTGCCTTTGAGAAGGATCTCAGTAAGGTTACCTGGAGCAAATTCGCCAGCGGGCTTCATGAGCCTCTGGGGATGTCTCACAAGGAAGGCTGGTTCACTTTTACCCAACGTCCTGATGTTTCCAGGATGCGGGACAGCGACGGCGACGGAAGGGCCGACCAGTTCGTCACCGTAGCCGCTCCCTGGGGCATCAACGGGGACTACCACGAGTATGCCTTTGGTACTCCCCCCGACAAGGATGGCAATGTCTGGGTGGTCCTCTGCCTGACCGGATCTTTTAACGCTAACTCCCCATGGAGGGGCTGGTGTTTCCGCATCACCCCGGACGGCAAGTCCATTCCTACTTGCTCTGGAATTCGCTCCCCAGGAGGAATCGGATTCAACATGGAGGGCGATGTCTTCTACTGTGACAATCAGGGCACGTGGAATGGCTCCTCCTCGCTGAAGCACCTTAAGCCCGGTGGGTTCGTCGGAAATCCGAACGGCAACAAGTTCTGGGAGCAGGCGCCCAACATGGGGCCCAAGCCGGCAGATCCCAAGAGCGGGTCTCGCATCGAAACAGAGCGCAAGCGCATTCCCCAACTGGTTCCAACCGCTGTCTGGCTTCCGCACGGCAAACTTGGGCAGTCCCCCACAGGAATCATCCCCGACCATACTAAAGGCGCCTTCGGCCCCTTCGCCGGTCAGGTCCTTGTTGGGGAGCAAACTCATTCTCAGGTTCAGAGAGTCTTTCTGGAGAAAATCAATGGAGTCTATCAGGGTGCTGCATTTCCTTTCCTCGGCGGATACCGCTCCGGGATCGTTCCTCTGAGCCTCGCAGATGACGGATCCCTCTTTGTTGGAACGACAAATCGCGGCTGGGGCGCGCGGGGGGGTCTTCCCTTCAGCTTTGAAAGGACGCGCTGGACTGGCAAGGTTCCCTTCGAGATCCACGAGATGAGGATCACCCAAGATGGATTCGAGCTCACCTTTACGGAGGAAATCGACCCGCAAACTGCCGGCGACAAGGCCAGTTACTCAATGAACTCATGGACCTATGTCTACCAAAGCGGCTATGGCAGCCCCGAAGTGGACAAAACCGCCCAGAGCATAGAGTCCGTCACCGTGGGGGCTGACAAGAAATCAGTGCGTCTGAAGGTGGCCAACCGGCAGGCGGGGCATTGCCACCATCTCAAGTCCGCGGGCGTTCGCAGCAAGAGCGGAGGCGAACTCTGGCATCAGAACGCCTACTACACCATTAACGAGTTTCCAAAGTAAGCCGTCGCAGTCGAGAAATGGAATTGGACCTCAGCACCCTGAAGCCTGCCGAATGCTATAAGGTGCTGGCGAATCTTATTACGCCTCGCCCGATTGCATGGATTACAACTGTTAGTCAGGAGGGCGCGGTGAATGCCGCGCCCTTTTCTTTTTTCAACTGTTTCGGCTCAAGTCCCCCTATCGTTGCCTTTGCACCGGGAAACAAGGCGCCCGGCATCCCCAAGGATACCGCCCGGAACATCCGGGATAACGGGGATTTTGTCGTCAATATTGCCGACGAAACACTCGCTCATAAAATGGTCGCCACCTCTGCCAGCCTTCCTCACGGAGAATCTGAACTCGCCATCACAGGCCTGACCGCCGCTAAATCGGTATCCATAAAGGCGCCCCGCATCGCAGAAGCCCCTGTGTCGTTTGAATGCCGGGAGTGGGCTACTCTTGAGATCGGCTCCAACCGTATGGTTGTGGGAACTGTCCACCACGCGCACATCCGCGATGGAATACTTGACCCCCAAACCCTGCATCTCAAGACAGAGACGTTTCTGCCAGTTGGTCGGATGGCCGCTCCAAACAGCTACTGCCGGACCAGTAACCAATACGAAATCAAGAGGCCCCTGTAGGGGCTCCTACCGCCGCGTTTCGCCATGCCTGAAAAACAAGAGCTCTTTATTGAAGTCCGGGATCTTCATCAACGCTTTGGAAGGCAACAGGTGCTGCGGGGGGTTAACTTGCAAGTTTACCGGGGAGAAACTCTCTGCCTTCTCGGGGGATCAGGAGGAGGGAAAAGCGTCCTGATCAAGCATCTCTGTGGCCTCATGCGTCCATGGAAGGGCTCCGTTCTTATCGAGGGAGAAGACATTACCGACCTGCCCGAGCGAGCTCTTGGGCCCGTTCGCAGGAAGGTCAGCATGATGTTTCAGGGAGGCGCCCTATTTGACTCCCTTTCCGTAGGCCAGAATATTGCCTTTCCCCTTCGGGAAGCCGGGATACGTGACCGGAAGGAAATTGACGCCCGTGTCGGCCGGGCATTGGAAATCGTGCGCATGCCCGGACAGGAAAAGAAAATGCCTGCAGACCTCTCGGGAGGAATGCGTAAGCGCGTGGCTCTTGCTCGAGCGGTGGTGGAAAAGCCGGTGTGCGTCCTCTATGACGAGCCACACGCCGGTCTAGACCCAATCACTTCCGACTCTATTGATTATCTCATCAAGGATCTTCAGGTAGACCACAATATCACAAATATCGTAATCACCCACGACCTCCGCAGTGTGTTTAGAATTGCCGACAGAGTCGCGTTCATGAAGGAAGGCGTCATTTCATGGCACGGATCTGCAGAGGAGTTGCAGGCCTCAAAAGACCCAGAACTCGTCGATTTTGTGCGGGGAACCTCTTCAGAAAGAGGGGTGAGAGAACAGGACGCTCCCTGCATTGACACCAGAGGTTAGGCAGAGGATCATAGAGGTATGGCTAATTCCCCGAAGCGAATCGAAACCCTCGTTGGGTTTTTCCTGTTCGTGGGGCTCGCACTGCTTGGGGTGCTTATCATGCAATTTGGGCGCTTCGCGGATCGATTCCGGGGAGTCTATACCGTTACCGCGACCTTCAGCGATGCCTCAGGGCTGATCAAGGGAAGCCAGGTCCGCCTCTCAGGCGCACAGGTGGGCCAGGTCGTGGAGGAGCCGTCGTTGACCGAAGAGGGCAAAATTGTGGTCGACATGGTGATTCGAAAGAGCACTCCGAAAATTGATCGCAATTCCGTGTTTCAAATCACCTCCCTCAGTATTCTTGGCGACAAGGCCATCACGATCTCTCCCCCTGCGACGCCTGAGCTTAAATCCGGCGCGTATATCAAAGACGGAGATTTCATCGTCGGAGCAGAAGCCGGAGGCCTTGATGCGCTCCAGACAGATGCTGAACAGATCGCATCTGATGCTGTTGCTCTTATCTCGCGCGGTAAAACAACCCTCTCCAAAGTCGATAGCGCCCTTGACGACCTTCGCGCAGTGTCAGGGCAGCTCGCCGAGAGTCTTGAGCGGATTAATTCCGGATTAATTACCGAGGACAATATCGCTAAGTTCAGCCGCTCCCTTGAAAATCTGGACGGGGCAACGGATGCCATCAAGGAGGCCAGTGTGGAAATTAAGCCGCTTATCGCTGGCGCTCAGGATGCCGTCGCCAGTTTTGATAACGCGGCGAAAGCGGCAGAGGGCACCTTCAACCAGGCTTCTTCCGAAATTAGCAAACTTGGGCCGACGCTCAGCAAAGTTCCTGAGGCAGTCGATTCCATCTCGGAAGTCGCCAGCGAGGCCCGAGGCGCGCTCAGCAGCGTCACCGGGAGCGAAGGCCTGCTTGGCTCGCTTGCCTATGACCGCGACATGAAAGGAGACGCCAAGACCTTCATGCGCAACCTCCGTCATTACGGAATCCTCAGGTATAAGGATGACGAAACTCCTGAGGCGAGTGATCCGCGTAATCGTTTCCGCGGCCGCCGGCGCTAGCCTCTGCGCCCTGCAGGTTGGAGCCAGTTCTCCCCGAAGGCCAGGCGGATTCCCTCCGCCTTTTGAAGTGTCTCCTGAAATTCCATCTCAGGGTCGGAATCCGCCACAATTCCCGCGCCAACTCCGAAGGACAACCGGGCTCCTCTTCTTTCCAGAGTTCGGATCGCAATATTAAACTGACTTTCTCCGTTAAACCCGAGGTAGCCAATCGCTCCCGTATACAGCCCACGGGGCACAGTCTCCAGCTCCTCAATGACTTCCATGGCCCTTCTCTTGGGAGCACCCGTGATACTTCCCCCGGGATAGCAGGCCTGCAAGGCGTCCAGCTGGTCTGCGCCTTCTCGGAGCTGGCCAGTAACGGTCGAGACCAAATGGTGCACCTGCTCAAGGCGCTCGTGTTTGAGCATTTCGGTAACTGCAATCGTGCCAAACTCACACACCCGGCCCAGATCGTTGCGCTCAAGATCAGTGATCATGACGAGCTCTGCTATTTCCTTTTCGCACGTCTGGAGTTCAAATGCAGACCTGCTGTCAAGCTCGGGGTCTGCAAACCGGGGGCGAGTTCCCTTGATGGGACGGGTTTCAATCGCCCGCCCGTGCATATTCAAGAAGGTCTCCGGGGAAGAGGAGAGAATCTCGTGATCTCCGCGAGCGAGGTAAGCAGCCATAGGCGCAGGAGAAACACTCCGTAACCGGTCGTAGAGCGAAAACAGAGATTTCGCCTCAGAAACGTCCGCGCTGAACTGCTGGGACAGGTTCACCTGGTAAATATCGCCACTGGCGATATAGTCTTGAGCCCGATGCACCCGCTCCACGAACTGTTCCTTGCTTAAATTGGTTCGCCAAGGCCCGGCGATGTTCAGTTCGGGCAACTTGTTGTATTCTAGGTGTTCGCGAAGAGAGCCGACTTCGAACCACTGGCGAGTGGCATGATTGTAAACAAGTAGATTCTCGTAGAACCCAAAACTGAACTCCCCGCCGTATCCGATCCACCCGCAAGCCGCCCCGAGAGGGAATCCGCAATCCGGCCTGCTGACCATGCGTTCTTGGAGCTGCTTCCTGAGCTCTCTAACGTCTGCGATATTCCCCTCCAGTTCTCCGGCGGGAGAGGCCGCGATTATAGATAAAGCCTGAGTGCGGGACAGGTTTCCGGAGCTATCGAAAAAGGCCAGACCCGGCAGATGGCGGAGCCCCAGAGCAGCTTCCGCCGGGGTAAGACCGAGATCAACCGGGCGAAGTTCGGGCGCTGGTAGAGTCCTGGGTGCCACGCTGATAATTGATACTGCGGATCCGTGCGCCTTGCAAACCTCTCCATAAAAGGACCCTAAGTCCTTTGAGTGGCTTGCAAGCGCCCCTTGCCACGACCTACATACCCTGGGCTGGGGTCATTGACTCCCATGAAGGCCGGCGGTAGGCTGAACGCTCCTGCCCTTGAGTTCTTCCGCTACAAATTCATCCCTGAGCACATTTCGCGCTGCATGCTGGGTGTTGGTCGTCATCGCCTTCATCGAGGTGGTGGCTATCGGGCTGGCGCTGGCGCTTCGCATGAATTCTCAGGAAGAGCCGGTAGTAGTTGAGCGCGTAGTCACGGAATACCTCCCTATGCGATCTCCAGCTGCTAGTCCTCTTGCTGCCACCGCTGAGTCCGTATCTGATTCAACCGCTGAGCCCTCTCCTCTCCCGGCCCCCTTCACTACCGCAGAAGAGCTGTTAAACAGTGAGGCAGAGCCGCTCGACGCCACTCCTTCTCTCAAAACTCCTTTTATCGCCAATCCTGAGGTCGAACGACTCGTCGTTCAGGCGCGTCAGGCTCGGGTCCGGGACGATATCGGCGCCGCCGTGCTCAAGCTGGAAGCCGCGGAGGATATTGCTCCACAGGAACCCAACGTTCTCTACCAGTTTGCGGAAGTGTTTGGCGCAGTGGGGCACTACGACAAGGCAGCAGATTACTATCAGAAGGTGTTTAACCTCGGACCCGTCAGAGCAGGGGCTCTTTATGAATTGGCGTCCCGTAAGTTGAGCCTTGGGTTCGAGCAGGGAATGGGGATGGAGGGAAAAATGAGGTTTGGCCGCATTCGTCACTTCAGCGACCAAGGAGCCGATGGCAGCAAGCGGGTAGTCCTCACTATTCCCATCCTTGCGGCCCCGGGGCAAGAAGTGGACGAGAACAAGCTTTCCATCCAAGTGACCTTCTACGACAAGCGTAACGGGAAAATCTATCAGGCTACTACTGATAGTGATCTGAGTCACAAGTGGGCTACTCCCCCTCTCGACTGGGGCGACAGCGGCGAGGAGTTGCTTCAATATACCTACATCATTCCTCCAGGTGATGAGCGAGACCGCCATCTCCTCGGAGAGCGCATGCACTTCGGGCAGGTTGTTGAGATGCGATATGGTGGAGAGCTTATCGACCATCAAGCATGGCCGAGGACCCTCGCTGAGCAGCGGGGTATACAGGAAGCCAGCCCGCTTTTCATCCCTTCCGATTTCCTGCCGGGCCAAATCAACGAGGCAAATCCACTTCTCCCTCCTCTCCCCCGCTAAGGTCAGCCTTGTTAGATATAAGCCTTTGCTTGCTTTCGGTCTTGTTGCGCGCTTGCGACTTGAGTCCGCTAAGCTTAATAATCCGCTCAAGATGTCTCAGCCGGAGCAACAGTGGTACTTTATTAGCGTCGTAAATCAAGAGCGCTACGGTCCCTATAGCGCAGAACAGCTTGAAGGCTTCGTAAAGAGCGGGTCCATAACAAGAGAAACCCTGATCTGGACCGAAGCCCTGCAGGATCAATGGATTCCCGCTGCGAACGTCGAGGGCCTGTTTCCGCCAGAAGGGGATACGCCAGCAGCTCCAGCGGCGCCAACGACCCGCCCCCAGCTACTTACCGGTACACCGGTTGGCTCGCCCCGGCCGTTAGTACAGGCAGCCCCCCTTCGGGCCCACCCGCTGCAGGCTCAGCCCTTGCAGGCGCAACCCGCGCAACCCGCGCAATCCGTGCAACCTGTGCAACCCGTGCAACCCGTGCAGCGAGTCGCCCCTGGCATGATTCCATCCAGTATGCCCGGAATCGCCCGGCCAGCTGCGACTGCGGTAGGCGGCGCCCAAACCTCCATAAAAGGTCTGAGCTCTGAATCATCAGAAAAGAAAATCTTACCAGCCTTTCTCCTTTGCACTTTCCTCGGCATCTTGGGAATCCACCGTTTTTACGTTGGTAAAACCGGAAGCGGCATCGCACAAATTTTGACCCTGGGGGGAATAGGGTTTTGGTCATTCGTCGATTGGATCATGCTTTTGTGCAAGTCCTTCAAAGATAGTAAGGGTAAGAGCCTGAGGGAGTGGACCTAAAGTTACCGGATCTTCGTTACCTCATAGTTGATACGGAAATCTGGTATAATGTTTACTCCTGCTATGGATCGCCGGACGGCCTCTCTTGGGGTAGGCCGCTCCCCTAAAGCCCTTGCGCGGCCTTAGTCAGGGCCGTGTTTCGCTTCGGTCAGCAGCTTGGCTCTTTGGCTTTACGACGTGGAGTGGTGATCGGGCCTTCCCTACTCCATGTCGCGCCCATCGAGGAAAGGTTCCAGCAGGTCGTGCAGATGTCGCATCGCTGGGACCTGGAGGTAATCCCTCGTAAATCGAGGAGTTTTCTCAGCTCCGAGTTCATGAAGGGCCTGCAGCATGGCGTAAATATGATGTGCGTCCGCTGCTTTTACGGTTTCCGCGTTGGGTAGCGCCTTCTCAATAAGCGGAATGGAGTCCTGGTAGCCAAAGCTCGCCATCGCTCCTGCGACGACAGCTCTTACATGCAGGGTGTCCTGAAGGAACGGGAGAATGCGATGAGCGACGGTTGTGTCCCCAATTCTCGCTAGAGCCTCAATCGCAATGCCTGAATCCACTCGCCCGGACTCCTCAAGAAGACGGACGATATCGCCAGTAGCGGGTCTCGCCAGCGGCCCGAGGTCTTTAAGAATAAGTATTGCTTCGTCGAGTCTGTCTCCTGCTTTCGCGCGGCGCAAAAGGATCATGAGCTCTGCCACCGCATGCTCGCCGAGCTTGGGCAGAAGTGCCCTGACTCGCTTACGGTAGGTTTCGTATGCGCCCTCAGGAGAGGTTCTCCGCAGTAGATATGAGCATAGCACAATCGCCTGCTCCTCAGGATTCTCGATGGCTAATGCCCTCTCCCATTTCCTGCGATCCTTGAGGCCTCGGCGAACCTGGGTGAGTAATTCTTCTTCCGTTTTACAGAACTTGGACACGACCAAGCTGTAGCCGGGGGTCTCCGCACCATCGTGATTCTCGATTTGCTCATACTGGTAACAGCGGCCGGCCTCTATCCACACCATGCCCAAACTTCCGGCTTCCCCTTGGTTCATCACCTGCCACCGGTCCCGGTTTTTAACAAGGAAGCACAGAAGCTGCTGCGACTTGAGATGTCGGGTTCTCGAGCCTTTCGATTTTGTGCCTCTCTCCACGACTACCCTCTGATTTTTTTCGAGTTCTGGAATTTCAATGAGAGAGCTTCTGGTTTCAAGATCAGGCCGCGCGCGCAGCCACTGCCTGACCTTTACGCTACTCGCACCTACTCTCTCGCCTGTTATGATTGCATCCGCCTCCGCGCATAGTGCATGGGGAGACGGGATAGATAGCTGTTCGGCACAGAGCGGAAGAGTGGCCAACCCGATTGGGGCAAACAGGGCGAGACTTCTCAGCAGGAAGGCCTCTGGGCGCATAGTAGATCCCTGACGCCCAATCTGCTTGGAGAAACTTCGGTTACGAAGTCCGAAGCTCGGGACAACCTCTCCCTTACTGGTCCCTGTCATATGCGCCCGAAGTGGACGATCCAGAGGCTCAAACCAGCATGAGGGCCGGCTTCTCGATCAATTTCTTTACCTGTGACAGGAATTCGGCTCCAACAGCGCCATCGACAACTCGGTGGTCGCAGGAAAGTCCGAGATTGAGCCGTAACCCGGGAACAATTTCTCCATTCTCGACGACTGCTTTTTCCACAATGCTGCCAACCGAAATAATCGCGGCCTGAGGTGGGTTGATTATGGCGTCAAACGACTCGATCCCATAAGCGCCAAGGTTGGAAACTGTAATCGTGCCTCCATCGAACTCATTTGGCAGAAGCTTTCCATCGCGAGCCCGATTAGCGAGGTCTTTCACTTCCTTCGAAATTTGAAGCAAGGATTTGGCTGCGGCATTCCTCACCACAGGGGTTACCAAACCATCTTCGACGGCAACTGCGACGGATACACCAATCTCTCCGAATTGAAGAATATGGTCCCCTTGGTATGTGGCGTTTACACTGGGAACTGCCTGCAGAGCACCGATCACAGCCTTCAGAATGAGATCGTTTACGGTATATTTGTTGCCGTGAGTCGCTTCTGCCTGAACATTAATCTGACGCCTGATTTCCATCAAGGGCGCGGCATCTGCCTCAGCGTGAAGGTAAAAGTGGGGAATCGTTGTTTTCGAGGTTAGCAGGCGCTCCGCAATAATTCGGCGAAGGCTGGATAATTCGACCCGGTGGTCCCCCGCCCCAGGCGACGGGGCCGGAGGTGGACTTTTCGCGGGAACATGAACAGGCTTCGGGGCCGCAGGCGGTGGGGATGCGCTTACTTTTGGCTCGTTTTCTGGCGCTGGCGCGACCGCCCCGCTGTTAGCTGCCTTTTCCACGTCTTTTTTAACGATTCGGCCTCCGGGGCCGCTGCCAGTAAGGCCCGCGAGGTCAACCCCGTGAGCTGAGGCCAATTTGCGAGCGAGGGGAGAGGCCTTGATCCGGTCAGAGGCCGCAGAAACTTCGGGGGCGTCTTCGGTAACTTGTGGCGAGACGGCAGGGGCCGGAGCTGGTTCCGTCAATACGGGCTCTGGTTCAGCTGGAGGGTCAGAAACTTGTGCGGTCGCGGGCACCGGTTGCGCGGGCTCGGCGATAGCGGGCTCTGGTTCTGCCGCCGGCGGGGCTTGAGCAGGATCGCCCTCCCCTTCATCTCTGAGAACTGCCAAGGTGGCGCCTATTTCAGCTTTAGCCCCTTCCTCAATCAGAATCTCTGCGAGAATCCCCTCGTCAAAGGCTTCCATCGCCATGGTTGCTTTGTCTGTCTCGATTTCGGCGATTTCATCGCCGATTTCCACCTGGTCGCCGACGCTTTTAAGCCAGCGAACCACGGTCCCCTCAGTCATGGTGTCCGAGAGCTTGGGCATTTCAATGTGCGTTGCCATGGGTCAATACGTGATGAAAGTTGGGCCTAAAGCTTAGCTCCGGTCAAGATCAGGAGGTGATAGTTTTGAGATAAGTTCTTTCAAACTCGTGTCAGTGTAACACGGAATCTGAGGACCGCTTAAAATAAACGGGCTCCCCGTTGAAGGAGAGCCCGCAGGAAAATCGTTCGGTTCCGGGGCTTAGTTTTCCTCCGGAGCAAGCTCTTTCATCGTCGGGATCAGCCCAATATGTGGCTCCCCGCTTGAGCCTTGGCCAGTTGCCCTTCTGAGGACCTGACTGCTCACGGTCCCGCCGCAATCGGGGTCCGTGCAATACCACGATCCGCAAGGGGCACATTTGGCCGCTTTGCGTACAGTCTTCACAACCGGACGACGCACCTTCACTGTTTCGCCCGTTCCGCCCTTGGGTCCTGCCTCTGCTATCACTTCTTCCTCGATCCACTCAACTTCTTCAATTTCCACATACTTCTTTGAGGAGCACCCGTTGCAGCTCAATCCACAGGATGAGAAGCTCAGTGCTAAAAACAGGATCGCCGGGATGAACGCCAAGGTTTTCATAGGAAGCCGGATGCTAAGGCTCTTAGCTGAGAGTGCAAACAGAATCTCCCCTACCCTATTCTTGTGATTGTCTGGCCCAATTCTTGAGGGGCTTATTGCAATGCTGCCCTTAAAATCAAGCCATGGAAAGCACCTGGTCTACCACCCGGCGAGCGTTTGGAAGCTGTTCATCCTCGATGTGGTGCGAGTAGATCGCAGGAGCGTCGAGACTACAGACCCTCTTCACGGGGGCATCGAGATGATCAAAAGCATGCTCCTGAATCAGGGCCGCGATCTGGGAAGAGACTCCATTAAAGGGCTTGGACTCATCGACAAGAACTGCCCGGTTCGTTTTTACAACCGAATTAATAATGGCTTCCAGATCGAGAGGCCGGATCGAGCGGAGGTCCAGAACCTCGGCAGAGATGTTGTGGTCTTCGTGAAGGGTGTCCGCTGCTTCGAGGCAGTGCAGGACAGATCGCCCATGCGCGATAAGGCTTATATCACTTCCCTTTCTTTTGACATCAGCCTTGCCAAGTGGGATTAGAAAATCCCCCTCTCCGACATCAGGAACTTCTCCCAAATTTCCATAAAGCTTGGTGTTCTCCATGATGAAAACCGGATCGTTATCGCGAATAGCGGATTTCATCAGGCCCTTTGCGTCGGCCGGAGTCGCTGGCGCGCAGACCTTGAGCCCCGGAAAAGCCGCGAAGAGTCCCTCGGGACAATGGGAGTGCGTTGCGCCAACGTTAGTGCCCCCATTGGCGGGTCCGCGGACAACGATGGGAACATTGATCTTGCCCCCAGCCATATAGCGAACGCATCCCGCGTTGTTCACGAGCTGATCAAAGGCGACCGAATGAAAGGACCAGAACATCAGCTCCATGACCGGGCGAACTCCAAGCATGGATGCGCCTACTCCCATCCCTATAAAGCCAGCTTCCGAGATGGGGGTATCCACCACCCGCTTGCTTCCCCACTTGTCCCAGAGGCCTTCTGTAACTTTATAAGCTCCGTTGTATTCGGCTACCTCTTCTCCAAGGAGAACAACGTTCTCGTCATGGGCCAGCTCTTCATCAAGAGCTTCCCGAAGGGCGTGTCTATACAGTAACTCTCTCATTGTTACGCCTCCGTTTAGTCGTTGAAAAAATGGCGGCCTGTGTTGCCCGCCTCGGTATCTTCATCTACTTCCCAGTAAACGTCATGCAGGATGTCATCAACGGTTGGAGCCGGCGAGCTCTCGGCAAACTTAATTGCTTTAGCTGTCTCCTTTGTGGCCTCTTTTTCCATCGCCTTGGCCTCTTCGGCGGTAAGGTGGCCTTCGTCAATAAGGCGTCGCTCCCAAAGGCGGATAGGGTCATGGTATGTTTTGTAGCGCTCTATCTCATCAGGTGTGCGATACTTATCTGCGTTTGCGTCGGCGACCGAATGTCCGTAATAGCGATACGTCTGGATCTCGAGGAGGCTAGGGCGATGCTCCTTGCGGGCTCGTTCCATCGCAATATGGGTCTTGGCCCTGACCTCATAGAGGTCCTCTCCATTGACGAGATCCCACGCCATGTTGTAAGCCTCCGCCCGCTGCGCCAGACAATCTCGATACGCGCTGGAGCGGGTTTGTGATGTTCCCATTGAGTAACCATTGTTTTCGATGATGTAGACAATTGGGATCTCAAAGAGTGCGGCGAGGTTAAGAGATTCGTGAAATACTCCCTGATTGATGGCTCCATCGCCGAGAAAACACAGCGCACACCCTGGCAACCCCTGATACTTCAAGGCGTATCCAAGACCAAGTCCAAGTGGGGTCTGTCCCGCTACAATCCCGTGGCCTCCCCAAAAGTTCTTGTCGGGAGCGAAGAAGTGCATGGAGCCGCCTTTGCCTTTGGAGCATCCTGTCACCTTTCCAAAAAGCTCTGCCATACATTCGTCCATGCTCATCCCGACAGCCAGCGCGTGACCATGGTCACGATACGCTGTGATCACGTGGTCATTTTCTCCCATCAGAGATACGGCCCCCACCGCAACAGATTCCTGTCCAATGTAGAGGTGCAGAAAGCCCCCCATCTTATCTTTCTGGTACTGGCCCAGCGCCAAGTGTTCAAAGCGACGGATTCGAACCATCGTTCGATAAAAGTCGATCTTATCCTGAGGGCTGAGGCTCCGATTCACCGGTGAGCTGGAAAAATCCATCGCGGCGAAAGGCGGCTCTGCAGAAGGGTCTTGCATGGTGGTGGCTACTGGTCGTGCATACCCCTCAGGCGCATTACGGGCAAGAGCTAAGGTATTGGTCCTCGAGCTCAGTAAGCCCCCGGAACCGTCGCCTGCTTACGGATCCCCAGCTCTGCGCCTCCAAAATACCCCTGACCGAGAAGAAAAAGCGGAGTAAATAAGGCACTGGCGGCCAATTGCCCTTTTAAGAACATCCACGCTGGTGGGTAGCCCGGAAGGCCGTAGGTCTGACATTGAACCCACCCCGCCCAGGTTTTTGCATACTGCGCTGACAGAAACCATGTTCCTGTGTTAGTGACGATATAGAAGGCAAGCGCCGCCCCGAGTGAGCCGCCGATGAGCAAGAACCATGGTCTATGACGCATGTGGGTTCCAACCCAGAAGCTGGCTGCTAGACCTGCAATGATCACGTAAAAGTGCGGTCCGTATGAATATCCCTGTGTGATATTAACTATGAAGTAAGAAAGGGTCCACGCGGTAGCGGGTAGCCAGATCCACCGTGTTGACATACATGCTGCGATACAGAAAAAGAGCGGGGGCAGGGGGCTAAATCCGGGCAGAAGGCCTTGGAGCCTAGGGGCCATCCAACTGAAAAGCACTAGTAGTGCAATCAGGAAAGTGGCAGGAATGAGGCGCTTCACTGTGTATATGTTAAATAGTTCACCATGAATCTGCACGCAAAATAGAGGCCCCGTAGTAGCGAACGCTGAATTGTTATTCAGTTGGATGAAGGAAGAGATTCTTTTGAAAATTTCATAATTCTTCTTCTTAAGGAGGCGAACAACTCTTCTACAGGAGCGTTCCTCGCGTGCATACTGGGAGTTCCACGGAAATAATAACCCGGGAATAAGCAAGAAGAGGAGCTGAGCCTTAGTCAGAGATTGTTGCTGTTCGCGGTCATACTCAATCGATTCCCATGGTTCGCCCATGATTTTATCATGTTGTCCACGGCCCTTGCTTGAACGGAGCGACAGAGCTAATGGTGAGTTGTGAACGACAGTGAATATATGCGCCGGGCGCTCTCTTTGGCGAGGCTTGGGGTAGGGCAGACAAGCCCCAATCCGCCTGTCGGCGCTGTTCTGGTAAAAGAGGGGATAGAGTTGGGCAGCGGCTGGCACAAGGGGCCAGGGCGCCCGCACGCAGAAGTGGAAGCGTTGAATGAAGCCGCAAGACGTTACGGCGAAGGGGCCGGAAAGGGCGCGACGATGTATGTTACTCTTGAGCCATGTTCGACCCATGGACGGACCGGGCCATGTACTACTGCGCTCATACGGGCCGGTATCAAGAAGGTGGTGATCGGTGCTACCGATCCTAACCCGAGTCATGAGGGCAAAGCTGAATCTATGTTTCGTGAGGCAGGAATTGATGTGATTGAGGGTATCGAAGAGCCGGACTGCCAGGCGATTATCCGAGCTTTCACCAAGGTTCAGCGAAGCGGGCTTCCCTGGGTCATCGTGAAGAGCGCATTTGGAATGGACGGCAGGGTGACCAGACCCTCGTCAGAAGGTCAGTGGTTGAGTGGAGACGGATCCCGGGAAGAGGTTCACGTGCTACGCGGAGAAGTTGACGCTATCTTAACAAGCGGGAAGACGGTTCGGAGCGATAATCCTCGACTCACAATTAGGGGGACATCGGTTGCGGCAGAAAAAGAGCAGCCCCTCCGAGTTGTCTTGACGTCAAGAGAATTGGGGGTCCCGGAGGACTCCCACATTCTTACGGATGATTTTAGAGATCGAACCCTTATTTACAGGTCCAGAAGAATCGAATGTGTTCTGCGAGAGCTCGTTTCGGACCACGGAGTTCTTACCGTTATGGTTGAAGCTGGGGGTACTCTTGTTGGTCAGTTCCTAGATGAAGGGTGGGTTGATGAAGTCGTGTTTTATCTGGCTCCGCTGATTACGGGTGGAGACATTCCTGCGGTAGGAGGAGAGGGGGCGGTTGATCTTAAAAGGCGCATAGAGATGAGAAGCTGCTCATTCAATCGCATTGGAAATGACGTGCGAGTGCGTGCTACCATTCTCCGAAATGGGAACCTCGCCGACGCCTGATCTGGCAATCGCGAAAGGAGAAAAACAGTCACCCTAAAATACTATAACCATAGTAATAAAAATAGTGGCCAGCAGCAGCCCGCCAGTTAGCGGAAAGACACTACAGAGGCGTACGGAGGTTTGCCGACCCGTGAGGAAAAAGGTCAATCCTGGTCAATCCTCTCGGCGCTCTCTCTCGCTGTTTTTTCGAGCCAGATAGAGAGGATCGCGATGTCCGCTGGAGTAATGCCACTGATTCTTGCGGCTTGGCCAAGAGTGTGGGGCCGGATCTCGCTGAGTCGCTGCCGCGCTTCCCGCTTTAGGCCCTCAAGCGACTGGTAGTTCAATGAGTCGGGAAGGGTTCGAGTTTCTTGCCGCTGCATGCGGTCAACTTGCTGCTGCTGGCGGAGGATATGGCCTTCGTACCTGAAGTCGGTCTCGATCATGGGCCAGAGTTCAACGGGAAATTTAGCAAGAATATCAGCCGGGAGTGAGCTCCAGGTGTTTTCCTCCCGCCGGAACCAGTGGTCTAGCTTGAGGCCTTCGTAGGATGTTTCTCTGACGAATGCCGATGCCGTTTGAAGGAGGGCGATCTTGGTGGCGGTTCTTTCTTCGCGAACAGCACAATTAAGACCGAGCGAGGCGGCGACGGGGCCAAGCCGCTGATCAGCGTTGTCCTGCCGTAGCAGCAGGCGATATTCCGCTCTACTGGTAAACATGCGATAGGGCTCGGTGCAGCCTTTCGTAACGAGGTCGTCTACCATCACGCCGAGGTAGGCCTGGTTTCGGGAGAGGACGAGCGGGCTCGCACCCTTCGCTTTGAGGGCAGCGTTCGCTCCAGCAAGAAGGCCCTGCCCTGCCGCTTCTTCGTATCCGGAAGTCCCGTTGATTTGCCCTGCAAAATACAAGCCCCCGATCAGCTTGGTTTCCAGGGTGGGGAATAGCTGTGTGGGAGGGCAGAAATCATATTCTACCGCATATCCCGGGCGGATGATGTCTGCGTCCTCCAATCCGGGAATGGTCCGGATAAAGGAGAGTTGCACCTCGTAGGGCAGTGAGGTCGATACTCCGTTAACGTAATACTCTTGGGTGTGGCGACCTTCGGGCTCCAAAAAGATCTGGTGTCTGGATTTCTCTGCGAATTTGACCACCTTATCTTCGATAGATGGGCAATACCGAGGCCCCGTTCCTTCAATTTGACCCGAATACATCGGGCTTTGGTCCAAGTTTGCCCGTATTTCATCGTGTGTTTGTGAGTTGGTCCATGTAATCCAGCAGGGCAATTGTTCCACGTGGAATGCTTTGTCGCCCCAAGTATTCAAGGTGAAAATATCATCAGGACTGCTCTCTATTCTATCCGCCAGATAGCTGAATAGTGGGGGAGGGCTATCGCCGTCCTGTCGCTCGCACTGAGAGAAGTTAATAGAGCGAGCGTTTATCCGGCAGGGCGTGCCGGTCTTAAAGCGCTCTATTTTGAAGCCCAGGTCGAGGAGGGAGTCGCTGATAGTGGAGATTGTATCTCCCATGCGCCCGCCCCTTTCGTTGCGCTTACCAACGTGCATAAGGCCCCGCATGAAAGTGCCAGCGCTCAGGACTATGGTGCGCGCGCGGAGTTCAAAGTGAAGGTTGGTTTGAACACCCTTGATTGCGCCGCTCGCGATTAGGAGTTGCGCAGCGTTTCCCTGATGAAGGTCTATGCCTTCGGTTGATTCGAGGGTGTGTTTGATTCGAAATTGGTATGCCTTTTTATCGCATTGAGCTCGGGGAGCTCGCACACTTGGTCCTTTGGACCTGTTCAGAAGGCGCCATTGGATAGCGGTGGCATCAGTATTGAGAGCCATGGCTCCTCCCAGAGCATCGATTTCGCGCACCATATGACCTTTGCCGAGGCCTCCGATCGCGGGGTTGCAGCTCATCTGGCCCACGGTGTCCAAGTTCTGAGTCAGGATGGCCACCTGGGCTCCGAGGCGCGCTGCGGCAAGAGCGGCTTCTACACCCGCGTGGCCAGCGCCGATTACGAGGACGTCGTATTCTTTTGGATAAACGAACATGGTTGGGCGTGGGGGCGGCAGAGGGTAGCCGATAGGGGTGAGAGTTCAAGGGGTTGTGGGGCATGGATTCTCTTCGTGAAAGCTGACCACTTCTTTTCAAGGGATTTGTTCCACGTGGAACAGAATGGAGCCGCTCCTTGGATTTCGAGGGCTAGCAGGCCCGCGATTCCGCCACAAAAAGAGCGCCATAGAATTATAACCGGTTGATCCTCACAAGGTTACGGCAGATTCTGGAGTGACAGCAGCCGGTTGCCCAAGGACCCCAGAAATCAGGCTGAGGGTAGTTGCTGATCTTCTGGCCACTTACTCATTCCGCTTCAAGTGGGCCTTGGCCACCCTAAGAAAACGTTCGCGAGCCATGGCGTGATCTACGATAGGTAGGGGGTAGTCACCACCAAGGGAGATGCCCGCCTTGTCGAGGACGGCCTCCGGGGCAGTCCACGGACGATAAATGTAACGGCTTGGCAGTAGTTTGATTTCGGGTATCCAGCGCCTAACATATATGCCTTCTGGATCAAATTTTTCTCCCTGAGAGAAGGGATTGAAGACCCTGAAGTAGGGCTGGGCGTCGCAGCCGCTGCCTGCTGACCATTGCCATCCGGCATTGTTTTGGGCCCAGTCTCCGTCGGTAAGATATTTCAAAAAATGAGATTCGCCGCGGCGGTAATCAATAAGCAGGTGCTTGCAGAGAAAGCTGGCGGTTATCATCCGCGCCCGATTATGGACAAAACCGGTTTCCCTGAGTTCGCGGGCTGCCGCGTCAATGACAGGATAACCGGTTCGACCCTCTGTCCACGCTTTCCAATCTTCGGGGTCATTCTGCCATGGGAACCCTTCCCATTGAGGGCGGAAGGGCTGTTTCAGCACCTCGGGCCGATCCCAGAGGGTGGAGTAAGCGAAGTCTCTCCAGATCAGCTCAGTTTTGAAGGTTTCGATGGATTCGGCAGAGGTCTCCGTCTTCAGTGGAGCCATTTTTTCCCAGATCGAACGGACCGAAAGAGTGCCAAACTTAATGTCAGCCGATAAGCGGCTTGTTGCGGACGCCCCCAACTGGTCTCGGCCGCTCGCGTAACTGGAGGCATGGGTTTTGAGGAATAACTTCAGGCGGTGTCGAGCAGCGGTTTCACCGCCATTCTGCAAAGATGGGTTTCGCTCGATTCCGAGATCCTCGAGCGCGGGAATGTTCTCGCTATCGCTCAGCGCGACCTCCGGAACCGGCGTTATCGATTCCGGAGGAGGCAAGGGTGCGGAGATTCGAGCCTGGCTCCGCAGCGCCTTCGAAAACGGCGTGAAGACTGAATAAGGAGCCCCCTTGCCGGTACGAAGGGTCCCGGGCGGATGCAGCGTCTCGCCCTCGTAGAGCTTGAAGGGAACGGAGAGGGCATCGGCGATCCTTGCATCACGAATTCGGCCGAAAGGCTCTGTCCAACGATGAGCAAAAACCTGAGTGACACCCCACTTCTGAACTAATTCGGGAACGACTGCTACACTTGAGCCCGACACACAAACGAGCCGACTTCCATGTGAGGCAAGGTTATCAGCAAGCTCCGAGATGCTCTCGAGAAGAAACTGCATTCGATGAGGCAACTTGCGCGCGCGGAGAGGGTGGAAGAAGTAAGGATCGAAGACAAAAAGAGGAATCACCTCTCCGTCTTCCAGAGCCTTAATCAGCGGTTCATGATCGGAGACCCTCAGGTCCTTTCCCCTGAACCATACCAGCGTTCTATGGACTTGTTTCACGGTGATCATCTGGGAGCACATTACCGAAGCGCAGTCGAACTGCTGCAGCCCGGTAATGAAAAGTTTCTTCAAGTTGCCCTCCGATAAACAAATGATGGGCGATGCGGCCGAGGAGGCCAAGAGGCGGCGAATAATACACCCTGTCTTCGATCATGGTTTGTTCACCTCTCGCCTCGAAGTGGTGTTCGTGCCACCATAAGCGGTAGGGCCCGTGGTCCTGCGAATCCACAAAGAATTTCCCCTTCTCCCATTCCTCGATCAGCGAACGCCATTTGAGGCGGAAGCCTGCGACCCGAAGACGATATTCAATCGTTGCTCCCGCCTCCATGGGGCCCTCCATGCGATGGATGGTGAATCCGACTTTTGGAGGCGTCAGAAGAGCCAAGTTGGTCGGTTGCGAAAAAAAGGAAAAGACCTCACACAACGGAGCGTCTACGATCGTTGTTGCGTGCAGAAAGTATCTTGGAGGTTTTCGGCGAAGATAGGCAGGATTTCCAAGCGGAGGAGGTGAGTCCGGGCCCGCCACAGCGATATCAACGCCACGCGTTACGATGAGATCATCCAGAGCGCCCTCAATCGATTCGAAACGAAAAGGGACGCCAGAGGCTTCTGCTTTCCTGGGGTAACACCGTTGTCCTGAAAGAAGAGCAGAGGCCGCTTTACCCATAACGGCGCGCAGGGCGATGCGCGGCGCAGGAAAAACACTGGGACGTCCGAGAACCTTCCCTAGAGCGTGTGCAAGGTCCTTCTGTGCGATTGGCGCGGGACCCACAACGTTGAGAGGACCCTCGAGATCTGAGTTATGCAATGCGGATAAGATGAGAGCAATACAGTCCTGAAGGTGAATCCACGGTACAAACTGATGGCCGCTTCCCAGTGGCCCTCCCAGCCCGATCCTGAAAGCGGGGAGCATTGCTTCGAGGGCGCCTCCCCCCTGGCCGAGCACGATTCCGGTCCGGAGGCACACTACACGGGTGCGGGGCGAGGAGGCGTCCAAAGCGGCCCGTTCCCACTCGCGACACAACGACGCGAGGAAGCCCTCGCCTGCGTCGGAACGCTCATCAAGCTCCTCGCTACCGCGGTCACCGTAAAATCCAACAGCGCTCCCGGAGACAAACACCCCGGGAGGGTGATCAGCTTTACCGATTGCGGTGGCGAGTCTCGAGGTCAGCGAGACGCGGCTATCGATGATCGCCTTGCGCGTAGTCTTGCTCCACCGTTTGCCAAAAATGGGCTCCCCGGCGAGGTTAACCACTCCCTGGCAGTTGCTCAAGGCTTCCAAAAGGGCATCCTCCCCTGCATCAACGCCAAGGAGCTCGACGCCTTGACCGAGGAGAGCCCGGGCGCGTGATTCGGAGCGAACCCAAGCCACTATCGGGTAGCCCCTTTGCTGCAGGGCGAGCACCAGAGCGCGACCAATAAAGCCCGTGGCGCCTGTGACAAACACCTTCATCGAAAATTTTGGGCATACTATGCCTCGTTTTTATACACCTTCAAACGCGAATGCGCAGGGGAGGCTCTCGGCTCAGCCAGACGCTGATTTTTTACAAGCCAGCCAACAGTTCCGTGCGAGTGAACAGAGAGATGACCTTCACGCCCCGTTCTTCGAGAACCTGCCTGCCCCCCTCTTCGCGATCGACAAGTACGAACGCGAAGAGAACTTTGCCCCCCTCAGCCTCTATAGCCTCAATCGCTCGCAGGGTTGAGCCCCCTGTCGTCACAACGTCATCCACCACCACAACAGGATCTCCTGATGAGAAATTTCCCTCGATTCGGCGACCAGCGCCATACGCCTTTGCCTCCTTTCTCACCGTGAAAACCTGAAGGAAGCGATCTGGTTGCTGTCTCGCGGACTCCATTCCGATGGCGAGCGAAATCGGATCTGCCCCCAAGGTCATCCCACCGATCGCCGCTGCGGAAAGAGCCTCCTTGGCGAGGTGCTCCTGCACAAGGGCCCAGCCGGCCTCTCCGATCAGGCGGGCGCCCTTAGCATCAAAGCTGGTTACTCTGCAGTCCACGTAGAGATCACTTTTTTTCCCAGAAGCGAGGGTGAACTCACCGGTCCGGACGGACTTTTCCAGCAGAAGCTGTCTCAATTGTTCGCGGATGTCTTCAGCCATGAGATTGGATTGCTCTTGGAAAGCAGAAATACAATCAGGAAGCGAGGGCGAAGTCCGTCAGGATAAAGGAGATCCGATGCCTTTCCTCCTGATAGAGCACGGCTTTGGCCACTAAAAGGCCGCCTGAAGCTTTGCTCTGGCCGCCCCCCGGACGCCCGCCAGACACTTTTATCTCTTCATCAAGATATAGGGCTGGCCACATTGGTGAACCGAACCGACCGACAAGAAGGAAAGGAACAGAACACCACAAAGGCAATATAAATGATCTATTTAGCTATATTAAATATAAACCGACCCGTTGGTTTAATTGAATGGAGTCTCCATAGCGCCTTATCGCCTTAAAGCATGAAGAATTCCCTTTGATGCAGTCCAGTGATAATCCCTTGTCAGGAATATCCATGAGGCATTTCTGATGGAGTGGACAGCCTCAGGCGCTGGATGCGTGATTTTCCATTTCCCACTGTATCGTTAATATCGTCAATCCATGATTTGAGCCTCTCGGATGGATCGGAAAAGGACCATTCGTTCATCCACTACCTTGGAGGACAGAATTTCGCTGCCAAACTCCTGTTCAAATTTTCGCTACGGCAATTTGTCGGATCCATGTCCGGGATGAGGCTATTCGATACAAACGTCCTTTCTGTCTAGAAGCTCAGACACCAAAGGCAGCTCCCAAGGAAACGCCGGACGGAAGCATGACCAGCGCCGAGCGAGTGCCAAGGCCCCGAAAGTTTGACATCAAGGCTTTGGTGCCTTCAAACAGTATTTTGGCGATTCTTTATTTGGCGCCTTTCCTACATTCCGCCAGGACACAAAGTGCGTAGCCGGTTCCATAGGCATAATGGTATTTGTAGAGCGGGTAGTCCCACCAGCAACCGTTCTTCTCTTGTTTTGAAAGCATGATTTTCCCATAGTGCTGATAATAAACAGACCTGTCGGTTTCTGGCAGAAGTGCTACACAGTCCATCGCGTAGTAGTGACCGTAGAAATAGAAGTAGCCAGAATTCGCGAAGTGAGTTGAATGCGGTCTTGGCCGTTTACGGGCAATGTCAACCCATCCGTTACGGAGGATGAGCCGGTCGAGCCACACTTTGACGATCTCATCTGTGGGTGCGGGATCTCCCCAAACCCTTCGCGCGACATTGCATGCGGTGGATCGGCACAATGAGCCCCCAGGGCGGTTGATGCTGTAGCGAGGCCGATACCGATGGCTGTTTGAATACACGTATGCGAAGTCAGGAGTCTGCTGGCGCTTAAGAAATTCAATTCCCCTTGCTACCTCCGTGGACGGAAGCTCGAGCTCCATGACGCTCTTGCCCTTCCACAGGGCCATCATAACGGTGGCTGTCGTAAAGCTGGTTGGAATCCCCGTAGGCTTACGGGTTGCCTCATCGAAATCGTAGTAGCCCCAACCGCCATTGACGTCCTCATAGCGCTGCAGTCGTTGGACTTGGGTTTGCGCCAGATTTTTAAGTGCGGATTGCTTCGCGTCGTCACCCTCTCGGTAACTGTAGAGCTCCGCGAGGGCCTTGATGCCATACGAATGGCCCCAGACGTTATACATTGTATCGACGGTGCCTCTTCTTAGCCTTGGAAGCTCTTTCAGAAACCACGCCTCCGCCTTTTCGATGGCGGCTACGGTCTCGGGGCGCCGATCCCCGCTACGGAGGATTCCCTCGAGTGCAAGCCCGGTCGAGCCAGCCCGGAAGGCGTGGTGCGCACCCGGGATGGGAGCGGTGATATTAAGCCCTTTCGTCATTGTGGCCGATCCCCAAGAGCCGTTCTTATTTTGACTTGATATCAAGAAATCTACACCGCGCTTTATGGATTGGTCAATTTGGGCCTTGGTGACAGGCTCAATTTCTGGCAACGGAGGCAGTTTCGTAAGCCATGGCTTTTCGCTCGGAGCCTCTGTTTCTGCCAGCAATCCTTGAGCCCAGAGAAGCCCGAGCCCGGCGGCGATCGCGATGGGGGTGTAGGTTCGCATGGTGCTGGAATTTGAAGTTATACTTGGTTACTTAGCGGTGGGCTCGTCAGGGGTGATCACGATCTGGCCCTCTTGCAGCCCTGAAAGAACAACGATCATCCCGTTTGACTCAACTCCTACCGTTACGGGGACAGCGGACGCCTCACCTTCGGCATTTTTGACACTTACGGTGTATGTTCCGTCATGCTCTTCTTGCAACGCCTTAACGGGCACCGCAATGCGATCCCCCTGATCCCCGGTAGTGATCTTGCCTTTGCCTTTCATCCCAGGGACCAAGTTAAGGCCTTCTGGGGACCCTTCTGCAGAGAGAACCAGTTGGATGTGGTATTTCCCATCCACGCCAGGGTGGGTGGCTACTTTCGCCAGTTCTACGGAAAGCCGTGACCTTGGGGATGAAATCGGGGCCACATAGCCCTTCTGACCACCCTTGAGCTTGGCGGCAGCGGCCTCGTCGACAAAAGCATCAAGGTGAAGCTTCGCACCGGCGGGGATGAGGGAGGCAAGTGCTACCCTCGGGGGAATTTTGCCCCCAACTTTCATAAACTTGGCGGCGGCGGTTGGATTCCAGCGCCCGTTCAACATTTCGCCGTGGTAAATAATCCCATCGGCTGGAGCCAAAACATCCATTTGGGCGCGATCCGCCTTCAAATCGACGGAGTTGGCATCAGCACGCTTATCGGCCACCTGCAACTTCTTGACATCAAGGCGCTTTTGCTGGAGGGCGGCAGGAAGGGATTCGCGGGCAGTTTTCCATGCGACCTCCGCATCCTTGAGTGCCTGTTCCTGATCGACAGCGGACCGAGGGATAGTCACCTCGAGAGCCCGCTTGGTCGAGAGCTTGGCGGATTTAAGACGGAATTCAGCGCTTTCGACCGAATATCGTTGGCGCTTGAGGATGATTTCCTCGGTCTCTTCAGTGAGATCGTCTTCCTTATACATTTTAAGAAGCTGTTTAAGCTCCTCGGTAGCGGATTCTAAATAGCGCTCAGAGCTCTGGAGACTGCGCTTGGCAGTTTCCTCCTCGAGTGGGCGGCGAACTTCGACGAAATACTGATGATCATCCCTGGCGCGGTTGTAGCCCAGTTCCGCAGCCTCGAGGCGCCAAGGAGTGGTTTGCTCAAGGTTTGCCAGCTCCAGCTCACTACCTTTTAAAGCCGTTTTCCGCGCCATTGTCGCATCGGCATCATCTGCCAGTTGACGCTCAATTCCCTCTGTGTCGAGGACAACGATCGGATCACCTTTTTTCACGACTCCTCCTTGAGCGACCAATTCCTTGATCGTAAAATCGGTCCAGACCTTCGGATCAATCTGTATAACGTGGGCCTCGGCGGAGAGAAAACTGCCCTCAAATTCAACAGTGGACTTGAACGGTTTTTTCTCAACCTTGAATTCACCGGCATAAGCGGCTGGCAAGGCAAAGGCAAGGATGACGAGTAATCGGGACGGTTTCATAGTTTTGTCTATTTGTGTGGAAACCCACGATGAGTGCGGGTCTGTTCGTAGGCGCCCTTTCGAGCAAGCCAGATTGTAGATCTTTGTTTTTGTTTCCCTTTGTGGGAGGTCGGGACAACCTCGCGGACTACATCAAAACCTGCTCTCTGCACCTTCCTCTCGAAAGTGCGATGTTCCGCACTAAAGGAAATGGCGAGAAGACCCCCTTCCTTTAGCGAAGAATGCGCTCGGTGCAAGAAGGAGGAGTGGGGAATCCCTCCCCGATCAGTTACCCCGGGTTGCGGAAGGGTGCCATCAGCATCAATCACCAGGGCCTGCCAGCCCTCCTTGTTTTTTCGCAGGGCGTCATTGAGGGTCTGTTTGCGGACAATCAGCCGAGAGTCTTCAAGCTGGCCGTCGTGGAGGGAGGCAAGATGTTGCCTATGCCACCCGGGAAGGTCGGAAATGGGCTCTGCTACCTGAAAAATAGCCCTTTTTTGGGGAAGAGCGCCTCGTAGTCCGCTCAGAACATACCCCAATCCAAGGCCGGCGAGGAGGATCCGGGGCTGACGTGCGCTCCGGAAAGGCTGCGCGGAGAGACGCCCCAGCTCGGCCGCTCCATTGTGGGCAAAACTGCTTTCCAGTTGGACCCCACCCGAATGAAGAGAGAACTCCCCGTCGTGTTCAACGAGGGTAAAAGGCACGCCATCAGGGGCGCAGGTTTCGGCAAGGGTGACAGCAGGCTTCACGTTGGGACAGAGGCAGTCTCAACACGACAGCACGGAATTCGATACAAAAGTACGCGAGATTCTCTCGGGATATTCAGACGATTAAATTTCCTGCAAAGGTGTTTGGTTTACCTTTTCCGATCATCTGGCTCTCAACTTTTTGCGCTCGATGCTTGTCAGGATTTTAGACTCGAGGATAAGCTGCTCGTCCATGCAGGCGAACATGCTTCTACATCCGGAGGGCCTCCTGCTTGCTGGTTTAGAACCTGCTCCCTTCGCGCGAGTAGCGAAAGGTTCGTTTCAAATAATCCGGGCCGGTTTTGAAGGATGCTTACGAAGCGATCGTGCTCTGCGAGGTCACCAAGATAGAAGATTGAATAGAAAAGCATAATGGCATTTTTCAACGAAAAGGATTGGCGCGAAATGTTCCGCCTGAGGAGAGCGATCGTTCGAGCAGAACAGTCACTTAGTGAAATCGATCGAGAGATTCTCCCCGACGGACTGTGTGAAAGTGATGTTGCGATCCTCGAGCGCTTGGCGCGAAAGGGCGCACGCCCGGTCAACGGGCTGTCGAGACAGGTTGGACTCACCAGCGGCTCGATGACGTCGGCGGTGAAGCGACTCCATCGCCGAGGCTTGGTCGAGACGCGAAGGGACCTTGACGACAAGAGGGTAGTTTGGGTTTCCGTTACCAAGGAGGCGGAAGAAATCGTCGAGCGCTTTTCACAGCTTCGTGGAGAAGCTTTGGAGACGGTATTCCAAAAGTGGTCAGAAAGGGAGCGCAGCGTTCTAATCAACCTGCTGCGAAGAGTTCGCTCGGATGCGGAGTCGAACGAGCGGGTTCCCGCCTGAACGCCTTGGCCACCAAGGGCGAGGGTCTCGCGGGTTATGCTCCATTCCTAAAGTCCACCATGGCAGGGTGCACGCGGTGCGGGGAGCTTTAATGGGGGCTGTGGAGGCCGCTCGAAAAGCTCACCCAGGTGACCAAGTGTTGAATGGCTCCTTGCTTGTAGAGACGCCGGCGTTAGTTTCCAGCTCCATCCAACAATGATTTTCCTTATTAACATTCTCATCGTGGTGGCGCTCTTTAACGTCATTATCTTTGTCCACGAGCTCGGGCATTTTCTTGCCGCAAAGTGGAGGGGGCTTCGCGTGGATCGCTTCCAGATCTGGTTTGGTAAGCCCATTTGGAAGAAAGAAATCAACGGAGTACAATACGGCCTGGGTTGGATT
>MDTD01199018.1_pt1 | contig 27494 bp, 23 predicted proteins | sample 811221 | NCBI WGS metagenome assembly MDTD01 (sample SAMN05326646, study PRJNA326480) | marine metagenome | isolation source: seawater | place: Pacific Ocean: South West | collected 2011 | reverse complement strand
TCCGGAATGAAGGCGCCCTGGCTCTGGTTGCCTTTGCCTAAGCCGGTGCCGGCCACACCGCCCGAACCTATGGCTATCAAACTCTGGAGTATGTGATAGCCCGATCCCCTGGGATCGGCATAGGGATTGACGAAGCTGGTCAGACGTTTCTGTTGATACTCTTTTAAATGTCCCCAGAGCTGAGGTCTGGCTACGCCCACACCATAATTGGCCCCGACAACCACCAGAATGAGAAGCAATCGGACAAAGAAATTCCAGTCTTTGACCCGCCAGAAAAGTAAGAGGAAGACCCCTATTGCTCCTATGAACCAGAGCCACCATTCTGTATTTACGGCATTCAAGATCAAACTGAAAGCAGGGCTGGTCAGAAGGATGATATCGGCCAGAGTGGCACCACTCCAGTAGGCCATCCCCAGAAAGACGCAGGCGAAGGTCAGCGATGTGCCCAGGTCAGGCTGTTTGAATACAAGAAAGGCCGGGGGGAGCGTGATCGCCACCAGTTTAAATATGTCGAAAAAGCTTCTTATAGGAAAGTATCTGAGCCAGGCGGCCAGGGTGATGATGACGATTATCTTGGCAGCTTCCGATGGCTGCAGGGTGATGGGACCGAGACTGAGCCAACGCTGGGCACCCTGGGCCGCGTGACCTTTGAGCATAACTGCCAGTAGCAGGCCGAGGTTGGCAAGATAGATAATCGGAATAACCCACTTCTTGGTCCAGAAGCGGTAAGGGATGCGGGCGAAGGTGATCATCAAAAGGATGCCCGCCACCAGAAACTCAAGTTGTTTCTCGTAGTAACCGTAGGTCTGCTCAGAAAACCGGAGCACCGTCAGCGAGGTGTAGACCAGGAAACCGCAGGCCAGTAGAAGCCACAAATCTACTTTCCCTGTGAGCAGGGAAAATAGATTCTGGATAGTGTCCACCGGGGACTTTTTCAGGGCAGGATTCAAATTCGAATTCAGCACTTAGACCTTGTTAGCGGAAAGTTCGCTACGAGAGACGCTCTTCGATCATATTGTTGCAGATCAAACTTGGTTGTGGTCTTGTCAAGTTCAAAATATCTTGACACCACTGCCATTAGCTCCTCTTCCATGCACTCCAATCTGCCGGCAGGTAGTTCCAGGCGGTCATGGGTGAGCATGTTTCTCATACGGTCCTTGGCTGTGCTTCGCGCATTGGTTGTGCGAAAACGATTGAACCAACTCATTACTTGGGTCTTGACTTGCACTTCTCTGTCCTCCCTAAACTTGAGACGGACTGAAGAATTTCACCAGCCTGTTTACCCAGGTCTGATTCAGGGCTTCAAAATCCATAAGAGGAACATCTTCCCCTCTGAGTCTTCGGGCAATATTGCGGAATGCCAGACCGGAGCGAATGTTATCCGTGCCGGATACCGGTTCACCTTTGTTGGTGGAGACTATAATCTCTTCGTCTTCGGGCACGATACCCAACAGTTCCACGGAGAGAATGTCGAGTACGTCATCAACGCTCATCATGTCGTTGGACTGCACCATATTCGGTCTGTAGCGGTTGACAACCAATCGGTATTGTTCGATCTCATCCCGGCGGGCTTCCAGCAAACCGATAATTCTATCGGCATCACGAACAGCAGACATTTCAGGGGTGGTAATCACCACTGCTTCGTCTGCTCCTGCCACGGCGTTTTGAAATCCTGTCTCAATTCCGGCCGGACTGTCGATGAGAACAAAGTCGAAGAGTTTGCGCAACTCTACACAGAGGTCCCGCATCTGGTCCGCGGTCACCGCTGTTTTGTCTCTGGTCTGGGCTGCTGGTAAAAGGCTGAGATTAGGGTGACGCTTGTCTTTGACAAGGGCCTGCCTTAACTTGCAGCGTTCTTCCACCACGTCCACCAGGTTGTAAACAACCCTGTTTTCGAGACCCATGAGAATATCCAGGTTTCTCAACCCGATATCCATGTCTACCAGGGCTACACTGGCTCCCGTGCCGGCCAGGGCCACCCCTAAGTTGGCGGATGCAGTAGTTTTACCTACGCCGCCTTTTCCTGAAGTTATAACTATTACTCGACCGCTCATTCCTTTTACCTTGCTGATGAAGTGATGACAAAATTCAATCTGCTTGCTTATTCAAGCCGCGATCTGAATACTCTTATTTTTCCTGCGACTATACGTGCTGTTTCCGGACCATGGCTCGATGAATAATTCATTCGTGGCTTGTCCGGCGCCCGGGCGATGGCATGGGCAATTCTTATCTGAATAGGCTGGAGATTCAATGCTCGAATTTCAGAATCCACGTTGCCGCCAATGCCGGCATGGGCAATTCCTCTTAAGCTTCCCCAGATGGTTATGTCACCTTCGGCCATTACCTCAGCGCCAGGATTAACGTCACCTATAATGATCAGATGACCTTTGTGGCTGACGGTTTGACCGGAGCGTAGTGTCTGACGCAGATACATGGTGCCGCCGGCGCTAGGTCTGACCACAACGTTGGTGGTTTCGGTGACAGCAGATTCGGTTTCTACTTCCTCTGTCTCGTCTTCGGCTTCTAAGCTGACTTCTTCTTCGGCAGCGATCTCTTCCTGTTCCGCTTCCGACTCTTCTATTTCCAGGTCTGTTGATTCTTCCTCTGCTTCCTCCTCTTCTTTCTCTTCCATGAAATCTGAGGAATCTGAGTCCATGGGTTGAGAAGGAGATTCAGCTTCGATGTCAGAATCGAATTCTTCAGACTCGATTATCTCTTCGGTGGCTTCCACAAATTCATCGAGACCGTTTTTGGTATTGGTTTCGGTATCGGTTTGAGCTTCAGCGTCAATCTCGGTTTCCATCTCCACTTCGGCGGTATCTCTTATCTCGAGGGTGGTGTCTTCATCCACCTTCTCTTCCGCTTCGGTCAAAGCCACCGACATTGAGGTCGAATCGCTTTTATCGGAATTTAACTCGCCTTCCGATTCTTTCTGGAGGTGAATAATCCTCTTACTAATGGTCTCTCTAATGCTCTCTTCTTTTTCCAGATTTTGGAGAGTTTCCAGGGAAGTGGTTTCAATCTCTTCTTCCTGGCTATCCCCAGCATTTTTTCTTCTGGCAAGAGCATCTTTCACCCTTAGCTTCAGTTTGGCCACGGTGGACTTGGGCTTGGCGGTGCCGGTCTCTTCAACCTCGGCTTCGCTGATGTTGTCTATATCTATATTGATTTCTGGAAGGGACATTGGTTTGCCTTCACCAATATTGACACCATTTTCTATCAGGGCGATCTTGGTATCGCTATTCTTTGTATATACGGACGACGGTGTTATGCCTACACCTTTGGCGATGGCAAGAATTTGAGCCGCTTCACTGGACTCAAGCTTCAATCGACCTAAGTTAATAGATACGTTTAGTCCTTGCCAGAACTGACTGGAGACCTGCAGGGTGGAACTTAAATGTTCCAGAGCCTCTTTCAGGTTTGAACATCCGGAGACATCTATAAGGACTCCTTCGTTTGGTTGACTAATAATTGCAATTTTAGACATGCGAATCCAACTGTTGGTACAGGGGGGCTTGTAACGAGGGCGAAGATATGTAACGATTCGCCAAGCTTGATAGTATTGTCTGTGGTTCCGCACGTCAAGCCAGTAGGCATAGTGAGTGCATATATGATCGATGCAGTGTTTTGATGACATAAGAGTAAGGTTTGTCGACAAGCCGTGTACATGCCCGATTCGAAGATTATGAGAGTATTCAGAGGAAACTAATAAAGGAGTAATCAATGTCATCTGAACCAGCAAAAGACTCCGGCGGACAGTTTCATCGAGCCCTTGGCCTGGTGGACTCGGCCGCGGTGGTTGTCGGTTCCATGATCGGTTCAGGCATATTCCTTGTCTCGGCCGAGACCTCGAGAAACATAGGTTCACCTTTCTGGTTTCTCGCTGCCTGGGTGATTTCCGGCTTCTTAACCGTACTTGGTGCGACCTGCTACAGCGAACTTGCCTCCATGTTCCCCCAGGCCGGGGGCCAGTATGTTTTTCTGCGAGAAGCTTACGGGAAGCTCTTCGGCTTCTTATATGGATGGACTCTATTCATGGTGATTCAGAGCGGGACAAACGCTGCCGTGGCAGTCGCATTCGCTAAGTTTCTGGGAGTGTTTGTCCCTTCTATATCTGATAGATATGTACTTTTCGGGTTCATGGATTTCTCTTTCACCACCCAGCAACTGGTGGCATTGGCGGTGATTGCTCTTTTGACCGGAATCAACTGCATGGGCATAGGTATGGCCAAAATGATCCAGACCACTTTCACCATAACCAAAGTAATTGCTCTCTTTCTTTTGATCTTGATTGGACTTTTCGCGTTCAACTACCACCATGGTTTTGAACCTAACATGACCAGGTTGTTTGACGCTGTCGATGCCGGTGGCAATAGTTTGACAGGCTTCGGCCTGGTGGCCGCACTATCCCTTGCCCTGGTGGGACCTCTGTTTGCCAGCGATGCCTGGAACAATGTCACCTTTGCCGGTGAAGAGGTCAAGGATCCCCAGAAAACACTGCCCAGGAGTCTTATTCTTGGTACTGCCCTTGTTTGTTTTCTGTACTTTCTCACCAACGTAGTCTACGTTTTGCTCCTTCCTTTATTCGGCTCTCCGGAAGGCGCCACGGTGCTGGAGCGGGGCATTCAGTTTGCCAGCCAGGATAGAGTAGGTACTGCCGCCCTGGAGGTCATTTTCGGTGCCAGTGGTGAGAAGATAATGGCTGTGGCGATTATGATCTCCACTTTCGGTGCCTTAAACGGCCTGATCCTATCTGGCCCCCGTCTCTATTACGCCATGGCCAGGGATGGACTCTTCTTTAAGGGAGCGGGTGTTTTACACGCGAAAACAAACGTTCCTGTCTTCGGTCTCTGTCTTCAGGGGGTCTGGTCCTGCCTACTTGCCACATCCGGCACCTATAGCCAGCTCCTGGAATTTGTTATCTTTGCCGCATTGTTGTTCTATGTATTGACGGTAAGCTCAGTCATCGTAATGCGTCGCAAATTGCCGGATGCCGAGCGACCTTTTAAGGTGCCACTCTATCCGGTGCTTCCCATCGTCTATGTACTTTCCGCTTTGACCGTTATGGCAGGACAGATTTATCTCCACTGGGAGTATTCCGGTGCCGGTCTTCTTATTATCCTTTCCGGTCTACCTGTTTATCTTTTCTGGAAGAAGAAAAGTGAAAGCGCGGAGAGAGAAGCTTAGTTTACCTTGGTGGTATTGTTTAAACTGCTGAGGATTGAATAGGCTGCAGATCTTGGATCAAGCTTGAGTTCAACTATGTCTGTAAGAAGACTTTTGACGTTCTGGGAATTTTCCATAGAATCATTTAGCTTGCCCCGGGCGATCTCGGCGACAATCTCAGATAGTTCCGCTTTGATCTTATTGATGCGCCGTTCCGATATCAGTTCGGAGCTGTCTAAAAACTCTTTGTGGTCTTGAACTTTCTGCCAGATTTTATCTACCCCTTCACCGGTCTCAGAGATTGCCACTAGAACCGGCGGATGCCATTTTGTCGGATGCTTGGCTAGCTCAAGGCTGGCTATGATCTCGGTGGCTGATTTATTGGCTCCGGGAAGGTCTCCCTTGTTGACCACGAAAATATCACCGATCTCCATGATACCGGATTTAATGGCCTGGATATCGTCACCGGAACCCGGCATCAACACAAGTACTGTTGTATCGGCAGCCGATGCTATGGCAAGTTCTGATTGTCCGACCCCCACGGTTTCGATGATCACCACATCAAAACCGAAAGCCTCCAGCATTCTCACCGCATCATAGGTGGCCATGGCAACTCCGCCGGAATGACCGCGATTAGCCATGGAGCGAATGTAGACGTCAGGATCCAGGGTGTGTTCTTGCATCCTGATTCTGTCACCGAGGATGGCGCCACCGGTGAACGGGGATGAGGGATCGATGGCAAGAACCGCTACTTTTTTGCCCTGCTTTCTAACCTGAGTAACCAGAGCGTCCACCAGGGTTGACTTGCCTACACCAGGCGAGCCGGTGACACCGATTAGATGAGAGGTGCCGGACTTTTTGTAGAGAAGCTTTACCAGATTCTGAGCCGCTTCTCCGCCACCTTCTACAACGGTTATTGCTCGGGCTAGGGCCCTGCGGTCTCCGTCAAGAAGCCTCTTGGCAAGATCCTCCAGATAGGTTTGATCAAATGTCATCGCTCTATATTTTGCTAAGGGTCGATTGAAGTCGCATCATTCTAACAGCAGATAAAAGCCTTCTTTTATTTCTTTAGTTTGTTCTTTATATACTGGTGATTCATTATTGTGCTATCGATACGCTAATAGGTCTTTTATCAGCGATCGGGAACAAGACCGAGTTATAACTGTCACCTAGTACGTGTTCAAACAATTACCTGTTTATTGAGGTGTCCGACGTGTCCAAAAAAATAGTTCCTTTTACCCTTGCCCTCGGACTGGTTTTTAGTCTTCCCATGACTGCCCAGGCTAAAAGCGACAACTGGACTATAAAGACTAAAAAAGGTGATGAGATCACAGTCAAGGATGGTTGGTTCGGCCGGGGCAAAAAAGTGGTCAAGTCAGAGAAACTTGGCACTCTTTATGAAAAGAATGACGGAGTCTTCGGCTCTAAGTCAGAGGTTAATTTGCCCGGTACAAAAATTGCCAGCAAGAGCGGAATGTTCGGTCGAAAGAACAAGGAAGTAAGCGTTCTTGGCAACAGCGTTACCACCAAAAAAGGACTGTTCGGCAGCAAAACCACAGAAGTCAAGACTGTATTCGGTGACTCGGTTAAGACTAAAAAAGGATGGTTTGGTCGCACAACCACCGAGGTGGAACCAGGCGGGCTCACTGGCTTACTGGGTTCCTTCATGGGTTTTTCAGTGGATAAAAACTAGCTTTTCCCTTTATTGAAAGGATTGAGCCAGCCCAGGGGTTTCTCTTTCTCGGCTGCTTCATAGGTGCCGGATGTATTGGCTGCGGTGGCTTGCTGATTTTGCTGCTGCTGTTCTTTCTCGGTGAGCATCACCGCAAGCAGGTCTCTTTCCGATTCACGCTGCTTTAACTGATGTTGGAGGTCGGTCACCGAGGCGGATAGTTCTTCCACCTGCCCTATCTTCTCTTCAAGAAGGGCGCTTAACTTAGCCAGATCTTCGTGCAGTCTTTTATTCTCTTTACTTTTATCCGAAAGCAGGGCGCTCTGATTAGCCACTTCGGAACGCAAATCTTCAGCATCCCTGGCCATCATCTCCATCTCTCTCAATTGGGTGGAGAGCATGATGTTCTTTTCTTGCGCTTCAACAACTTTGTCCTGCAATTCGACGATTTTTTGAACCATCGATTGGATACTGTTGCTGCCGCTTTCCGTAGGTTTGGCTGTACTGTTATCAGTCATGCTTCTGTGATTTCTAGTGATTAATCGATAATCGGGGTCATAGATATATGCCACATCATTTAACTAGTCAATCTTTAGGATATATTGTCCCTGTTAGGCATGCTTGCCAGGCCAGGTTGTAATCGAGATGACGTCAACAATTGTAGAAGGTGGAAAGATTCTGACCCGGGATGGTTTTCGTCCCGGCAGTGTCTTGATAAAAGATGGACTGATTCAGCCCCTGGGGTCCGATCAGGATTGCCACAGGCTGGATGCTACCGGCTGTCTTGTCAGCCCCGGTCTGGTGGATATTCAAGTAAATGGCGGTGCCGAATGTAATCTCTGGAAGAAGGTGGACAGAGATGCTTTAGATAGCCTGTCAGGGCTCATGCTGACCCACGGAGTGACAACCTTCCTGCCCACCTTGATAACCGATTCTATAGAAAACTTGCTCGCACTCAGAAGAAATCTAGCAGAACTGAAGGTGGGAGATAAAAGCCAACTGTCCAGTGCCAATCGGGGTGCGAGAATGCCCGGCATTCACCTGGAAGGACCCTTCTTATCGCCCCGGAAGCCGGGGGTTCATCCGCCGCAATTTGTGAGAAAACCATCAGTTCAAGACCTGGCAACACTGTTGGAGGATAGTGATCAGGTTCTGCTAATGACCATGGCCTGTGAAGAGGACATTGACGGAACCTGTCTTGCCTGGTTACAGGATAGAGGCATAAAAGTATCCCTGGGGCATACGAACGCCACTTACCAGGAAGCAAACCAGGCATTTTCCCGGGGGGTTAGTTTAACAACCCATCTCTTCAATGCCATGCCGCCCATTCATCATCGCGAGCCTGGGGTGGTGGGAGCCTCCTTGTTAGAGCGAGAGGTGAGCTGTTGTCTGATCGCAGACGGACTGCATCTCTCTTCCGCCACCGTGGATATGATCTATCGCATGAAAGGTCCTGATAAGACCATCCTTGTCACCGATATCGCATTCGTCGGTACTACCGGTGGTGAGCTGGTAGGATCCTCCATCACCCTGGACCAGGCTGTGAGGAACCTGGTGAACTGGAATATATCCAGTTTTGAGGAAGCTCTGACAATGGCCAGTTTAAACCCGGCAAAAGCCATCGGGCTGGACCATTTGATCGGCTCCATAGAGCCTGGGAAGTTGGCAGACTTGATACTTTTCGACGAAAAGACTCTAGGGATAAAGGATGTTCTTTTGGGCGGCAGATCGGTCTATCATGAGTTGCAGTCCTCTATTTGCCCCGATTCTTGAATATTGAAAAACCTGCGACCGCGGCACCGACCACCATGCCGCCCACTACTTTGGAAAAGAGTGACTTTCTGTAGTCCTTATCAAAGTAAGCTTTGATCTTCTTATCTTCCGGGGAATTCTCCTCAATGTTATTCGAATCTATCTCAATTCTAGATTGATTCGGTTCCAGGGATTTGCTCAGGTTGGAGTCGAGCACATACCAGGCCTCTTTCCTGGATAACTGTCCCCGTTTTAGAAGGTTGTGGCACTTTATCGCTTTCTTTTTGCTTTCCGGGTCGATTAAACCGAGCAGTTCAAATACTTCCGCTGATTTCTGGGGATTATCCAGCACCTTGTTAAACGCGTTTTCGATGTCCATATCGTCAAACTTACCGGCTTCTTTAAGCAGATCTACAAGGCGGTTATTCTCAAAAGAGGTTGGTTCGAAAGTAATTGAAATATGTTGCTCTTTGTCTTCAAGCGAGGTCGTATCAATAGTTTCCGTCGAATTCTCCGGATTTTTACTTAACGCTTTATCTATCTCCTGGGAGACTTTAGGTTTTGGAGAACTTTGGCTTCCAGTCTCTTTTCTGGCCTGATCTACTCCCAGCTGCTTGCTTGAAAGAGACTCTTCAGCTTTCAGCCAGTGTACGAAGGTGGATTTTACCTCTTCAATCGCCTCGTCCTCGGATAATTCGCCGGAACGCACTCTCTGTTGAATCTGTAGAATGCTTGGGAAAAGCGAAGGGGAGAGAATTCCTTCTAGAACCAGAGCGCTTCCCAGGGGCACACCCGCTTCAAAACTTGTTGAAAGTGCTTGATCCAATTGGTCCTGGCTGACGATCTCCGAGTCGAGCAAAAGGTCGGCCAGTTTGTCCTTGCCGAGACTTCCTTCTCCCGTGCGACCATAACCGGTGGATGGGAGCAGCTTATTTAGCGACTTTCCGGTGGTGTCGACCTCTTTGAGAGCCTTGATCACATTCTGACGGCTCTCTTTCTCCTCGTTCAGGAGTGGTTGCGACTCCAGTGCCGCTTCCAGGGTAACCGGTGAGACCAGACCGCTCAGGAGAAGTACTCTGCCTATGGGAATATTCAGCCTGGTGGATACTTGAATTGCTTCGGTCAGGTCGGCAGAAGATACCACTCCCGCGTCTACCAAAAGCTCTCCCAGTCTGATTCTATTCTGGCTCTCTATCAAGGTTTTGTCCCCCGGCTGCTGAGGATGCGAATTATAAAGCCTGATAAACTTTGAATCCTTAGAGGCAGCCTAGAAAGCGATTACCTTTACAGTTTGTACCTCCCCCTTTTTTCGTGGATTACGGATTTGAAAATGGGTATAGACTATAAGTACCGCTTGAAATCACACCGAATCTATTGGGAAGGCGATATGGACATTTCTTCTGAAAAACTTTTTGGAGTAATTCTTCTTTCAGGTTTTTTGCCTTTAATCTGTTCTCCTGCTTCTGCCCAGGGGATAGGTGAATATGGCGGACTGATGGGGATGCCGCGCAATATCCCCACCTCCCATTCGCAGAAGACGCTGAATAACCTTTATGGTGGAGCGGCTCGTAACCTCAACAATGCTGCTCCCACAGCGGGCGGCTATAGCCAGAGCGGCGGTGCCTCCGCTTCGGCGAGCGCCGGAAGCAGCTCCGGGGCCAATCGGGCCGATTTGTTGAAACTTGGACAGCAAGCCCAAATTGACCTGGTAAAGGCGCGTAAGTTAGCGAAAGAGAAGAAATATGATGAAGCGGTGGCTTTGTACAAGAAGAGTCTGGCTGTCAGAGAGCGTTTCTGGGCTGGACGCGATAAAGCAGTGCCGGAGATGTACAAAGAGCTGGCCGAGATCTATGCCGGCAATAAAAAGTTCGACGAAGCAGAAGACGCATTGAAAAGTTCTATCGCCTCCTATGCTCGCCTCCACGGTCCGGGAAGTAAGCACACGGCTGAACCACTGGCTTCCCTGGGGAACATCTACCACGCCAAAGGGGAGCACTGGAAGAGCCACGATTCTTATTTGCAGTCCTATATGTTGACGGAAAGATATAGCGGTCAGAATTCAAAAGAGGCGATGGAGTTGCGCTTGAAGATGGCTGCTAAGTCCCGGGATCTCAAAAAGTTCGATAAAGCCGCCGACTTTTATCGCAAAGCTATCGATATAGATTCCGACAATAATATTTTGACCGCAGAAGAACAGGCGGATGTTCTAAAGCAGTATGCCAAGGTTTTGCGGCAACTAAAACGCATAAAAGAAGCTGAGAAAATTGAGGCGCTTCTAGGTGGTGGCGCGGCCTCCGCAGAAGTAGCTGATAGTGCCGAGAATGCTCAAACCAAAGGCAATACTGCGGAGTAAATTCACTCTGGCTTGCCACCACACGGACTTGTGAAGTCATCTACTATTGGGTCTGGATATTTGCTGGATAGCGGTATGTCTTCCGCTCAATTTACTGTGCAAATGCACAGTTACAAGCTCCATTGAACTCATTAGGATTGAGGGAAAGTGCCTCAATGGAGTTTATTTATGGATAGTATTAAATATAGTGGCTATGGTCGGAGCTGCCCCCTCCCAGTTGTTTTGAAAGATCGTCCAAGTGAGCTTAAGCGAATCGGGCTCGAGCGATTGCTGTCAGCTCTTTATAAGAGGCAGGTTGACTTGCCGATTTATATAGAAGAGTTGGGTGTTGATAGTGCTCTGGTCGAATCTCTTCGCCTCAATAGAATGCCTTTCGTGGTAGATCAGATTATCCATCAGGTTCATACCAGGGTCGCGAGAACAGACACCAGCAACAGGAGATATCCTATTCTGGAGAGATTTTTCGGACTCGATGGCAATTTACCTGCCCGCCTTTCGGCAATGGCAGCGAAATATGATATCTCCAGGGAGAGAGTCAGGCAGATTAAGGAGCGCTCTATTTCTGGTTTGAGGATGCCTCACAATCTCAACTCTCTGGAGTCATTTATTAGATCTCTGGCTTATCACAGCCGTGGCGTAAACGAGTCTATACCTGTGTCAGATGTGCCTTCCTTTAGTATGGATACGAGTTCAAATCTTCAGCAAGTAAGGCTCTCCAGTCACCGGGAGATGGCCATGTTGGGTCAAGTGGAACCTTATTTGACCGATGAACAGGCGAAAGTCTTTTCTGAAATCGGCAAAGCAAACAGGATTCTTGTTAGAGGCTGTTCCGGCTCAGGGAAGACACTGCTGGCTCTGTTGACCGCTCAGAAGCTTGCCGCTTCGGGCAAAAAGGTCCTGCTTACCTGTTACAGCCGGGCTCTGGCAAATCATCTCGAGTCACTTTTAGTGAGAGTCAAAGGTATCTATGTGGCTTCTTTTCATGCTCTCTGTCTGCGCTCAGGCACCAGGGCCGGTGTTAAGATTCCTGGAGGCTGGAACCATTTTGTCTGGGATAGTAAGTTCCCGGAAGTGCTGGAGTCCGCCCTGATAAAAATGCCTGAGCTAAAGTTTGATGCCATCATTGTCGATGACTCCCAGGACTTCAAAATGAACTGGTACCAGGCTTTGCTCTCGGCATTGAAGTCCCGGTCCGAAGGCTTTATCCATCGCTTTGAAGATGATAACGAAAGCCTTGCAAGCGAGACTAGAGATGCAGATTTCGATCAGTCGTTTCGCAAGTTTTCGTTGAACAAAAATCTGCGCACTCCTCCGGGGCTCTCGGCGTTTTTGCGAGCCGGATACGAGTTGGATTTCCAGAATCAGAGCAAGAGTCAGAGCAAGATCAGCTATGGCTCCAATTGTCGAAGTATGGCGGAGTTCTACTTCTATAACTCTGCCGATGACGCCCGGGTTACCTGTGCTCATATTTTAAATGAATTGACCGCCAGCTTCGGAATTTTGCCGTCTGAGATCGCGGTGTTGACGCCGAAACTGGTAAAGAATTCCGTGGCTTACGGATGCTCCTCCAGGGGAAGCGGCCGACTGGTGGTTCGCTATTCTTCCACCACCAACCATCCAATCCTGAGCCGTATCCAGACATTTAAGGGACTGGAGCGCAGGGCTGTGATTCTAGTGGATATAGACGGCGACTTTGCTTCCCTCGATCAGAACGAGCAGAGAAGGCTTATCTATATCGCCGCCGGAAGAACCACCGATAAGTTGATTTTTATCGGAGACAAAAGAGGATTCAGAGCATTGCAAATCCTTGCCGAGAGACCTCTTTCACCTTCTCCTTTCTTTAGTCAGAGGAGCCCCGTATATGGGGGCAACCACCCCCAGTCCTAGGATAGTGCAGGACCGTTCTAAGTCGAGCGGCAAAGAAACCTTTGATGTCAAGGAGGGTTTCCTACTTGAATCCGGGCACAAGTTAGATAGAACAGTCAAACACGAAAGTTTGTTTTTAGAACATAGTCTGGAAAGGGCTTGTTATGGATACTTTAATTCTAATGGTAGTCGTCTACATAGCATTCTTGTCGATCTGCGCTTTTGCCAGTGTTATAGGCGGTATCAAACAAAATCTAGAGACAAACTAGGTTTTAGCTTCTGGATTTTTTCTCCAGCTTTCTCTGCTTCTTTATCTCTTTTCTGACGAGCTTCTCCGCGCGGGAGCGGGTCTTTTCCAGGGCTTTGGCTCCGAGAAAAATAGACCTGGAACGTGCTGCAATGGCTGTATTGTTGTAGGGATTTGTTTTCACCAGGGGCAATAGCTTTTTGTACTGTTCGTGCATTTCATTAACCTGGGCTATCCAGTTACCGGTTAATTTCTCCAACTCTTCGTCCGTCTTTTTCGAAAAGTCCGGTCTTGCTTCTCTTTTGCCTATGGATTCAGCATCCTTTTTGAGCAGTTCTATGGTCGGGCCCATTTTATTGACGCCATTCATAATCCAGTCATGTCTTGGTTCAAGCAGCCCTACCTCCTTGATGGATACAGGCAGGTCGATTACCACCGTACCCACCACATTAGGCACTGCCTGAAAAGAGATAGGTTGCCTGGTCACCTCATCGAAGATGTCCTGGGCTGCCTGTCTGATTCTTTTCAGATCCAGGCGGAAGTCTCTAATAGATTGCAGGGTTACTTCCTGTTTTTCCACATTGACTTTGAGTGTCACACCGGAGCTGTTTTTTGTATCGGTGTTTTCGGCAGCGTAAGTTTTATTCTCCAGCAAACTGGATAAAAAAATCAAAGAGACCATATTGCATACCAGCAAAACTCTCTTCATATGGGTAGAGTTGTTTCCTGGGGTAAATCGCATATGGTGGCTAGTTCCTTTGCTAAATAGCCTTGATGTTCTTAATGGCAAGCATCTCTTTTGCTTTTGATCGATCACCAGTGCAGCTAATCATTCGTGGAGCATCCAGAATCTTAATCTGAAATCCGAGAGAGTCGTAGAGTTCCACAATTCGCTCTGTGGCCTGATTCGAAGCCACCACCGGCCCCTGGAAGCGCGCCAGCCAATGGGCCAGGCGTACTTGATCTTTCCAGTTGAAACCCTCTTTGGAATATTGGCGAAACTCAACGTCATATGGAGGATCGGCATAGATAAAGTCATTTGCCGATGTTGGAATCAGTTCAAAGTCTCCCTGGATAAAATGCCAGTTTCTGAGCACATCTTTGTAAGGTGTGAAGTCGGAAGTGTAATTGATTTTTTTGTATCGACCGAAAGGGACGTTAAAGAGCCCCTTTTTATTGAATCGGCATAAGCCATTGTATCCGGTGCGATTTAAGTAGTAGAAAAGCTCGGCAGCGGCTTTTGAATCGGACAATCCTTTCTCCAGGAGTTTGTTGAAATTCTCGCGGGAGCTGTAATAGTAATCTTCTTCATTCTTCATCGGTAGCTTCGATTGAAGACCGCGTCTGAGCCAGTGATAGAAATTGATGGAGTGTTTGTTTATATCATTCAACACAGCATCTATCGGTTGAATGCCCAGGGTTACAGCTAGCCCTCCGCAAAATGGCTCCACAAGCCGCAGATTATTTCCCGAGCTTTCATAGAGCTTTTTGATCTGGGGTACCAGCCACCTTTTGCCTCCTGCCCATTTTAGAGGTGGGCGGATACCTGTGCCGCATGGAAGTTCAATGACGGTGGTCTTTCTTGAAGAAGTAAGAGGCATGGAATTTCTTTGACTAGGCTATTGACTGGGTGATCTTTGTCCAATCATTATACTTCGTATATACGATAGACCTGTTCTGGGTGTTTTATATGCCTTTTGAGGATATGTTATAAGCTCTTTTGTTCTTTTCTTCTCTAGAACATTTTGAAGGGGGCATCATTCTCCCGGTCTTGAACAGCGCTTTGATTGCGTTGTTCTTCTCGTTTCATCTCTGCCGCACCAGATCCCGCATAGGATTCGGTGTTCTTCAATCGTTCTTTCTTCTTATCGGTCAGCCGCTCTCCTTCCTTATCGAGACCTTTGACCACAAGAATAGAGCAAGTTGCTCTGTCTGCTATGGACTTGGACACCGAGCCGGCAAAAATCTTGTCTAGATGAGACTTGCTCTCAGCGCCGGTGACTATAAGCTCGGCTCGCCAGTTCTTGCCCAGATCCACTATCTTTTCTTTTGGATTTCCCGGAATGACATCCACACTGATATATTCGTTATCCAGCCCCCGACCCAGCGTTTCTGCATCTTTTCTCAAACCGGTGAGCACTTTCTCTTTCATAGAACTCCATTGCCTGAGTAGCCATGCTGCTTTCTGCGTATCGGAGGTGTTTTCAATCCTGGCCCTATCCTGGGGAATTACAGAAACCACCTTATAGACCACATCATCAGGCCATGTCTGTCTTGCCAGCCAGGCGAAAGCGGCCTTGGAGGACGCTCTGCCGTCACTTGCCACAAGAATGCGGGTGAAATCGATGCCGTGTTTAATATGGCTGGCCATACTTCCGTCTTTGATGAGAAGTACCGGGCAGTCTGCTTTTGAAAGAACTCCGGCGGAGACGCTTCCCATCAACAGTTTGTCTATACCCGATTTCATCTGGCAGCCCATTACAATCAAGTCGCTTTTCCATTGCCTGGCGAATTTCACAATCGCTGCTTTGGGATCACCTTCGAGAATCTCACAGGAGACATTGGTGGAGGGCATTCTCCCTGAGAGGCTAATGGTGACTTCTTCAATGGCGGCTCTGGTGCTCTCCACGTCAGGATGGCGGACCTCTCCTTTGATCTTCTCGAGAACATTAGGGGAATTGCTTACCACGTAGATAAGCTTGATCAGGCTGTTCTTCGGCCATTTGTGATGACTGACAGCCGCCAGAGCTGCTTCGCTGGCTCTGCTACTGTCGACGGCTATGACAATGCGCAAGGGGCTTTCCTCACTTTTTTATCTTTTCTCCGGATGTAGATTTTGTACCCGGATCGAAGAGGAGTTTATAGGCATATAAATTAGAATCTTGTCCGACAAAGATGACTTTCCCTTCTCCCAGGCAGGGTCCTGCTTCCGGACCAAATTGCTCAGGCTTTTGTTTTAAGAGAATCTCCCCGGACTCAGCGTCCAGGGCGTAGAAGGCATCTTTGCCTGCCACATAGACGACCCCTCCTTCCACTATCGGTCTATCTTTGACGGGACCGATCTCTACTCTCCATTTCTCTTTGCCGTTATCTCTCTTAAGGCAATAGAGGAATTTGTCATCGCCGGCAGTGCCAATTATTACGCTACCATTCTCTACTAGAGGAGCAAGTTTTATCTCGGATTCGAATTTCTTGTTCCAGACCAAGTTTTTCTTTTTGATGTCGATGCAGTTGAGAACTGAATGAACGCTTCCATCGTCCGATTTGAAGGCGGAGCCGCAATAGACTTTTCCATCTTTTACTTCCACTCCTTCCACGGTGGTGCCTATTTGGTCCTGGTAGGTGATTTTTAACTCTTTCAGGTCGACTATGGTCAGAATGCCGCTCTGTCCGAAAAGAACCAGGTTGTCTCCGAATAACTCCATCTTTGTTATCAGTGTCGGAGGCATCTTTTCCAGGGAGATGAGCTTTTCCACTTTGCCGCTGGTGCCGTCAAATACTGAAACGGCCAACTTTGGCGTCGCACTGTAGATAGTGTCGCCATCGGCATACATCGTGGAGATCGCCAGGGGGGATTTGTCTCCTGTACGTTGCATTCTCCAGGCTAGTTCTCCATCCTCTTTTTTTAGCGCGTAAAGTTCCAGACCAGGCATCCAGAGATAGAAATTTTTGCCGCCGGATAGAATTCTCGGTTCATAGCCTGATACCTTAGATTTCTGTGTCCAGGCTATCTCTCCCGAGTCCAACTTGTAGCAAATGATTTTTACCTCTCTTTCCTGGCCCGGTTGTTTCTTGTGAATGAATTCTCTGGTGGTGGCCAGTACTCTGTCCCCTGAAACTTTGAAGTTCTCGACGGATTCTTCGCTCTTCCAGACTAATTTGCCGGTATTCTGGTCCACCACAAAGAGATAGACTTGATTCTGCCAGTGATATCCTGCCGCGTAGATGACATAGTTTTTCTCAATCACCGGACTCAAGGCCAGACCATAGCCGGACCACTGCATCTGCCTGGGGGCCACGAACTGCCACAACGCATAGGTCTTCTTGGAGGAAGAAGAGTTGCAGGAGCTAAGAAAGAGAGTTGGGAAGAACAATAGAGATAGGATTAGAGAGAGCTGAATCCACTTCTTCTCAGTCATCTATCGGACCAGCTTGCTGCGTCATTCTCGATGAAATACTTCTGGCAATCCAGACCTTCCTCTTCATTCTCCGGGTGCAGTCTGGTGTAGTGTCCATCCGCGTCCATTATGCGGCTTCTAAGATTGTCGTTCAAATAAATCTCTAGAAGATGTTCTTTGATGTAATTGGAGAGACCGGGATCTTCTATGGGAAAGACCACTTCCACCCGGCGGTCAAGATTGCGAGGCATCAGGTCGGCGCTGCCCACATAAATCTCTTCGTTGTCGCCATTGGCAAAATAATAGACCCGGCTGTGTTCCAGAAAACGACCCAGAATACTGCGCACTTTTATGTTTTCGCTTACGCCTTTGATGCCGGGTCTCAGGCAACATATGCCGCGGACAAGAAGATCCACTTTTACCCCGGCCTGGGAGGCCTGGTAGAGAAGGGCGATAATTCTCTCGTCCACCAGCGAATTCATTTTAAAAATGATGTGTCCTTGCTTGCCTGATTTATGGTTCTCGATCTCCCGGACTATTAGCGCCTCCATCCTCTCTCTCAGATTGATGGGAGCGACAAGCAGTTTTGCGTAGTCGGTTTTGGCGGAATAGCCGGTCAGATAATTGAAGAGGTCGGTGGTATCTGCTCCGATGGTATCATCGCAGGTAAGCAAGCCCAGGTCCGTGTAGAGATGGGCCGTAACCGGGTTGTAGTTGCCCGTACCAAGGTGGACATAGCGCTTTATAGAATCTCCAACCCTTCTGACTATCATCAGAACTTTGGAATGGATTTTTAAACCGATCAGTCCGTAGACCACGTGAACTCCTTCATTTTCCAGAGCTCTCGCCCATTCGATATTGCTCTCCTCATCGAATCGGGCTTTCAGTTCGACCACGACCGCAACCTGTTTCCCATTCTCCATGGCTCTAAGGAGCGCTTCAACCACAGGTGAGTTTTTACCCACTCTGTAGAGGGTCATTTTGATGGCAAGGACGGAAGGATCTTTTGCCGCCTTATTAATGAGATTGACTATGGGTTGGAAAGAATCATAGGGATGGTGCAGTAGGATATCCCTTCTGCTTACTGCCATGAACTCATCATCGTCCTGGGCGTCAGGATTGAGAACATTGGGCACCACGGGAGAGAAATGGGGAAACTTCAATTCAGGAACATCTAGAGAGGCGATGTGCTTGAGGCTGGTCAGGGGGATATGCCCCTCCACCAGGAAAACATCATGGGACTTGATCTGAAGATTGGTCATCAAAATGTCCAGGACATGCGCCGGCATAGCCCTGTCTACCTGCAAACGCACCACGTCGCCGAATCTTCTCTGTCTGATTCCTTCTTCCGTGGTCTCCAGAAGGTCGCCTGCCTCCCACTCCTGAATCTCTACCTCCGCATCCCTGGTGACATGGAATGGGTGAGCTTCCAGGATCGTCATCCCGGGGAATAGCGTGTCCAGGTGAGCCTTGACCAGGTCGTCCAGCCAGATATAGGTGTTGTCCTCGCTGGAGCCGCAGCGAATCGATTTGCCTGCTGGTCTAATAACAGGAATGAGCTGGGGCAGGGTGTCGGGAATTTTAACCCGAGCAAATCTCGCCTCGCCGCTCGACTTTCTTATGAGCACCGCCAGGTTGAGGCTCAGGTTTGATATATGGGGGAACGGGTGGCCGGGGTCGAAGGCCATGGGGGTAAGCACAGGATGTATCTTGTGAAGGAAGATATGCTCCACATCATCCTTTTGCTCCTGGGTCAGATCTTCATGGCGGAGAATCTTTATGCCCGCTTCCCTCAAAGCCGGAGTAAGGGAATCTCGCAAACATTGCTGGGCGTTTACCAGAAGACGATTGACCTCTTGACCGACAGCTTCCAGCTGCTCCTTCGGTTTCAGACCATCGGGTCCGGCTTTCTGGGTACCGGCTTCCAGCTGACGTTTCAGACCGGCAACCCGGACCATGAAAAATTCGTCGATATTGGAGCCCACGATGGATAGGAATCTATACCTTTCCAGAAGCGGGTTTCTTTCATCCTGGGCTTCTTCCAGAACACGCCATTGGAAAGCAAGGAGGCTCAGCTCTCGATTTATGTAAAGCCTCGGGTCATCCAGGGATTCAAGGTTGGAGATGGTGACAAAATCGGATTTCTCTGCTTTATCGGCAACTGGAGAATCCGCGTTATCGACCATCTTATTCTTCTGGGTTTCCGAATGGGCCTGGGCCTCGGATTCGGAGTCGCTTTTCAATTCGGGGCTCAGGTTTAGTTTTGAATCGTGACTTACCATCGTAAAAGATCGCTTTTATTTCTATGAGAGAAGACCCCTGGAGCGCAAAAAGAGCTATTAATTGCAGTGCCATGGGACTTCGAGAGAATATCCGACAGGGGAGCAATTGGATTTCCAGGCGTCCAAAATTGGTCCGACAAATACTATTGTAATAGGTATTGTCGATTTTTATATATACAAATCTAATACTGTTGCCTTGACAACAGTATGTTGCCTAATTTGCTGGTGTTTGATTTGGTGCCATCAGCGAGTTAACACCATGCTGGAGGAGAGTGTTGAATAATCCTCCTTTTGTTGCCGGTGTCGGACTGGTGGTGGTAGAGGTCGCGGGGTTGGAGATTGTCGAGCTTACTGGGACCGAGCCTGCGCCGGAGGCGACCTCGAAGCGAAGCGCTTTGGGATCTTGAGCCATAAGCTTGCCCTGGCTGTCAATCTCCACATAAAGCGCGTTGCCGGTGTTGATATTGGTGAGCAGGTATTTGCCCTGGGGCAGAGAACAACTTCCTGCCGGAATGAGACCCGGAGTTACCGTCTGGGCTATGGCGCCACCGAGACCCATGGCCAGAGCGATAGCAGTGAGCGCTATTGTGGACTTCTGCGTTACTTTCTTCAAAGTCAGGTTCTCCTCAATTTATTTGAGCATCGGAATGCTGCGAGATCGGCTTGATATTATTGCAAAGAGGAATCTTTGAAGTTAGGCACCTTTAATTTACTAAGCCTTCTTATTGGTTCCCCAATGTTCCGGGAGCCAATTGATATACTTGGTTTGTCTTTTCTTTCTGCGAGCATAAAAACGCACTTTGCCCGCCATCGAGTCGCCGTCGGGGAGCTTTATCAATGCGAATCTTACCGGGAAAACCTTATCCGCTTGGAGCTACCTGGGACGGGATGGGGGTCAATTTTGCGATATTTTCAGAGAATGCCACCAAAGTAGAACTCTGCTTCTTTGATTCGCCTTCCAAAAGGCGTGAATCAAGCAGGATTACTATGCCCGGCTATACGAATAATGTCTGGCACGTATATCTGAAAGATATTCACCCCGGCCAGGCTTACGGGTATCGAATCTATGGACCCTATTTGCCTGAGGATGGGCATCGGTTTAATCCCAACAAAATTCTTGTTGATCCCTACGCAAAATTGATAACCAGACGTCTTAAATGGCATGACAGTCTCTACAGCTACCAGATTGGCAATAAGCGTCAGGATTTGAGTTTCGACAAGCGGGACAATGCTGCCTATGCGCCACTATGCGTGGTGGTAGACGACTCTTTTACCTGGGGAGACGATGTTCGTCCCGATACCCCGTGGAACGAGACTATTATTTATGAAGCGCATGTCAAAGGCTTAACAAGAAAGTTCCCTGGTCTTCCGGACGATATACGTGGTACTTACCTGGCACTGTCCACGGAGCCTGTGATTCGTCATTTGAAATCCATAGGTGTGACAGCTATAGAGCTGATGCCTATCCATCAGAGCGTGGCGGACAACTATCTTGCCCAGGGCGGCTTGACCAACTATTGGGGGTACAATACGCTCTCCTTCTTCGCTCCGGATACGCGTTTTGCCCGGCCGGATTCCATGCTCTCTGCCGTGCAAGAGTTTAAAATGATGGTGCGTTCTCTACACGCGGCCGGAATAGAAGTGATACTGGATGTGGTTTACAATCACACGGCGGAAGGCAATCATCTAGGTCCTACTCTGTCTTTCAGAGGCATCGATAACCTTTGCTACTACAGAACCGATCCGGATCAAAGAAGATACTATGTTGATTATACGGGTTGTGGAAACACTCTAAACATGTTGCATCCAAACGTGTTGCAGCTCATCATGGACAGTCTCAGATACTGGGTGGAGGAGATGCATGTGGATGGATTCCGCTTCGACCTCGCTTCTGCTCTGGCCAGAGAGCTATATGATGTGGACAAGCTCTCCGCTTTCTTCGATGTTATTCAGCAAGATCCGGTCATCTCCAGAGTCAAGCTCATAGCCGAGCCCTGGGACCTCGGTAAGGGCGGCTATCAGGTCGGTAATTTCCCGGTGCTCTGGACGGAGTGGAACGGCAAATATAGAGATTCAGTCCGACGTTTCTGGAAGGGTAACGAAGGATTGGTGGGAGAGATGGCCACTCGCCTGACCGGCTCCAGTGATCTATATGAACACTCCGGCCGTAGCCCCCACGCGAGTATTAACTTCGTCACCTGTCATGATGGCTTCACCATGGCGGATCTGGTCAGTTACAACCAGAAGCATAATCTGGCCAACAAAGAGGATAACCGTGACGGCGAGTCGCATAATGAGAGTTGGAATTGTGGTGTTGAAGGGGAGACCAAAAATCCTGATATTTTGAAATTGAGGATGAAACAGAGACGCAATTTCATGGCTACTTTGCTGCTCTCTCTTGGTGTCCCTATGATCAGTGGTGGCGATGAAGTCGGACGAACCCAGAAAGGGAACAACAACGCCTATTGTCAGGACAACGACATAAGCTGGACCAATTGGCATCTCGATGAGAAAGAGAGAGAGTTCCTTGAATTCGTAAAGACTGTCACCAAAATAAGAAAACAGTTTCCGGTACTTCAAAGAAGAAAGTTCTTGCGAGGGCGTGTCAGCTCCGCCGATCAGATCAGTGAGGATGTGATCTGGCTCAATGAAGATGCCACCGAAATGATTGATGAAGACTGGTTAAACGCGAAGCGCCACCACTTCGGAGTGCTCTTCAACGGTGATCATATGGATGAGGTGGACGAAGAGGGGAATTTGATCACCAGCAGCACCTTGCTCATTCTTTGCAATGCATACTGGGAAGATATTGACTTTGTTCTACCACCGCACAAGGAAGAAGAGTATGCCCGCAATCTGGCTGTAGAGCAGCCGGATAAATGTTGGAAACTACTCCTGGATACATCAGGAATTTATTCGAGCAGCTGTTGGGAATTGAACTCCCGGTTCCTTGTCAGTGATCGAAGTCTTGTCCTGTTTGAGCTGAGCGACAAAGACGAGAATCTGCCTTATTCCAGCATATCCGGTATACAAGTCTAAGCGAAAGCAATGTGATTGGTCATCTATTCTTCCAGGCTCACCGCTTCATGCAGAGCTTTCTGGGCTTTGAGAATGAAGGGAAGAGACAAGAAGTAAGAGACAACTCCCTGGACCGCGCATGCTTTCATCAGCAATTCCGGAGAGCCCAGAGCGATGTTTTTTTGAAAAAAGATAGATAGAAAACTAAGGCTCATCATAGGTACCAGAGGTGGTGCCAGGGAGATTAACCATTTGGGATGTTCTCCGGTCATCACTTTAAATGGAATTGTCTGGGCCGCCGCTTGCAGGCTTATCTTACCGGTCTTGATGTCATTCATGATTTTTACTCCTTCGAGCATAATCGCGAAAAATGCAGAGACAGCAAGAAAGAGAAGACCGAATATCGAATAGACTATCGCGTATAAAAACACGAATATAGCCTGGACCAGGTAGTCACCGTTCCATGAAAGCTCTAAAACTTTTGGGAATATAAAATTGATCGATAGCAGAAGGGCAATTTGTTGAACGATAAAATAGAGAGGAGATGCTAGAGCCCGGGCACCTTGCTGATTCCGAACTTTCTCTTTTAGTTTTTCCAGCTCTGTCTCATCGATCTTCATTAAAGGTTCATGGAACTGCCGGAGTCTGTGCTGTAGCGATCCGCATAATGGCCGATGATAGGCAGTTTGGTCATCTCATTCTGATTGGCTTTGTACATCATAAAGAGGCTTACGAAAACTGTCGCGGCAAGATAGAGCCATGTGACAATTCCAATGCCGCCTGCGATCAATGGTCCGAGTATCGGAATGAAAGCGACCAGACCCGCCACCGCCGAAATAAAGCAGATTGCCACGGCGGAGCCGAAAAGCATGAGCGATTGCAGAGCATGGAATCGGACGAATTTACTCTGGGGAGGTTCGGTGGCCAGGAAAATTATGCAAAAAATGACATTTAAGGCGAATATCGGGCAGTAGCTCAACATAGAGGCTGTTGAGTAATCCAGGTTGAGCGATTGTGTTTTTCCACCGGGAAGATTCTGGCCGCTGTGGGGAACCGGGGTATTATGTTCTTCCATGATCTGCTCCTTTTTCTCTGGAAACACCTATTCTACGAGAACGACAAGAAAAATTAGCCTGCTTAGATATTTTATCTATAATAAGTCTACATTTGCTTGTTGTCAGGATGTCATAATGAATGCCTTACTAGCTTTTAGACGGAATTCGAAATCGAGATGAAGAATTTCATATCCTTCACAGTATTGGCTCTGGGTCTACTTCCCACGCCGGTTTTTGCCCAGAGCATTGCACAGGGAATCCCGACCGATACCACTCCTCAACTGAGGGAGAAAATCGAGCCCACTAAGATCAAGGCACCGGTCGATGATGACAAAGCTGCCGAGAAAAAAGACGATGGTGACTCTGATAAAGCTAATTCCATCGACCTCAAATCCCTGGGACGCAAGAAAGATAAGAGCACGGTTCCACTGCCGCTGCGAATGGCATCATTTACCACCGGCTTTGTGGTGGGAACACCTATAGCGATCACCAGATGCGCCATCAAGCAGACAAAAGCCGGCACCAGGGATCTTGTGGGAGATTCTCACAACCCATTATTGGTGGTGCCTGCTGCTATTATTTCCATTCCATTCGGTGCCATGGGCGGACCTTTCGAAGGCGTCGGCTACTCCGCAGTGAATAGCTGGCGGCATAGTGGTGATGAGCCCTTTGGACAGGAAACTTTCAGTCTTGGTGATTCCATAGACTGAATTTGACCTGGAAAAAAGAGATTTAGAACATCACCGCATGTGGTGGATCTATATTGTCTTCAGGTGGTGCGTCAAGCACATTGGCGAGTGCTTGCTTAATGCCTGAATCATCTCGCTTCTGCTTACCATGACCTGGTCTTTTCACAATCAGAATCGAACAATTTGCTCTACCGGCTATATGGGTAGGCACGTCGCTCATAATGATCTGGTTGATACCGGCTGGTCGAGGCGCTCCCATGGCGATAATATCCGGCGACCAGTCAGCGGCCACGCTCTCTATCATTCTCTTGGGATCTCCGGGCTCCACGTCGATGCTGACATTTTCAAGACCGACACATTCAGCCAGTTTGAAAGCATGTTCTTCCAGGCTTTCAAAAGCTTTCTCTTTCATCAATGCCCACTGATTAATCAGGGAAGGGTCATACTGCCCCACGGGGTTTTCTGACATATCTTTGAATTCAGGAATGGCAGTGAGGATTTTGAATTCTGTTCCCTGTTTCCATACCTGGCTTGCCAGCCAACTTATTGTGTAATAAGAATAGAGCGAGCCGTCAATAGGCACCAGGACACGATAACCGAGCCGACCCATCTGACCTTCAAGCACCTCTTCGGTGGGTTTGACAATCAATACCGGGGCCGTGGACTTTGCTGTCACCTCTTTGGAGACAGAGCCCATATAAAAATGATGGGTCGAAGACTGAGTTCTTTTAGGACCGAGGATGATCAGATCTGCTTTCCAGTTTTCCGAAACTTCTAAGATGCTCTCTGCCGGTTTGCCAAAATGAACCCTGTAATTGATATTGCAGTTTTTCTGCCAGAGTGAAAGCTCCCTGGCTAGCTCCCGCAGAACCATTGAATGATTGTTCACTTCATCCTGGTTCTTAATCGGATCGTCTTCGAAGGCCGGCAGTGGAAGAAAACCAGCTTTCTTGCCCACAACTTTAAGAATCAAAATTTCCGAGTCCGGATTGAGAGCCATGGTGGCAAGCAGCCTCAGGGCACTCAGGGAACTTCTAGATCCATCGTAGGGAATCAATATGCGCATTAGATTTGCCTTTTGCTCTCTAGAATTAGCTGGGGTTAATCTCGGGTTCCGCCAACGGTATATATCGACCTACTTGGGTTTACCAGGCTTGTCAATATTAACCGGGATATTATAACCCTGGTCAATTCTTTCGTTTTCCTTTCAGTTGTCTTTACTTTGTTTCATTCCGGGTTATCTCTGTAAGACCACGGCATAGAGCTGATTATTAGAAGTTGTCAATTATTAACCGGTTTTGATATTTGTGAACCTGGTACCTATAAAAAAGAGCCCGTCACCGGGCTCTTTAAAAACTTAGCTCTTAACTCCTGGCTAAACCTAATCGTCACCCAGAGAGGTCGTGTTCTGAAGTTTTTCCGATGTGTCCGCACCGCCTGATTTTGCATTGACGTCGGTCAGGAATGTTTCATCGTACCAGCGGTCAGGATTCTTGGGATCATTGGCGAACTTTATCTTCTTCGGTAATTTGGGGTTGAAGAACTGGGCTCGTTTTATGTCTTCCCGGGCAAGAATGGATTTGCCTTCTTTGTGCCACAGGAAAGCCCTCGCCAGGTAGAAGTTAGCCTGGTTAGGATCCAGCCGGATTGCATATTCCAGATCCTCCATGGCGCCACCATCATGACCCAACTGCATGTTGGCTTTGGCCCGGTGGTAGTAGAGATCCGCATTGGTGGGATCTTGCTTGATGGCGTCGCTAAAGTCGGATAGAGCCTGTTTAGCGTTTTTCAGCTTATACCATTCATGTCCGCGTTTTTTGAGCAGTCCGCCGTCAGCCGGGTCAAGCTCGAGAGCTTTGTCATAATCTTTTAGAGCCTCTTCCGGTCTACTCATTCCGCTATAGGCAGTGCCTCGATGAATGTAGGCAACATCGTATTCAGGATTTAACTCGATGGCATAGCTGTAGTCTTTGAGCGCGTCCAGGTTTTTTCCGAGGACATGGAACACGTCACCCCTGCCCACCAGCGCCTTTACGTTTTTCGGATCATTCTTGAGCGCCTGGTTATAGGCTCCCAGGGCTTCTTCCGCTTTACCTGATTTGTTATAAGAATCGCCTAGATTGCTATAGGCCTGGGAGAGTTTGGGGTCGAGCCGAATCGCCTTTTCGAAGTCGCGAATCGCTTTGGCGTGTTCACCCAGTTTGGAATAGGTTATGCCTCTGGACAGATATCCGGAGGCTTTTTCGGGAGCATAAACTATTGCCTGGCTGAAATCTTTTACGGCAAGCTGGTAGTGCTTCAACTCGAAAAAGCACTGGCCCCGTCGCATATAGTCCCGGGCATCGGTGGCCGCCATGCCGATCGACATGTCAAAAGCTTGAATAGCGTCTTTGAAATTCTTGGTTTTCATAAGGCGCACGCCTTTTTCATAGAAAGAGCCGGATGTATCATCGGCAAGTCCCGGAGTCATCGGCATCAATGCAATTAGACCACCCATCAAGAGTGTTCCGGTCAATTTCCTTGTCCGTTTCATTTTCTCCCTCATCCAGCATGTCCTCCTTTGGCATGGGACCATTATAGCCACTAATAATTGAATTAGCTGAGAATTAGCAGAACCCGTTCGATTCCAACTGAGGAACTAAGAGCGGATTCAACCCTCAAAATACTATCTACCCCGTATTCTGAAGAACCTATATATAGGATGTCATCAAGAGAACTTGTTATCTGACTTTCAACTCTTTCTGGAGCATACACTTTTCTGAATCGCTGGTGGTAACAGGCTCCACATGCCAGATTTTGGAACAGTAATCTTCTATTGAACGATCAGAGGAGAATTTGCCCATTCTTGCTACGTTCAAGATGGACATCTCAGTCCAGCGTTTTCTATCGCCGTAGGCCTTGCCTACCTCTTTCTGGCAATCTATATAGGATTGATAGTCCGCAAGAAGCATGAATGGATCATGCTCCAAAAGGGAGCTGACGATGGGCTGGAACAGTTCTTTGTCGCCGTTCGAAAACTTTCCGTCTTTGATCTGGTCGAGAACCATCTTAAGACTCGGGTTGTCATCGTAATAGCGATGGGGAACGTAGCCGGAATCTTTAAGCTCCTGGACTTCATCGGCCCGCAGTCCGAAGAGGAAGAAATTCTCTTTGCCGACCTCTTCCCTGATCTCAATGTTGGCACCATCCATAGTACCTATTGTTAGAGCGCCGTTGAGGGCGAACTTCATGTTGCTGGTACCCGAAGCCTCCAGGCCGGCGGTGGAAATCTGCTCC
>MDTD01053014.1_pt1 | contig 27499 bp, 24 predicted proteins | sample 811221 | NCBI WGS metagenome assembly MDTD01 (sample SAMN05326646, study PRJNA326480) | marine metagenome | isolation source: seawater | place: Pacific Ocean: South West | collected 2011 | reverse complement strand
TTGCATTAAGTCATAAGGATATTAATTCTGGCGATTCTAAAAAAGAAGAATCCAAGAAAGAAAAGAAAAAATAAATTATTTTTACTTTTTTTTAATACTAGGTCCTGTGGCCGAGTGGCTAGGCAGAGCTCTGCAAAAGCTTCTACACCAGTTCGAATCTGGTCGGGACCTCTGAGTAATTTAATTACTCTTTTTGTGTAAATTATCTTATATTTACATATGCTTGACACATTAATTTCATCCAAAACAAGATTGAAACTAATCATAAGATTTTTTTTAAATCTTGCTAAAAAATCTCATTTAAGAGGCATTGCTTCTGACTTTAATGAATCAACCAACTCAATAAGAATAGAGCTAAATAACTTAACTGATGCTGGATATTTAATTAAAAAGAAAGAAAAAAATAAAGTGAATTATTTAGCTAATAAAAACCATCCATTTTTTAATTTAATTATTGATTTAGTTAGAAAACATACTGGGATTGAAGAAATATTAAATAAAATAGTTGATTCTATTAGTAATTTGAAATCTGTTTATGTTATTGGAGATTATGCAAAAGGTATTGACTCTGGAATAATAAAAATATTTATAGATGGTGAAATAAAGAATAAAAAATTTTTTAACCAAATACTCAATGCAACTCAAATTAAAATAAAAAGAAAAATTATAATTCTAAATAATATTGACCCATTTGATGAAAAATTAAAAATTTATGAAAAAAAATAGATTGATAGTAGAAAATTTTAAATTTATATTTATTGGTTGTGTTGATTTTTCTGCTGAAATGTTGAATAAAATGATTTTAATTGGTTATAAACCAAATTTAGTTATAACTAAATCAGAATCTAATTTTAATTCAGATTTTAATGACTTAACTAAAATCTGTAATAAATATTCAATTGAATCAATTTATTCTGATGATATTAATAGTAAATCAATTTTTAAAAAAATTTACTCAATAGATCCTGAAGTTATTTTTTGTCTAGGGTGGTCTTCATTAATTAAAAAAGAATTGCTTAATCTGCCAAAAATTGGTGTGATAGGTTATCATCCAAGTTTATTACCATTAAATAGAGGTAGACATCCAATAATATGGTCACTCTCTTTAGGTCTTGAAATAACAGGCTCAACATTTTTTTTGATGGATGAAGGTGCTGATTCAGGTGATATTATATCTCAAGAAAAAGTAAAAATTGATATTAATGATAATGCATCATCCTTATACAACAAATTAATAGTTACAGCTAAAAAACAATTAGAAACTATAATTCCAAAATTAATTGATAAATCATTTATTAAAACTAAACAAAATGAAATTAAAGCTAATTATTGGAGAAAGAGAACAAAATATGATGGTTTTTTGGATTTTAGGATGTCATCTTTAACCATTTATAATATTGTAAGATCATTAAATAAACCATATCCAGGTGCTTATTTTTTATACAATGGAAATGAATTTAAATTATGGAAAGTAAAAATTCAAAGTTCAAATTTGAAAAATATTGAACCAGGGAAGATTTTAGAAATAAATGGAAGAGAAATTTTAGTAAAAACTGCTGATAGCTCTATTTGGCTAATAGATCATAATTTAATAGATATTCCTAAATTAAACACTTATTTATTATGAAAAAGGTACTTATAATATCCGCCCATCCTGATGATGAAACTTTAGGTGCTGGAGGAACTTTATTAAAACACAAAAGTAATGGTGATAAAATCTATTGGGTAATAATTACAAAACCTTATGAAAAAGACGGTTTCACAAAAGACTTTTGTAATGAACGAAAAAAAGAAATTCTTAAGGTTTCTTCTTTTTATCAATTTTCTGATGTTTTTGAATTAGATTTTCCTGCTAGAAAATTAGATTCATCTAACCTTCCAAATATGATTGAGTTATTATCTTCAATTTTTCAAAAGATTAAACCAGAAATAATTTACTCCCTTAATAGATCAGATGCTCATTCAGACCATAGACTTGTATTTAATGCAACTATGGCTTGCATAAAATCTTTTAGATATCCATTTATAAAAAAGGTTTTAATGTATGAATGTCTTTCTGAAACTGAATTTTCTCCATCATTATCTGAAAATGTATTTATACCAAATTATTTTGTTGACATAACAAATTTTATGGATAAAAAGTTGAAAATAATGCAATGCTTTAAAAATCAAATGTCTGATGCTCCTTTTCCTAGATCTATAGAAAATATTTCTGCATTAGCAACTCATCGAGGTTGTACATGTGGTGTTAAGTATGCAGAAAGTTTTTATTTAATTAAGTACATAGATAAATAAGTTAATCCAAATGTCATCAAAATATGTTTTCATTACTTTTGTTTATCCTGGAGTTGAAAAGTATTTAGATTCTTTTATTGATTCATTAAATAATCAAACAGATAAAGACTTTGATTTAATGATTCATAATGATGGCCTAGAAAATATTGAAGATGCATTTAAAAAATTAAATAAAGAAGCAATTATCTATAAATCGCATAAAAAAAAACTAATTAATATTAGATATAAAACAATAGATTACTGTAGAAAAAATAATTATAAATATATAATCTTTGGAGATTCTGATGATATTTTTGATAAAAATAGAGTATCTGTCTTAAAAGAAAAACTAAAAAAATATGAACTAGTTGTAAATGATATATCAATTATCAATAATAAAAATGAGATAACTTTAAAAAATGTTTTTTCTACTAGATTATCAAATAACCTTTCAATCAATATTAATAACATTACAAATTATAATTTTATAGGTTTTACTAATTCTGCATTTTCTGTTAATGTTATACCTCAATATCTGGATTATAATAATAATATTGTTGCAGTTGATTGGCATTTTTTTTCACAACTTTTATCAAATAATATAAATGCAATATTTACCTCAGATACTATTTCATTATATAGGCAACATGATAATAATATAGGATCATTACTTGTTAATCATAATAATAAAAATATAGACAAAATAGACTATGTTAAGAAAGTTAGAAATTTACATTTTGAATCAATAAAAAAACTGGAAATTTGTATAAGTGATTCCCATAACAAAGAAAAAAATCTTAATAAAGAAAAAATTAACTTTTGGTGGGAATTGTAAAACATAAAAATATGATAAAATTAACTAATAAGAAATCAATTTTTAATTATTGTGAACCTTATATTATTGCTGAGATAGGATCAAATCACAATGGAAAAATGCAGCTAGCTAAAAAGCTTATCGAGCAAGCTAAAAAATCTGGTGCAGATTGCGTTAAGTTTCAAAGTTGGAGTAAGGATTCTATTTTTTCAAGAAAAACATATGATGATAATTACTTTATTTCTGATGACTACAGAGAGAGATCTGATTATACATTAGAACAAATTGTTGATGAATATTCAATTAGTGAAGATGAATTAATTCAAATGAAAAAATATGCTGATGAATTAAATATTGATTGTACTTCTACTCCTTTTTCTAAAAAAGAAGCAGATTTTTTAGTAGAAAAGCTAAAAACACCCTTCATTAAAACAGCATCTATGGATCTAAATAATTATCCTTTTCTTGAATATTTAGCAAAAAAAGGATTGCCAATGGTTGTTTCAACAGGATTAAGTGAGATGTGGGAAATTGATAAAGCAATTAGAGTGATTGAATCAACTGGTAATACACAAATTTCGATATTACATTGTGTAGCAATATATCCACCTAAAGATTCACAAGTTAATTTAAAAAATATTACAACTCTTCAACGTCAATATCCTAATTATCCTATAGGTTTTTCTGATCATACACTTGGAACCTCTATAACTTTATCATCAGTTTCATTAGGTGTTTGTTTAATTGAAAAACATTTTACATTAGATAAAAATATGGAGGGTTGGGACCATAAGGTTTCTGCTGATTTTAATGAAATGAAAACTATTGTTAATGAATCTAAGAGAATACATAAAGCTTTGGGCAGTTATAGAATATCATGTGTTGAGGATAAAGAAAGAAGATTATCATTTAGAAGAAGTATTATTTTAAAGCGTGATTTAAAACCTGGTCAAATTATTAAAGAAAATATGATTGACTTTAAAAGGCCTGGAACCGGTATTCAACCTGAAAATTATAAAAAAGTTATAGGGAGAAAAGTTAAGAATAAAATTAAGGCTGATATGCCTTTTAATTTTACAGATTTAATTTAGACTTAAATGGTAGTAAAAGATTATATAGTAAAAGATAATATTTCTGTTAAAAAATCACTTGAGATTTTGAATAACTTAGAAAAACAAATTTTATTTATAGTTGATCATAAGGGTACATTAATAGGAACATTAACTGATGGTGATATTCGAAGAGGTTTACTTAAAGGTTTAAGTTTAGATAATAAATTATGTGATTTTATTAATGAGAATTTTAAATACTTTAAGGATATAGAATTTGATTATGAAAAATTAAATTTTTTTAAAAAAGAAGGAATAGAGATTTTACCAATTCTTAATTCAAAGGGAAAAATTGAAAACTTAATTGACCTAAGTAAAAAAAAATCTATTCTACCGCTAACAGCAATTATAATGGCAGGCGGATTAGGGAGTCGTTTAAAACCTTTAACCAATAAATGTCCAAAACCTATGTTAAAAATTGGTTCAAAGCCTATTTTAGAACATATAATAGATCGATTAGTTGAATATGGAATTAATAAAATTTTTATTTCTGTGAATTATTTATCAGATCAAATTATTTCATATTTTGGAGATGGTAGTTCAAAAGGTGTAAATATTGAATATATTAAAGAAGAAAAGCCATTAGGAACAATCGGTTCAGCATCTCTAATACAAGATAAAATTGATTTTAGTAAAAATATTCTTATAATGAATTCTGATGTTTTGACGAATATTAATTTTCAGATTATGTATGAAGAATTTAAAAACAAAAAATCAGACATGATTGTTGCATCTGTACCTTATAACGTGAATATCCCATATGCTATTTTAGAAACTAAAAAAGACTTAATTTTAAGACTTTCAGAAAAACCAAAAATTAATTATCAAACCAATGCAGGGATATATTTATTTAGATCTGAATACTTGAATAAATTAAAAAAGAATCATTTTTTTAATGCTACCGATTTTTGTGAAATTTTAATTAAAGAATCTAGAAAAATTAATATTTTTCCTATTCTTGGTTATTGGAAAGATATTGGATCACATAAGGATTTAACTCAGGCCGAGATTGATATTAAACAAATTAGCTTTTAAGTTATAATGAAAACATTATTTATTATTCCAGCTCGAGGAGGTTCGAAGGGGATTCCAAGAAAAAATATAAAAAAATTAAATGGTAAACCATTAATAGAATATTCTATAAATCAAGCTAAAAGACTTACAGATCCTCAAAATATTTTAGTTTCAACAGATGATTTAGAAATTGCAAACATTGCTTCAAATTGTGGTGTAAAACCACCTTATTTAAGACCAAAAGAATTGGCTACTGATTCAGCATCTTCATATGATGTTTATTTAAATGCTATAAAATATTATGAATCTCTTAATATTTTTTATGATATTATAGTTGTTCTTCAGCCAACATCACCATTTAGAAAACTTGAAAATATAAAAGATTCGATAAAATTATATAAAAATGATATTGATATGGTAGTCTCAGTTAAAGAAACAAATTCAAATCCATATTATGTATTGTTTGAAGAAAATAAAAACGGTTTTTTGAGACAATCTAAACCAAGTGACATAATTAGAAGACAAGATTGTCCCAAGGTTTATGAATATAATGGTGCAGTTTATGTTATAAATGTAGAATCTCTTAAAGAAAAACCAATATATAATTTCATGAGGATAAAAAAATACCTTATGGATGAGATAGATAGTTTAGATTTAGATACTCCAATAGATTGGCTTTTTGCTGAATTTTTAATTAGTAATAATTTAATAAAATGAAAAATATTAGAATAATTTCTCGTTTGGATATTAAGGGACCAAACGTTGTAAAAGGTATTCATCTTGAGGGCTTAAGAGTGTTAGGTAAACCTAAAGATTTTGCTAAATTTTATTATGAAGAAGGGATAGACGAGTTAATGTATATGGATGTAGTTGCTAGTCTATATGATAGAAACAGTCTTAAAGATATAATAGAGAGTACTGCAGATGAGTTATTTGTTCCATTATGTGTAGGTGGAGGGTTGAGAAATCTTGAAGATGTTAAAAGCGTTTTACGTTCTGGTGCTGATAAAGTCTGTATTAATACAGCAGCAATAAAAAATCCTCATTTGATAACCCAAATTTCGGATAAATATGGTGCTTCAACATTAGTAGTTGCTGTCGAAGCTATAAAAGATGAGTCAGGCGAATATTATGCATTTACTGATAATGGAAGAGAAAAATCTGGCAAAAAAGTTATTGAATGGGTTAAAGAAATTCAAGATTTGGGTGCAGGTGAAATATTATTAACATCTGTAGATAAAGAAGGTACAGGATTAGGATTTGATATTGAATTGATAAAACTTGTTGAAAATTTAATTTCAATACCACTCCTTGCACACGGTGGAGCTGGTAAAATGGAAGATATAAAAAATGTTATAGAACAAACATCAATTGATGCAGTAATATTATCGTCTATTCTGCATTATTCAACTATTAAGTCGAATAATTTCTTGAATAAAAAAGATTCATCAGAAGGGAATAAAGATTTTCTTAAATCAGGTGGAGTATTTTCTAAAATAAATCCTATTTCTTTGAGCAGTTTAAGGAAATATCTTTTAAATAATAATATAAATATAAGAAATGAGTAAAAGTCAAAAAGTAGGAATTATAGATTACGGTTTAGGTAATATTTATAGTGTTAACAAAGCATGTGAGTTTATTGGCTTAAAATCAGTTGTTATCTCAAAAAAAACTGATCTCAAAAATGTTGATGCAATTATATTACCAGGAGTTGGAGCATTTGGAAATGCGATGGAAAACTTAAAAAAACTGGATATAATTGATTCAATTAAAAAAGAAGTTAACAATGGTAAACCAATTCTAGGAATATGTCTTGGTATGCAACTACTTATGCAATCTAGTGATGAGTTTGGTCATCACAAAGGAATTGGATTAATTAATGGTGACGTTATCAAATTTCCAGAAAAAGATGATCAAAATTTAAAAATACCTCAAATTCAATGGAATAAAATTAATATTAATCCATCATCAGGTAATTTATTAAAAGGAATTCCTAATGATACATATTTTTACTTTCTTCATTCATTTTTTGTTAGGACTAAGAATTTTCACATAATTACAGCTACTGCAGAATATAAAAAAATTAAATATTGTTGCGTGATAGAACATGATAACATATTTGCTACACAATTTCATCCAGAGAAGAGTACAAATCAAGGGATAAAAATTTTAAATAACTTTAAAAACTATATTAATAATGGAAAATAAAAATAAAAAAAATGGTTGGCGTTACTATCAAAAGGGTTACGAAGTTCCTGAAAAAATTAAGTATTGTACTAAATGTGTAGTCTCTAATCAAAGACCTAGAATAACTTTTAATGATGAAGGTGTTTGCTCTGCTTGTCAGTTCAGTGAATATAAAAATGAGCATGTTGATTGGAATGAACGTGAAAAATCTTTAAGAGAATTATTAGATAAACATCGAAGAAGTGATGGAAGATACGATGTAATTGTTCCATCTAGTGGTGGTAAAGATAGTGCTTATGTAGCTCATTTGTTAAAGTTTAAGTATGGAATGAATCCATTAACAGTAACATGGGCTCCACACCTGTATACTGATATTGGATTTCAAAATCATCAAAACCATATTCATGTAGGAGATTTAGCAAATGTTCTTGTAACTCCCCCTGGAAAAACTCATAAAAAACTCACAAAATTAGCATTTGAAGTATTAGGTGATCCGTTTTTACCTTTTATTTTTGGACAAAATAATATGCCATTACAAATGGCTTTAAAAGAAGATATACCTCTTGTATTTTATGGTGAAAATTCAGAGGTTGAATATGGCGGAGATATGAGCGCAGCTTTTGTTCCAACTAGAGATTGGAAAAGTAAAAATACTAATATTTTAATGTCAGGTGTTCCACCGGAAAGTTTTACAAAATATGGAATAAGTAACAAAGATATGGCTCCTTATTTTCCTCCATCTAACGATAAGCTGGAAGAAATAGGCTTGGAAATACATTATATGGGTCATTATGTAAAGTGGGTACCTCAAGAATGTTATTATTATAGTGTTGAGCATACAGGTTTTAAAGCAAATCCAGTCAGAAGTGAGGGGACTTATTCAAAATATGCATCATTAGATGACCAGCTGGATGGGTTTCATTATTATTTGATGTTTATAAAATTTGGAATTGGTAGAGCAACATCTGATGCAGCACACGAGGTTAGAGATGGACATATATTAAGAGAAGAAGCAGCGGCACTAGTAGGTAAATATGATGGGGAATTTCCTGATAAGTTTTTCAAAGTTTTTCTTGAATATACAGGTATAAATGAAGAATATTTTTGGGAGGTTGTTGATAGTTGGCGTCCAGATCATATATGGAAAAAAATTAATAATGAATGGAAATTGAGACATAAAGTTAATGGATCAGGTATTGATGATTAAAGATAAAATTCCAAAAAATTTACGTGATTCATTTGCTGAATTAACAGACGAAGAAGTTTTATTCTTTATAAGAATTAAAGGAAAAAAACAATATTTTAATTTGTTTTATCCGGATTCTTTTTTAAATGAATTTAAAAAAATATCTAGATATAAGACAATTTCAGAATATAAAAAAGATGCTGATGTAGTAATTGATTTCTCTAATTATAAAATAAATGATATTTCAACTCATGACTATGATATAATTGAAAAGACTGTTAATATAGATAATATAATTAAGCGATGTAGAGGACTTCGTGCTATTTCATTACACGAGGCTAGAGAACTTGTACTTAAATGTTGTAAGTATTTTCTTGATTTTTATAAATCCAATTCATCACTTAAATTAATAATTGCTGGTACGGTAGATAATTATGTAATGGATATTATGTTTCAATTCTCAAAACAATATTCCGTTAATTGTATTGGAATCACTGATTTTTTTCTATACCCAAATTATAAATTAGTAACAAATTATGGAGAAGCTAACGATTTTCATGAGCCAACTAATAAAGAGGTTGAATCTGTTCTTAATCAGCTTTTACAAAAAAAAGAATCTCCACTAGCAATATCTAAGCTAAGAGCTTACAAGAATGCATTTAAATATTTAATTTCCTATTACTATCGCTATATCTTTAGGTATCTATACGGTTACAAGCTCAAAGGAAATATAAGTTACGAATATAGGTTTGCTCCTTTTTTTAAAAATTTTTACAAACTCAATCAGCTTTTATTGTCAAACCGTTATTATGATGCTTTTAATAAAAGATCTATAAATAGTAAAAGAACTAAATCAGTTTATATTCCACTTCACTGGTACCCAGAAGCTACTATTGATTATTGGACTGATAATTCAGATAAAGCAAATTACTATGAATCATTATTTAAGGTAATTAGGTTTTTTTATGATAAAAAAATTGATGTTATCTTAAAAGAGCATCCTGCTTTTTTTTTATGTCGAGAAATACCTATTTATAAAGGATTAAAAGAATTCACTAATGTTACTATATTAGATCCATTTGTTAAAACTCAAGATTTATTTGATGTGATTGATAATATAGTCGTTTGGAATGGTTCAACTGGAGTTGAAGCATTAATGTTGAACAAAAATGTGTATTCCACAACAGAAAGTTATTATTCTAATAATCTAATACCACACTATACTGATTTTGGTAATTTCAAGAAATTCTCTTTTCAAGAAAAAAAAGAACTTATAAAGATAATATTGAAAACATCTTTAAAAGTTAATATTTAATGACTTCCGACTTAAAATTTTATTTTTTTAGATATTTTTCTTATGGATTTATTGCAATTGAGATGCTTTTAATACCTATTATACTTTCAAAAGAATCTTATGGAGAATTAGAATGGTATAAATCGATTGCTTTACTAGGATCTTATTCATTATTTGGATCATTTTCTGGGTATATTTATTACAAGTACACTTTAAAAAAAGATTTGTACGAGGCTTTATTTACTTACGGTTTATTTTCAAGTATTCTAGTTAGTTCAATATGTTCTTTTCTATTTAGTAAATTTTCATATTTATTAATTATTCCATTTTTTGTAAATGCCCTTTCAATTATCCAAGAAAAAAAGCTACAAGTATCTAATCATTTTATATTATCAATATTATTCAAGCCAATTCTTTCATTAGTTCTAGTAATTTGTTTTATATATTCATACTCTTTTAAAAAAATTAATATTGAAATATCAATTCTATTTATTTTTGTCTATTTAATATCATATTTTTTATGGACATTTTTATCTACTTATTTAAGTGGAGAAAAAGTAATTATTAAATTTCATTTAAATTTAAAATCGAACTTTTACCAATATTGTAATTTAATCAAATATGGGTTTATAATTAATTTGTCAACTATCGCTCTTTCTTTATTATTGTTTAATTATCGAAACTTGGTATTTGAATATTTTACATCTGATTTAGCAGGTTTTTCTTTAGCTTTTAATATAGCATTATTTGTTTTTTTAGGAATTAACACCTATGGATATCTTTTGACTGTTAGAATAGGGGAAGAAATCGATTCAATTATTAAGTCTACGTTAAAAAAATATTTAAAAAATGGTTTTTTAGTATTTATTTTGTTGTTTTTTGTTGGTTTGTCTATAATTTATATTTACGACAATTTTATTGTTAGCTTTGATAATATTATGTTTTATTATTTAGTTATAACAATTTTTGTTGGTTCATATTATGTATTTTCAATAATCTCTCCAGTTCTGTTATATCGAAACACAATTAATCAGTCTACATTATTTTTTGTATTTATTTTGATTATTGATTACATATCGAATATTTATTTATTAAAACTCGATATGTCAAGTTTTCAAATTTTATCAAAATCAGGAATTTTACTACTTATGTCATCTACTTATAATTTGTACTTAATATTTAATAAATCAAAGATTGAAAATTAATTTTTATAAAGCTTACTGGTTTTTATATTTAATAGAATTTGTAATACCAATTGTTTTACTAAGTCACTACTTATTTGGTTCTGCTATAAATGCTATTTTAATAAAAATTCCATTTATATTATATTATCTATTGCTAATAATTTATCATATAAATCAAAAATTAAAATTTAAATTCAGTTTTATTTCTTATTTGTTTTTATTTTATTTCTTTTTCTCATTATTTGTTGGATTATTGGAAGGTAACAATATAGATGGTAAGTTTTTATCACATATTTATTATACTTCAATGCCTATTTTAGGAATATCTTTCGGGATTTCATTTGCGCAATCTTATGATCAAAAATTTGAAAACTATTTTATTAAACTAATAAATTTTTGTTTCTATATAACCACTATTATATTATTAGTCTACGGATACTCTTATTTTATTTCTGGATCTATTTCATACTGGGGTTTTGGAACTGATCTCCATCTTATAATACCATTTATTTTATATCAAGGTAGATATTTTTATGTAATAATAGCTTTCCTATTGGTTTTACTGTCAGGTAAAAGAGCTACTTTACTTAATGTTGCTATGGAGTTCTTATTAATATTCTCTTACAAGTTAAAATCGATAACTCTTCGTTCATTTCCAAAAATAATTTTTTCTATAATATTAATATTTGTTCTTTTTACATATGCTTTAAATCAAGGAGCATTTAAGAGATTTGATGCAACAATAGACTATGATATATCCGATGAGACTAGTATGATGTATGCTACTGGGGGAAGATGGACGGAAATTACTGGGATTATAGATTATCATAACTCTAAACCATACAGGTGGTTTACTGGAGCAGGTTTTGGAGGAAGATACCTTTGGTATCTTCCATTAGAAAATTCTTATGAGTCGAAACATTATGCTCATTTTTCACCAGTATCGTATATTTTTATTTATGGAACTCCCTTTATGATTATTTTATACTTTTCTTTTTTATATTATTTTAAAAAAAGTCTTAAATATGTCCGAAACCCTTTTGTTATAATTTTTATTATTGGAATTTTTAGTTCATTTTTTGGAGCAAACTTATTCGTAGATATTAAATTATGGGTATTTTGTGGAATATTTTTATATATTTTAAAAAATCCATATTCAGCTATTTCAAAACTTAAAATTTTTAAATCATAGAAAAACAGAATTTTAATTAAATATTTATAATGAAAAAAATTTTATTAATTTTTGGAACTAGACCTGAAGCTATAAAGATGTGTCCTTTAGTTAAAGAATTTAAAAAACATCAAAATTCTTTTCATACTAAAGTTTGTGTAACAGCTCAACATAGAGAAATGCTTGATCAAGTGTTATCTTTCTTTGAGATTACCCCTGATTATGATCTTGATCTAATGAAGCCTGATCAAAATCTATATAAGCTAACTGCAACAATTATCAAATCATTAAAACTAATTTTAGAGGATTTTACCCCACATTATGTATTTGTTCATGGTGATACTACTACGACAATGGCAAGTTCTATTGCTAGCTTTTATTCCGGAGCGAAAGTATGTCATGTGGAAGCGGGATTAAGAACAAATAATAAGTTATCTCCTTTTCCAGAAGAAATAAACCGTCAAATTACTGGTAGAATTTGTGATTATCATTTTTCTCCTACAGATACTTCAAAAAGCAATTTAATAAAAGAAAATATCTCTGAGCAGACAATATTAGTTACTGGTAATACGGTAATTGATGCTTTAATTAAATCTGTTAAAAAAGTTAATAAAAATCCTAGTCAATTAGTTCAAGATCTTTCTAAAAAATTAGGAAACCAAGAAGTAGTTTTGGTCACAGGACATAGAAGAGAAAATCACGGAGGAGGTTTAGAAAGGATTTGTAAAGCTTTAAAACGGATTGCTGAAGATGATATTAATCGTTTTATTATTTATCCTGTTCATTTGAATCCAAAAGTACAAGACCCAGTTAAAAAAATCTTATCAGATGTTAATAATGTCATTTTAATTGATCCATTGGCTTATCAAGATTTTATTTGGCTAATGAATAGATCTAAGATCATTATTACTGACAGTGGGGGTATTCAAGAGGAAGCACCAAGTTTAGGTAAACCCGTATTAGTTATGAGAGATACTACTGAAAGACCAGAGGCTGTAGAAGTAGGAACTGTCTTGTTAGTTGGAACAGATGAGGATTTGATTGTTTCTAAAGCATTAGATTTATTAAACAACAAGAACAAATTTATTAAAATGTCAAAACTTCACAATCCATATGGAGACGGGTTGGCATCAAAAAGAATTGTAAACTTTATTAAAAATTTAAAATAATGAATATTGAAGTAGTTACTATTGGCTTAGGATATATTGGTCTGCCAACCTCTGCATTAATAGCTTCGCACGGAACGAATGTTTTAGGTGTTGATATTAATCAAAGTGTTGTTGACACCATTAACCAAGGGAAGATACACATTGTGGAACCTGACTTAGATAAGATTGTTTCAGAAGCAGTTTTAAATGGCTTTTTTAGAGCCTCAACTAAACCAAATTCAGCAGATGTGTATCTGATAGTAGTTCCAACTCCTTTTAAGGAGAATAACGAGCCAGATATTTCTTTTGTAGAGGATGCAACAAAGGGAATTATTCCATTGTTGAAAAAAGGTGATTTATATATTATTGAATCTACTTCACCAATAGGAACTACTGAGAAAATACAAAAATTAATATTTGCATCAAGACCTGAGCTGGAAGGAGCTATTCATATAGCCTATTGCCCTGAAAGAGTATTACCTGGAAATGTAATGCATGAACTTGTTGAAAACGACCGTGTTATTGGAGGTGTTGATGAGGCTTCAACTCAAAAGGCGATCTCATTTTACAAAAAGTATGTGAAAGGTGATTTGCATGGGACTAATGCTCGTACTGCTGAGATGTGCAAATTAGTAGAAAACTCTTCTCGAGATGTTCAAATTGCTTTTGCTAACGAACTATCTTTAATATGTGATAAGGCTGATATCAATGTATGGGAACTAATCGATCTTGCAAATAAACACCCAAGAGTAAATATTTTAAGGCCAGGATGTGGTGTAGGTGGACATTGTATCGCTGTAGATCCTTATTTTATTGTTTCTGATTACCCAACGGAATCAAAGATTATTGGAACAGCAAGAGAAGTTAATAATTATAAATCTCTTTGGTGTGCTGAAAAAATTCAAAATGAAAAACTTCAATTTGAATTAAAGAATGGAAGAAAGCCAATAACAGCTTTAATGGGTTTAGCATTTAAACCAGATATTGATGACCTAAGAGAGTCTCCAGCTAAATATATCACACAAAAAGTTTTAAAAAACTCTCCAAAAGATGAACATTTTATAGTAGAACCTAATTTAGATTTTCATTCAGTTTATAAATTAACAGATTTTAAATTAGCTATTGAAAAAGCAGATATTATAGTTTTCCTGGTAGCTCACAAAGAGTTTAAAGAAATAAAAATAAATATCGGTAAATCTGTTTTAGATTTTTGTGGTATTATTAAAGATGTTAAATAAAAAATAAAAAATTAACTATTTTTAAATTTAAATAGCATATGTGTGGTATTCTAGGATATTACGGTAGTAATGTATCAAAGTTTGTTGAAAAACCAAGACTTAATTTAATAGACCACAGAGGCCCAGATAATCTAGATTTTATTCAAGGTGAAAATTACTTTCTAGGGCATACAAGATTGTCAATTCAGGATGTATCTAAATATGCAAATCAACCTATGACTTCTAAAGATAAAAGTGGTATTATAATTTTTAATGGAGAAATTTATAATCATAAAGAATTAAGAAAAAAACTTCTTTCTGAAATAGATTTTAAATCAACTGGAGATACGGAAACACTTTTGGAGGGGCTTATTAAATATGGGACTGATTTCATAAGAAACTTAAATGGGATTTTTGCTTTTTCATTTTTTAATATAAAAACAGGTGAAATAATTATATCAAAAGATCATTTTGGTGTTAAACCTTTATATTATCATTTAAATGATCACGAAGTTTATTTTTCGTCTGAATTGAAAGCAATATGCTCATTCAAAAAGGGAGACATATCAATTGATAAATCTGCTTTAAAAAATTATATTAATTTTTTATGGTCACCTGGTCAAAAGACACCTTTTAACGAATTTAAAAAGTTATTACCTGGAACTTATTTAAAAGGTAATATCAACGATATAAAAAATATTCAGATACACAGATATTACACTGTTCCTTTTGATGGAAAATATTTAATAAATGAATCTGAAGATGATTTAATAATTAAATTAGAAAATCATCTATTAAAAGCTGTTGAAAGGCAAATGCTTTCTGATGTTCCTTTAGGGTTTTTCCTATCAGGTGGTCTAGATTCAAGTATTTTAGTTGCTATGGCTAGGAAATTAAATCCAGACAAGGAAATTAACTGTTATACAATTCGTGTTGACTCTACTGATGGATTTACAGATGATTTATCCTATGCAAAAAAAGTAGCAGAATATTTAAACCTAAATTTAACTATTGTTGATGCAAAAACTGATATATTAAAAAATTTTGATAAAGTAATTTATCATTTAGATGAACCTCAAGCTGATCCAGCTCCAATAAATGTGTATAATATATGTAAAGTTGCAAGAAAAGATGGGATAAAAGTATTGATTGGAGGTGCTGCAGGAGATGATATTCTTTCTGGATACAGAAGACATCAAGCATTAAATTTTGAATCTTCTATTGAGAAAATTCCCAAATTTTTACGGAAATTAATTAAAAATGTATCTCTTAAATTTAATGGAAAAACCTCATTTATTAGAAGGTTTAAAAAATTATCTGCAAATTTAGATAAATTAAAACAGCAAAGACTGATGGGTTATTTTAGTTGGATAGACCATAATACTTTACGAAATCTTTTTCTTAAACCAAATGATTATAATTGTTTTAGTTATTTTGAAAGTCTGAATAAATTTATCCCTAAAGAAAACTCTGATTTAAATAAAATGTTATTTTGGGAGATAAATACCTTTCTTACAGATCATAATCTTAATTATACTGATAAATTGAGTATGGCTGTAGGAGTTGAAGTTAGAGTACCATTTTTAGATAAAGAACTTGTTGAATTTTCAACAAATATTCCTCCAAATTATAAACTTAATGGTATTGAAAGAAAATATTTATTAAAAAAAGTAGCGGAGAAATATTTACCTAAAGAAGTTATTTATAGACCAAAAACCGGTTTTGGCGCTCCTGTAAGAAAGTGGATTCTTAATGATATGGGTGATTTAATTAATGATTTTTTGAGTGAGGAAACAATTACTAAGAGAGGTATTTTTAATTTTGATAAAGTATCAAAATTGATTGAAGATAATAAAAAAGGATATATTGATGCATCTTATTCAATTTGGTCTTTATTGGCTATTGAATCATGGATGAGACAATTTTATGATTATAATAAATAATAATGAAACAAATACTACAATCTTTTAAAACAGGAATCACAGAACTTGCTGAATTACCGTCACCAACAATAAAACCTGGACAATTATTAATTCAAACGACTCGAACTTTAGTTTCATTAGGAACAGAAAAAATGCTCGTAGAATTTGGAAAAGCATCGTTAATTCAGAAAGCCAGACAACAGCCAGATAAGGTTAAAATGATATTAGATAAGATAAAGACAGAAGGCCTTATGCCAACTCTAGAAACTGTTTTTAATAAGCTGGAACAACCTCTTCCGTTAGGTTATTGCAATGTAGGTAAAGTAATTTCAGTTGGTGAGGGTGTTACTGATTTTAAGGTTGGAGATAGAGTTGCATCAAATGGACAACATGCGGAATTCGTTTTAATACCTCAAAATTTAGCTGCACATATACCTGATAATATTTCTGATAATGAAGCTGTCTTCACAGTGATAGGTTCTATTGGTTTGCAAGGTATACGTTTAATAAACCCAACAATGGGTGAAACTGTTGTTGTAATTGGATTGGGCTTAATAGGTTTACTAGCAGCTGAAATGTTAGTTGCAAATGGATGTAAAGTTATTGGTTATGATTTAGATGATGCAAAAGTAGAAATTGCTAAAAATAAAGGAATAATTGCTTTTAATCCACGGAAAGGAAATGATCCAGTTAAGTTCGTATACAATGAAACTAAAAATGTTGGTGCTGATGCTGTATTAATAACAGCCTCTGCAAAATCTAATGATATTATATCTCAAGCTGCTCACATGAGTAGAAGAAGAGGTCGAATCGTATTAGTTGGTGTAATTGGATTAGATATTTCAAGAGCAGACTTTTATGAAAAAGAATTAAGTTTTCAAGTTTCCTGTTCATATGGTCCCGGGCGTTATGATGATAATTATGAATTAAAAGGTAATGATTATCCTTTATCATATGTGCGTTGGACTGAAAAAAGAAATTTTGAAACCATTTTACATTTAATTTCCTCAGGAAAATTAGCAGTGAAGGAATTAATTTCAGAAGTTATTAATTTGGAAGATTTTAATAAGATATATGGGGATATAGGTAATTCTAAATCGATAGCAACTATACTCAAATACAAAGAAAGTAATAAGCAAAAACATTCAATAATTATAAATAAAAAAGATTCAAAATTTACAAAAGGTGTAATCGGAATAATTGGAGCAGGTAACTTTACCAAAATGACTATGTTACCAGCTCTAAAAAAGACAGAAGCAAATATTAAACATATTGTATCCTCTGGAGGTGTTAATGGTACTGCTTTAGCGAAAAAATATAATATATCACAAAGCACAACAGATTATGAATTAGTTTTAGACGATAAAGAAGTTGATTTAATAATGATTACTACTCGTCATAACTTACATGCAGAAATGGTAGTTAAGGCTTTGAATAAAGGGAAACATGTTTTCGTAGAAAAACCTTTAGCTCTCAATATTAAGGAACTAAAAGCAATAGAAGAATCATACAAAAAAAGCAATGGGTCATTAATGATCGGATTTAACCGTCGTTTCTCACCACACATGCAAAAGATAAAATCTTTAGTAGGTGATGCACAAATGAATATAGTTGCAACTATGAACGCAGGAAATATTCCGCCAGATGTTTGGGTACATGATATGCTTATTGGAGGCGGAAGGATTGTAGGTGAGGCTTGTCATTATTTAGATCTTATGATATTTTTATCAGGAAGTAAAATAAAATCAGTTTGCATGAATGCTATGGGAGAAAACCCATCAGAAAACACGGATAATGCTTCTATTTTAGTCAAAATGGAAAATGGTTCTTCTGGGGTCGTAAACTATTTTGCTAATGGAGCAAAGTCTTATTCAAAAGAACACTTGGAGTTGTTTTCACAAGAGAAAGTTTTAGTTATGGATAATTTTATAAAAACTACAGGATATGGAGTTAAAGGGTTTTCTAAACTAAAAACGAGGTTGGATAAAGGACATAAAGTACAGTTTGGACAAATTGCAGAAAAGATAAAACAAGGCTCTGTTCAATTAATCCCTTATCATGAATTAATAAATGTAACCAAAGCTAGTTTAGCCGCGATAGAAAGTTTAAAAAAAGGAACTTGGATAAAAGTTGATTAAATGTTTGTTAAAAATGATTAACAAAATAAAAAAAACAGTAAATATATTTTCTAATATGGGAATAAAATATGTCCTTTTTAGAATTATATATCTATTAAAAACTAAGTTAGGTTGGCAAAAAAAACAATTTCCAACAAATCCTGAATTTAAAAAATATATAAGATTACAAGATTGGAAAGATAATCTACCTCCATTTTTTTTCTATGGAAAAAAAATCAATGGTTTAGAAAAAAAATCAAATAAACTTTTAAAATCTAATTTTGAGGATATTAAGAAAGGAATTTATACTTTTTTTAATAAATCAAAAATAAATTTAGGTTTAGACTATGATTGGGTAACAAATCCGTTAAATAATTATAAATATGACGTCAATAAACATTGGTCAGAAATTCAAGAATTCTCAATAAAATCTGGAGATATTAAATACGTTTGGGAGAAAGCTCGTTTTTCATTTCTGTATGATGTTATTAGATATGATTATAATTTCGATGATGATCAATCTAAATTTGTATTTAATGAAATCGAGGATTTTATTAATAATAATCCAATAAATCAAGGTCCAAACTATAAGTGCAGCCAAGAAATAAGTTTGAGAGTTTTAAATTGGACATTTGCTTTATATTATTTTAAGGACTCTGTATCACTAAAAAAGGATTTATTTAATAAAATAATGCATTCAATATATTGGCAAATTCACCACGTATATAAAAATATTCATTTTTCAAGAGTTTCTGTTAGAAATAATCATGCAATTACTGAAACTTTATTACTGTATTTGTCAGGTAAATTATTTCCTTTTTTCCCAAATGTAAAAAAATGGAGTAAAAAAGGTAAATCATGGTTTGAACAAGAAGTCCAATATCAAATCTATGATGATGGGACATTTCTGCAGTTCTCTATGAATTATCATCGTGTTGTAATTCAGTTGCTAACCTGGGGGATTCAACTATCTAAATTAAATAATGATTCATTTAAAAGTATAGTTTATGATAGGTCACAAAAATCATTAAACTTTTTAAATACCTGTATGGATTTTAAAAGTGGAAAATTACCAAATTATGGTTCTAATGATGGCGCTTTGTTTTTTAAATTGAATAATGATGATTATAGAGACTATCGTTCTCAGCTAGACGACCTTAATTGTGTTTTAAATGGTTATACAAAATATAATACAAAAACTTCATATTGGTATGGAATACAACCCAAAAATAATACTCCTAAAGAATTTTCTATTTTAAATGAATTTAATGAAAGTGGATATTATATTATCCAAGAAGGAAATACTAAAACCTTTATTCGATGTGGAGCATATAAGGATAGACCTTATCAATCAGACAATTTACATATTGATATTTGGGTTAATGGTAAGAACGTATTAAGAGACAACGGATCCTATCAATACAATACAAGTAAAGAGTTAATGAATTATTTTAATGGTTGTGAAGGGCATAACACAATTAGTATTGATGGTAAAGATCAAATGCAAAAAGGTAATAGATTTATCTGGTATTACTGGATAAAAGAGGCTAAAGCAAATTTAAAAGAATTAAAAGATAAGTTTCTTTTTGATGGTAAAATAAAAGGATTTAAACATTTAGGTTCAGGTATTTCGCATGAAAGATCAATTACTAAAATTAAAGGCTTAAATCAATGGATTGTTAAGGATCTTATTTCAGGAGTTAAAAATAAAACTTCTTTTCAATATTGGCATTTTTCAACCAAAATGATTGATAAATTATCAATTACTTCAGTTGATAAAAATAATAAAATATTAAAGCCAATTATAGAAAAAAAATGGTACTCATCCTATTACGGAGTAAAAGAGGACTCAATTAGATTAACATTTGAATCTAATTCTAATATGTTTACCACAAAAATCATCTATAAAAAATGAGAATATTATTAATTCATCAATATTTTTTAGAAAAAGGTGAAGGTGGAGGGTCTCGATTTAATGAAATGTCTAAATTATGGTCAGAGCAAGGCCATGAAATAACTGTTTTAGCAGGGATGGTTCATTATAATACAGGAAAGAAACATAATAAATATAGAGGTAAATATTTTCACAAAGATTTAATGTTTTATAAAAACGTAGATGTAATTCGTTGTCATGTATCAGAAAGTTATAATATAAATTTTATAGGTAGATTATGGGCTTATTTTTCTTTTGTTTTTTCTAGTACTTATGCTGGATTATTTAAAATAAAAGGTAATTATGATTTAATAATAGCTACTTCACCTCCCTTATTTGTAGGAATAACTGGATATTTATTATCTAGAATAAATAGAATACCATATGTCTTTGAAATTAGAGATTTATGGCCTGAATCTGCAATAGATACAGGAGTTTTAAAAAGTAAATTAATTATAAAATTTGCTTATTGGTTTGAGAGTTTCATATATAAGCGCGCTAAATTAATTAATGTCTTAACGTCAGCATTTAGAGATAAGCTTATTGGCATTAAGAATGTTCCCAAAGAAAAAGTGATATTAATTCCGAATGCTGCTGATTTTTCTTTGGCCGACAAAATTCAAATGGACTCCTCATTTAATGCTTTAAAGTTTAAAAAAGAATTAGGTATTGAAAACAAATTTGTGATTACTTATGTTGGAGCGCATGGAGTTGCAAATCATTTAATCCAATTAATTGATGCCGCTGAAAAATTACAGAATACTAACATAGTGTTTCAATTAATAGGCTCTGGAACAACAAAAGAATTCCTACAAAAAGAAGTAGTAAAAAGAAGTTTGAATAATGTGATCTTTAGAGAACCTGTTCCAAAATCTGAAGTCTTTAAATACATTTTAGCATCAGATGTAGGTACATCAGTACTTAAAAATGTCGAAACATTTAAAACAATTTATTCCAATAAAACTTTTGATTATATGTCTTGTAAAAAACCAATTCTATTAATCATTGATGGTGTTTCCAGAGAATTGGTTGAAAAAGCTAAATGTGGTATTTTTGCAGAACCAGAGAATCCGTTTCATATTTCAAATAAAGCAATAGAAATGAGTAATCTTAAAAAAAGTGATTTAATCCAAATGGGGTTAAATGGTTATAATTATGCTAGAGATAATTTTGATCGTGTAAAATTATCTAAAAAGTATATTCAAGAAATTAATACAATAACAAATGAAAAATAAAAAAATTGTAATAATTGGTTATTCAGGCCATTCTTTTGGATGTATTGAGGTTGCAATTGAGCAAAATTATTCAATTGTTGGATACCATGATATTTTAGAAAAGACAAATAATCCATACAACTTAAAATATTTAGGACCAGAGGATAATATTGACCCAAATAACAATGTATTTATAGCTATTGGAGATAATATTATTCGAAAAAAAATTCATGAAAGATTGAGTACAAATAATATTATACTAGACACGACTCTAATACATTCTAATACTTTAATTTCAAAATCTTCATTGATTGAAAAACAATCTTTTATTAGTGCAGGTGTTATTATAAATCCACAAGTCAAAATTGGTTTAGGTTGCATTATTAATACTGGGGCAATAATTGAGCATGATTGTTCTATCGGTGAATTTACTCATATTGCACCTGGAGCTGTTTTAGCTGGAAATGTTTCAATTGGAGTTGGATGCATAATAGGAGCAAATGCAGTAATTAAACAAGGTGTAAAAGTTGGTGACAACGTAATTATTGGAGCTGGTGCTGTTGTTTTAAAAAATCTAAATTCTAATAAAACATTCGTAGGTAATCCTGCTAAACAAATATAAAAAATATGATACCATTATCAGTACCAAATATAAATGGAAATGAGTGGAAATATGTAAAAGATTGCCTAGATACAGGGTGGATTTCTTCAGCTGGATCATATGTTAATAGATTTGAAGAGTCTATTAAGAATTATACTGGAGTAAAATATGCAATAGCTTGTATGAATGGAACAGCTGGACTTCAAGTTTCATTAAATCTAGCAGGAGCTTCCTCAAATGATATCATAATAGCACCGAACTTAACCTTTGTAGCAACACTAAATGCTATTTCTTATTCAGGAGCAGAAATTGCTTTAATAGATGTTTGTGAAGATTCTTGGCAAATGGATATTAGACTGCTTCAAAGTTGGTTAGAAAATAATACGATCACTAAGTTTGTAAATCAGAAACCGATAACAACTGAAATTAACTCAGGAAAAAAAATTGGAGCAATTATGCCTGTAAATGTTTTAGGAGGATTCGTTGATATTAATAAATTAGTAGAAATTAGTTCTAAATATGGAATTCCTTTAATAGAAGACAGTACTGAAGCACTAGGGAGTTTTAAAAATGGAAAGCATGCAGGAACATATGGTTTAACTGGTGTTTTAAGTTTTAATGGTAATAAAATAATTTCTACAGGAGGTGGTGGAATGATTTTAACAAATAATAGTGAAATTGCTAAAAGAGCAAGACATTTAACAACAACAGCTAAAACTGATCCTTTAGATTATTTCCATGATGAGATAGGATACAACTATCGTTTGGTAAATGTTCTTGCAGCAATTGGCGTAGCACAAATGGAAAGTTTTGAAAGTATTTTAAAAAGAAAAAAAGAAATAGATGCACTTTACAGAAGTGAGTTATCAGGAATTGGAGATATTCAGTTTCAGGAAAATGATCCTAATTCAGATCCTAATTGTTGGTTATTTACCTTTCGTACAAAAAGAATGAGAGAATTATTAAATCATTTGAATGATAATAAAATTCAAAGTAGACCATTTTGGACTCCAATGAATAACCTTCCAATGTATAAGGATTTTTTATATATAAATGATAGTGATATATCTAACATGATTTTTAAAGAATGTATTAGTATTCCATCTTCCTCAAATTTAACAACCCCAGATCAACAAAAAGTTATTTCAGAAATTAAAAAATTTTATAAAAAATGATGCTACCAAATATTTCAGAATTCATTAAAAAGTATGTAACAAAAAGAGAAAAAAGTTTTTTTGAAAATGATTTAATAAATAATAAAGAAAAATTAATTTCAGAAATTAAAGGTAAATCGATTTTAGTTATTGGAGGTGCAGGTACGATTGGTTCCTCTTACATTAAGACAGCACTAAAATATAATCCGAATGAATTAATCGTTGTAGATACAAATGAAAATGGTTTAACAGAGCTAACAAGAACTTTAAGAAGTAACCCAAATATTATTGTTCCAGAAAATTATTTAACATATCCCATGTCATTTGATTCTGATATTTTTTATAAAATGGTTAAGAATCATGGAACTTTCGATATTGTAGCTAATTTTGCAGCACACAAACATGTTAGAAGTGAAAAAGATTCATTTTCTATAGAGGCAATGATAAAAAATAATGTTATAGCTGCTAAGCGCTTTTTAGATTATTTAAAATTAAATAAACCCTCTCATTTTTTTTGTGTTTCTACAGATAAGGCTGCAAATCCTGTTAATGTAATGGGAGGATCAAAAAAATTAATGGAGAATGTAATTATGTCTTATTCTAGAGATTTAAAAATTACAACAGCAAGATTTGCTAATGTAGCTTTTTCAAACGGTTCATTACTTTATGGATATGTAGAAAGACTACTTCAAAGACAACCAATTTCATGTCCATCTGATGTAAAACGATTTTTTGTATCACCAAAAGAAAGTGGAGAAATTTGTTTACTAACAAATATATTAGGAAATAGTGGTGATATTTATTTTCCAAAGTTAAATGAGAATCAATTGGTTAATTTTAAATCAATAACAATTAACTTCTTTAAGTATCTAAACAAAGAAATTCAAATTTGTAACAGTGAAGAAGAGGCAAAAGAATTATCATCTAAAATATCACATAACTCTCCATATCCAGTTTATTTTTTCAAAACAGATACCAGTGGAGAAAAATTATATGAAGAGTTTTATACCTCTGAGGATGAAGTGAATTTTAATCTTTACAAGTCAATTGGAGTTATTACTAATTCATTAAAGCCTTCCTTTTCTGAAATTGAGAATACAATTAAAGAAATTGAAACTGTTTTTAAAAGAGAATCATATAAAAAAGAGGATATTATAAAAATAATGAAAAAAATTCTACCCGATTTTAATCATATCGAAACAGGTAAAAGCTTAGATCAAAAAATGTAAACTATGTATAATATTTCTAAAAGAGCTTTTGATTTAATAGTATCTGGATTTGCTATTTTGATTTTAACTCCTTTTTTTATTCCAATAATTATTGGTCTGAGTTTAACAGGGGAAGGATATGTTTTTTATAAACAGGAACGTATAGGATATAAAAATAAAAAATTTTTAATTTGGAAATTTGCAACTATGCTTAAGGATAGTCCAAATATGGCAGGAGGTATATTAACTACAAAAAAAGATCCAAGAATTACTCCTATGGGTGTTTTTCTAAGAAAGTCTAAAGTTAATGAGTTACCTCAGTTATTCAATATTTTTTTTGGTCACATGAGCTTTGTTGGTCCAAGACCTGTAATGAGGATTAGTTTTGAATCTTATCCAAAGGAAGTACAAAAAATAATTTATAACGTAAAACCAGGTTTAACAGGAATAGGATCTATTATATTTAGAGATGAAGAAGAGTTGATTACTGATGTAAAAGATAATGGTGGTGATATTTGGAATTTTTACAAAGAAAAAATCTATCCTTTTAAGGGTGATCTCGAAATTTGGTATCAAAATCACAAATCATTTATTTTAGATTTTAAACTTATATTTTTAACTGCATGGGTTGTTGTTTTTCCTGATTCGAAACTGTATGAAATTTGGTTTAAAGATTTGCCTAGTAGAAGTTTTTAATTACTAAGTTATATCGTGATTTTTTATTAGTTATCAATATATGATAATTAATATGAAAAAAACACCGTTAAAGAAGATGAATTTTCATTAATATGATGAAGACAAATAAAATCTAAAATTATCTATTTATTCCTTGTTTTAGAAATTATATCAGATAATGGATTTTTAATTAACACCCAAAAACAACCTATAATAAAACCTAAAAATGAGCAGAATAAAATAATAAACATTCTATTCGGAGATGATTTTTCATTTGGAACACTAGCTGGATTTATTAGCGTAAAAATAGGAGTATTTCTTTTAACATCAATTGCTGTTTTTTCTTTTGTTAACGCAAGCTCATTATAAATATTTTTACGAATATTATATTCAGTTTCAATTCTATTTAATTGATTTAAAAAAACATCTGATCTTATATTTTTATTACTGTCTCTAAAGATTGCTAAACTATCTTGAATTTCATATAAGTTTTTTTTTGCAATTTCTAATTGATTTAGAGTAAACTTATAAATTTCATTTATATTTTTTATTTTAAATTCTATGATATTTTTTTGAAGAATTTTATTTGAACTCACAGCAATTCTTGTTGCAACTTGAGGATCTTTATCATAAACTCCTAGATTTATAAAACCATCTTTTTCATTTAATTCTATAAAAATATTTTTATCTAATATTTTAAATAAAAAATTATCTTCAGGTGAAGTGTGTATCAAATCCTTAATTTTTATTTTATTTTGAGTGGTATCATTTTCTGGTTTTAAAAAAATATCAAATAAATTAAGATTATCTAATAAATATTTTCTGTATAGTAATTCTTCTCCATTATAATTTATTTTTTCATTCAACAACTCTTGTTTAAATGATGTCGAGGATATTAATTTTGGATATAAACTAGGAGGAATTGTATTGGATTGTTCGTTTTCAAGATTAATACCAGCAAGTCCAGCTAAATTTCTTAGATTTCCACCAGTCTTTTCTAAACTTTCATAGTGAGGATAAAATGTAGTATGAGATTTGTAAATATCTGGTTTTAATAGGCTGAAAACTATACCTACAATTGTAAATACTATAGTGATAAAAAAAATAAGTTTGATTTTATCAATTAAAATTGATATTAAACTAATAATATCTATTTCATTTTCTTTCAAATTTCTGCTCACTATATTTTAAAAAAATTAAATAAATCAAATATATTCATAAATTTCCTCATTAATCAAATACTATTATATCTTATAAAGCAGTAATCCTTTCTTTCTTTAGTTTTATTAAGTTACTTCATTAATATACTTATCAAAAATTTTAAGCTTGAATTAATAAAAGTTAATCATCTTTATTAAACTTTTAGAAAAGAAATTTTAATATGATAAAGACTTTTTTTATTTAATTTTGATGAAATGTCAAATATATTAGTTACTGGTGGCTTAGGCTTTATAGGTTCAAATTTTATTTCTCGTATAATAAAAAATAAAGATTTCATTGTAAACATTGATTTTCAAACATACGCGTCAGTTAAAAAAAAATTATTAAATTTTGAGTCTTTTAATAACTATAAACATTACAAGGTTGATATTTCTGATTTTAACTTAGTTAGTGAAATAATAAATAAGTATTCATTTGATATAATTTTTCATTTTGCTGCTGAATCTCACGTTGATAATTCAATTGAAAGTTCATTTGAATTTTGTTCTACAAATATTATGGGAACTCTTAACCTTTTAGATTCCTATAACAAATTAAATAAAAAAAATAAGCTTTTTATCCATGTTTCCACTGATGAAGTATTTGGGTCTATAAAAGAAGGGTTTTTTGATGAAAAATCAAATTATAAACCAAATTCACCATATTCTGCATCAAAAGCGTCATCAGATCATTTTGTGAGAGCATATTTTGAAACTCACAAACTACCGGTTATAATAACTAATTGCTCAAATAACTTTGGACCATATCAAAATAAAGAGAAGTTTATTCCTACAGTAATTAATTCCTTACTTAATAAAAAAAACATACCTGTTTATGGTGATGGTAAAAATATAAGAGAATGGATTCATGTTGAAGA
>MDTD01154417.1_pt1 | contig 27500 bp, 16 predicted proteins | sample 811221 | NCBI WGS metagenome assembly MDTD01 (sample SAMN05326646, study PRJNA326480) | marine metagenome | isolation source: seawater | place: Pacific Ocean: South West | collected 2011 | reverse complement strand
TCATGGTCGTGACCGTCATGAGCGTCATGGTCGTGACCGGCATGAGCGTCATGGTCGTGACCGGCATGGGCGTCATGGTCGTGACCCGCATGCTCGTCATGCTCTTCATGGGCAGCGTGGTCGTGACCTGCATGCTCGTCATGGGCGTCATGGTCATGGGCTTCCGGCTTAGCGTCAGCGGAATGATCATGCCCCTGGTGGGAGCCATGGTCGTGACCATCGAAGAGCTTCAAAATGGCCGGCGGTCGGTTCGCCTCCACAGCCTGCTGCTCGAGGGTAAGCGAGTGCGGAACCATGTGAAGCAAAGCGTTGCCAAGCATCGCACCGGCCGCCAACGCGAGCAACAGATGCATCTTTCGGCCGTGAAGCTCCTCCTTGGGAAAGAGAAACACAAGACCAATCAAAGAGACCGCGCTGATAGCTAGCGCAGCCAGTAGTGCTATAAGAATCGTCATAGCCAGGACCTTTTCAGTTAGGTGTTAGATTGAATGAAACCTCCCCTGACCTGCCGAAAGCGGGAAAAGGAAGTTTCGATAAAGCACGCAGAAGATAGATAAAGGTGGAATTAGCTCCTAAATCAAAGATTGAATCAGATAGGGCTAAAACCTAATAAAAGCAAGAGAGAAGGATCAATTAATCCTGGCGGAGGTAAAGATACCTACGTTAGAAGCGCTATCAACTAAAAAACAAAGATTCCCGCTGGCTGCCTCTTTCGAAAATGAAAACGGTTATCATTCTGTTAATAGCGAAGCTAGCGCTAGCGATATAGACTCGAAGCCTTTACTGTTGACTACTTCAGAGGCTTTCAGTACCCCGTGACCGACTGTCACGTTGAGGTTAGGTTCAATGAATAAAATGGACTTATTCAAACGCCTTTCGGCATTCCCCCTACAGGCATTACCAGGAAATCACAAACATGGGCAGAGGCGCTCAGCCAGAGATAGCAGAGCAGCAACCAAATCTCGCGAAAACTTCAGATGCATCTGAAGCAGCCGATGCATCGGAAAGATTTACTTCCGAACACCCGGAGGTACGGTCGCTCCTGACCGAGCGCCCTCAAACCGGCCCCAGGGAAAACGTTCAGGAGCCGGACACCATAAGCTTCGATGTCTCCGACCCCTATAAACCAGAAGAGTCAGCAGCTTTAAGAGATACCGAGGAAGGAGACGATTCCAGGATAGAAGTTGCCCAATCCTCCCCTGGGACAAAGGTGCTTGGTGAAAGCCGCTCCGACCTCCTCTCCGGCATGAAAGAGACCATAAAAGACCCTGAAACGCGAGCCCGCTTCATGCACAACATGGCCAGGTTCGAGCAGCGGGATGACATTTCGGCGGAAGAAAAAGGGCGAACTTACGAAGAGATCGGCAAGCTCTTTAAAAACAACCCCGATGCGCCTTTGGACGAACAGACCAGAGCGAAGCTCGCAGGCAATGTGATGCGCCTGGCGGCCTCCCCCCATAGCGTCGACCAGGGAATCTCCAATACCTGCGTCACCGCATCTTTGGAGTCCAGGGTCTATGCCAAATACCCATCCAGAGCAGCAGCCCTGGTGGCAGAAGTGGCGAACACCGGAACTTTCACCGACTCAACCGGGAAGCCAATCTCTATAGATGATGGAAGCTTGATGCCGGACCAGTTTAACGGACAGGAACCTCCACCTGACGGCAAGCGCAGCCACGCGTCCCAGATATTTCAAGTAACTGCTGTGAATGCGATCTACAAACATTCTTCTGGAAGACAAAGCCACGTTTTTGAGCAGCATCCGCCCCAGGAAGGCGACAACGGGGAAAAAGTCTACGACACTGCCGACGGTGACAAGAAGTTGATAGCCGAAGGCAATCCATCCCTGGACAGCACTGACAAAGTCCTGGCTCATAAACTAATCACCGGAGAGAGCGGAGACCACGCCATTCTCGACCGCAGTGACGATTTTGACGAGAAAACAGGATCATTCACTTCGGAAGCAGAGCTGGGCAAGCTCCTGGCAAAACTGAAAGCCGATGGCGAACTTCCAGCTCTAATAGGAGTTAACGCAGGCAATGAACCCTTCTACTCCGACCACAAAATAGGCAGTTTCGGATTGACCGACGGAGGTCACGCCCTCTCGATAACGGACTACGACCCGGCAACCGGCGAAGTGAAAGTGGACAACCAGTGGGGCAAAGACAAAGACCATATTGAAAAACCGATATCTTTGAAGAATCTCTATGCGGCCACATTGAACCCAGAAGAAGCCTGGGACTACAAACTAAACCATCGAATAGAAAGCGAATTTCCCGGATTATCGCACTATCAGAAGCAGATCAAACAACAATCTCTCATTCTCGATGAGTCACCAAAAGCCAGGGATAATAACGGCTTGAGAGCGGGGCTCATATTCGCCCGGTCGGACGACACGAGAAAGTGGGGAGATGGCCCCGATGACATTGCCGAGTCAGAAAAATTGATGGGCGAAGTGCTCGACAAGTTCTCGGACAAAGAAGCCCTGACCGCCTTGAATACCAGATTTGAGATGAGTTATTCTAACGATAATTCGGGAGGCAGTGAGCGTTATCGCGGATTTGAAACAGCCTTCGATACCAGTAGAGAGTTTTACTCGACCAACTTTTTGAAAGCCGCTAATAACGCCGGTCTCACCAGGAAGGATATTGAAGCAGCCCTACCCACGCATCTGGAAAGCAGGGAACCTAGACTCAGCGGAGTACCAGAAGATCAAGTAGCGCTCCACCAGGCGGCAAACTTCCTCAGCAAGCTGTCTCCGACAGAAAGGGAGAGGCTGCTTTCCAGAATAGAAAAGCTCTGATAAGTGACATCCAATACTAGAATGGCGAACACTATTTGTCACGCTACGGTCCGAGGCGAAACTGCCACAAAACCGGACACTGCCACTGAAGAGGCGAAGCGCTGCTCAAGACCATGGGTCAATAAGCAAAGAACAATAGGCGAGATAGCAAAACGCAGTAGAGATAAGAAGCTTTGGAACCTCTACTTAGAAAAGTCCCAGTACCAGGAATAAGGAAACATGGAATAGGATGCCAGATCTCGATTGAGTGCATCTCTTTCCCGGGCATAAGATTCCCTTTCATCATAAGCTCTATCAAGATCGAGTGATCTACTGACCTTACCATCCACATCATCCCTGGTGACAGCAGCCCTGGCATGATCGATTTGCAATCGTGAACGGGTCCCCATACCCTGCTTCAGAGCTTTATCAAATCCGGAAGAAAGTACGACTGCCTCACCATAGCTATCCCAGACTCCGGCATAACGCTCCAAAGGCTCAGCCAGACCGCCTAATCCGTTCTCTCTTAACTGCTCCACAACAGATTCTCTTGCCTCGGGTTCATTGAGGTACTTATCGGCAAGCCTTATGGTAAGAGGCTTTCTATTCTCGGCAACTTCTACGTTCTCCAATGCGGACCGCGCCTGTACAAGCTCTCCGGCAGCCTTCTCGGCACCGTTCTCAACATCGCCCCCAAAGACTCTTCCCATGCCCTGTTTATAATCCGCGCCCTTCGTCGCCACCTCGGAAGCGGTTCTTCTAAGACCGTTATCGATCTCGCCGGACTCTAGCTTTTCTAAGAATCTATCAGCAAAAGCCGCTTCCGAATCCGGATCATAGACTTCATGCAAGCTCCGGGGTGAGGCAGCTAGAAGCTTTCTGGAGTAATCATCCAGGCGACTCAACGCTTCTCTATTGTCAGCCCCTTCCACACCCAGAAGCTCAAGATCCGGTACCTCAGGAAGGGTCTCAGGCACGGCATATGTCTCGGACCGCGTCTGTTGTAGAGGATCAGCACTTCCATCAGGAGCCTGCTTGTCCTCAGAATCGGCTCGAAAAATCTCGGAAGCGGAAACGGGTGGCTCAGGACCAGTATCCTTCGCATTACTCTTATCTTCGACTACGACAGCTTCAAATCCAGCCATAACAATAACTCCACGCCCAGCACTTACCTATTAAGGCACGCGAAGTTGACATATTTATTACATGGGTTGCTCAGGCCAGACTTCTACTGACCACTGTAATGCCTCAGCACAGCATCCGCGCTTATGCCGGAGCCATTGATCTCACTCTGGATCAGATAGAGATCTACAGCATTGAATCCGGTGCGATCATTCTGTTCTAAGATGACCCGCACTTCCTCCATCCTGCGTGCTTGATCCACGGTAAGGTCGTCACCGTCTTCGCCCAGTTCTCGCTTATACTTAGCGTAATTATCTTGGAAGACTCTTTCACGGGCGGCATCTTGCTCTTGAACCTGTCGTCGGCGGGCAATCTCCAATTCTTCTTGCCTTCTCACATTCAGGAAACTATCGGGATGTTTGTACGGCTGCTCAGCGCGGCTACCGAATGCAGCTAGCGCATTGTCGCCGGATCTGCCGGTCTCACTAACCCATTTTTTCAACGCAGCGATTGTATCGTCCGCGGACATTGGCTCCGAAGAAGGAAATTCAACTCGGCCGGGACCGAATAAGTTGACGTCAAAGGTTCTACCGGAGAGAAACCGGGGCTCAAATAGATCGTTCAGATTACCGGCTACAGTCCGCATATCTATTCCATTGAAAGTACCGTCCGAATTATAGTTTCCGGCTACATCCCCAGCCGTAGGAGTACGATTTTCTCTATTACGACCCAAGTACAGAGTCCAATCGTTTCTGGCGTCTGCTTGACTCACAGCTTTGGGGGAAGCCTTAAAATCTACCGGCAAGACTCTTCCACGATTACTCTCACCTATTCCTACAAAAATGCCATCGATCTTGGCATGATCAAGGGGCGACCCCTGCGTACCGGGAATGAAGACCCAGTCTTTCATTGGACCAGTTCCATTTCTTGCCATATCCATGAGTAGTCGCTGAGCGGCATACTCATATGCAGAGCCTGCTTCTTCCTTAATGACGTCTGGGTCCGTAGACTGCGCCCTGGCATCATCAAGGCCGGCAGGTCGTTTGAAGTTCTTCTCCACCTGAGTGAATCTATCCCTGACAAAACGCATGGTGGCGGGATCGACGTTTCTCATCGCCTCCAGAGGCACTACAAAGTCATCTGCTCTTGGTCCAAAGCCTCGCCTGGCCTGAAGAATAAGAAGGTCAGCATAGGTTCCACTGTCAAATTTAGGATCGGCCACCGACTTCTGGTTAAACCAGGCTAGATTGTGGAGGAATCGCTTATATGATTCGGAGCCTTTCTCCTCAGCACTTGTATTCTTAAGAACACGTGTCAACGCTTCTCGTTGAGCCACAGTAAACTCTGCTGGGGGCAGCTCAACAACCGGACGCTCAGAAGGTTTTGATGTCGGCGGTGGTCTGTCCGTTGCGACCCTGGCTCTCGCTCTGTCGGCAGCTTCGCCGGTCAATTTTAATGTCGTACGTCTATTGGGTCCTGCATTACTGTCATCACCATTGGTGGCGGTCACTCTGGAACGATCGATACCGGTCGGACCGTTGTCCACCACCAGCTCAGGCCCGGTTCTTGGAATCACCGGCGGCACGGCTTCGGTAATCACCGGTTCAAAGTCACCGTTTGCCACCATTCTCTCATCCAGGACGGGAGGACGGTTATCGTTGGCTGCGGGAGGCAGATTATCGTTGGCGTGGGGAGGGACATTTCTGCCCTGTCCTCCGACAATAGTAAGTGAAGGCAGAACGGTCTCGGCAGGACCGGCATCCCCATCATCATTGGCAGAACGTACTCTGATTCGCTCGTTGCCGGTAATAGAGACCTCTTCACCCTTATTTACTACTCGGACAACTTCTTGACCGTCCCGTCCGGTGCTCACCACCTCCATTGGACCGTCTTCACTCTTGAATTTAAGATCTCCTTCCGGGGTCTTTCTAAGAACACCCCGGAGAACTCCCGCTCCATAGCCGAAGGCTAGAGTCATGCCACCCCCAACCAGCGCACCGGTTCCGGTATCACCCAGGACATTTGTCAAATTATCGCCGATACTCTTGTCAGGACTCCATTCCAGAGCGCCCCTCACCGTTCCTGCCACAGCACCGGTACCAACACCAAGCTTTGTCGCTTCATAGAGCATAGCCTGGGAGCTGAAGTAATCTGCGGCACCTCTATTAAGCGCACCTGAGTAGCCCCGCTCAAGAGCTAGAGTTAGAGCCTTTATCTCATCGGGGGTGGCGCCTTCCCGGGCGACGGACTGAGCCAGCTTGGTTAGCTCCGCCTGGGGAATCGCTCCTTCTCCGGACCTGACAGCTCTCTCCGTCAATGTACGCAAGCCAGTGGAGAGCTGTTCTTCAGCACCTTCTCTGATAAGCGGGTTGGTGGCAAGCTCAGATGCCGTCTCCACCGCGGCTTTGTCTCCAATACGCAGGAATGTTCCGATTCTGGCGGCTGGAATAGCCATTAAACCTGCGTCCACTCCGCCAATAATCAAGTTCTTGGTGACGCTCCACGGATCGGTCTTTTCGGCAAGACCGGCATGGAAAGCTCCGCCTGCCAGGGTGAGTGCTATGGGCAAAGTGAGACCGTCACTCAATACCACACTGGCCAAAACCGCCGCCTGGATAACAGTCTGGATAGTCTTGTCCAGCATCTCCCTGGTTTTGTTTTCGTCCTCGCCATACTGATCGATGGCAGAGTCCATGGCATCAATGCTGCGTTCGACGTCCTTAGGGTCTATATTCTGCTCGCCGCTGGAAATACGGGTCAGCAATCGAGTGGTATTGTTTCTAGTGGCATCTATGTTTGCCACATCGCCATCGCTACCGAAGAACAAACCTCCGGTAAGAGGGGCAGCTTCTTCATTCCGTCGAATCACCCTTTCACCAGGAGTTAGTCGGTCGGATGAGAGCAAGTCTCTAGCCTCTGTTCGTTCGGCATCCGGCACTTTCTCCAGCACATCAGTATCCATATCGGTGCCGTAGGCTTTTGCATAGTCAGCCTTGATGGTGGCGACATCCTTGCCTTCGAAGATGCTCTCCAGCCGCTCAGCAGAGACATTTCCACCGACCACGGCTAAACGCACTCGGTCAGCGGCAGAAAACTCGTTGTTCTTTAAGGCGTTCTCCATAACCTTGCGCTCTTCGGCATTCAGATCACCAAATACAGTATCTTGCAACTCTCTACCCTGGCGATCCGGATCAGGATTGAGTAGCATGGCTTTCTCATCCGCCGTCGTCTCAGTCAAAACAAGGTCGAACCTTTCATTTTGAGACTGGGTTAGCTTGAGCTTGTCCCCTAAAGTCAGCTCACCCTTCTCCATGAGGTTTCGATTCATTTGCAGAAAGTCGTACTCGGAGCCACCTGGCTTAGCAGCCAGAAATGCTACCCTGAGCGCGAATCTAACATCACGAGCCTCGTCGCTGTTAGGCTCCTTCATCACTTTTTCCAGAAGCGCCGGATCTGCTTTCAGAGCCTCTTCAATTCCCTTGTAGAGACCGCGTGCGTCTTCCGGGGAAGCGACCGGGCGCAGACTACCCATGATCCTCGAATTGTGACCGTCAGTAGCCCTGAGAGCTTGCAGCGTGATTTTGTTCAGCGGATTGGCAAGGGGATCCTTTCCACCGGCAATGTCCTCCAGCATCCGCTTTCCTAAATCCTCTTGCGGTCTTGTGAAGATCCGGTTCAAGGACCCGGGATTATTTAGACCAGCCTCCCCAAAATAATCGCTAAGCTGCTTATCCAGCTGCTCTTTGAACTCAGAGTCGGTTCGGTAGCGCTCGGCTTCCTCCCCGGACATTCGAGAGATAGCGGTAAGAACTTCGCCATGACGGAACGGTGGCGGAGGATTATCCTTCAGCGTTTCTTCCACGCTGCGACCAACCTTAGCCGCTTCTTGCGGGGTCTCCGCTTCGAGCTTGCGGTCGAGGAGCTTGAGGGCTCGTTCGGTCTCATCTCCGTCTGTCAGCTCCCTGATAGACTCTTTCAACTGCTCGGTCAAATCAGGATTGGACTTGAGCCTCTGTCGATCTGCTTCGGACATGTCCTCGATGGAACGGAACCTTTCATTTGGGTTTTCTGCTCCCGCGTACTTGGTGATGAAGCTTCCACCATTTAGAAGCAAGTCCTCTTTCGCTTCCAGGGTCCCAGGTTCGGGAAAAGCCTCCTTAAGCCGCTCTCGCACGGAGTTATAGAACTCCAGATCCCTCTTTTGAGAATCGTCGAGATTCTCAGGAGAGCCTTTTGCCAGGATTTCACCCCGGCGATATGACTCCCTGTCTTCAGGCCGGGCGCCTTTCAAGGCTACATCGATACCATCCTGATGCTTCCAGAAAAGAAATTGCCTGTCATTTGCCTCTATCAAAGACCGGAGGCTGACACCGCCATTGGCGACAAAGTCCCTGGCAGTTTCGAGATCCTGACCTTCGAAAGCCTCCTGCAATACTTGATCCCCGGACTTACCGCCCTCCTCACCCCGGGCAAATCGCTCCCTTTCCGCCACCGGTGCGTTGCGCATCGCCTCCTGAAAAAGGGTTATGTCCTTGTTCTTGACCGCGTTGTCGATCAGATCACGGAATACTTCAGGGTGCTCCGCCCGATAGTCACTGCCGCGAAACTCCGACCCGGACGCGTCTTTTCCGAATATCGTCAATTCCATGGCGCGCCTGGAAGCATCTGTAATAAGCGGATTGTCCAGTAAGGTCTCTTTCAAACCCTTGCCAGTTCTGTCTCGCATATCGCGGTCCAGCTCCTCCAGCTCCCGGGTATTCAAAACACTGAGGGTGTCTCTGATGATGCGCTCCGAACCCTTGCGCTCGTCAGAATCAGGAGCATCTCCTTTGTTCGCTTCAATATTCGCCAGGGAGCGCTCGATGGCTCCGCTGTTGTCCGTGACTCCGTCCTGCCTTCTGAGGGCGGTCATGATCGCGGTACGATCCTGGGTGGATAGATCTAGCTTGGAGAGACTGGATACGAAGTCCACTCCATTCTCTTGTTCGAACCCCTGAAGCACTGCTGCTCTTTCACCAGCGTTCTTTCCTTGAAGAACATTCAAAATCTCTTCAGCGCTGTCTGCCTCTTTCAGAGCTTTGACAGAAGCGGTAATAAACTCCGGCTGTACCACCTTATCACCGGCACCGGCTGGAGTTTCCGTCGCAACTTCCGGTCCTGACTCAGCCCTGGTTTCGGCTCTTGTATCCGGCCCAGCGTCTATCTTAACTTCGCTGCCGACCTCCTCTGCGCCCATATCAATCTCTATCGTGGGCAATACTGCGGAATTTCCAACCTCGGTAGAGTCTCGCAAATTGGTCTCCGGCTTGACCAGACCGGCTTCATCGCGCAAAGCATCCTGCCCGGAGTTATCCGGCGGGCTATCAACTGCTTTTCCTTTGTCGCTGACCCGCGGAGCGGTATCGCTTAACTCTGCCATGATGGCTTTCCTACTAACTTCAAGAAACGAGATCTCTATCTATGCTTTATATATATTCCACGATCTGAATATTTAGACAGCCGATGAGAAATTCTAGTAATGGAGACCGGTTAACCCGATTTCGCAACCGCTCCCTGAGAACTTACGAACCGAAAGCCTTTTCCAGAAACGGAAGCAGGAAAATTTTAACCGCCGAAAGTGACATCGGCGTGACGCGAAAAGGTCACAGGCGCTCCGGAGAGCAGCAGAGATCTGAGTGGAAGCGTCCTGGCCCGAGAAGTCTCGCCCTCAAATCAAAAGGAGCCGCTGCGAGCCTGAACTGCCGACTGTATCCCGGAGATAGCTTGCTGTATCACCGGCAGAGGCTTTTCCTTGCGCTTATAGGCAGGAAATATGTCCTCATCGATGCGAATCGATACGCTGGAGACCTTTTTGAAAAATTGAAAGTTAGATGACTCGTCCACAAGCTTGTCCCACTCGCTTAAAAAAACCGATATGTTCAAGATGACGGTACGCTTTGGCCGGACAGCCTGGACCGGCAGAGCCTTCGACTCTTCGTCCGGCTCAGAAACCAGAGTGGCCCGAAGCAAACCCTGCTTTCGATACTCCTCCAGCTCCCAGTGATGTTTCTCAGTAGACGTAGCCTGGAGCGCTTCTACCACTAAGCCCCAGGTTTCACTGTAGTCATAGGCGCTCTGGATTCGTTCTTTACCCATAGATTAAAACTGAAAACATCGCTAACTCAGTCATATCACAGATATCTCCGATCTGTTGGAACCGGTCGAGCAGTTCGAGTAGTTAGGGTTGGTCGGTCGGCTCGGACGAATAGGGCAGGTAGGACTGGTCGGGCTGCTCGGGCTGATAGGGCATTAGCTCGAAAGCTTGCCGAAGATCAAGTTATCCAAACCGCGAACAAGCCCTTCGGTCTCACCAATTTTGCGAATAGCAAGAAGAGTGCCGTCCACGTATGGCTCTGCCCCAGCTCCTGCATCGTGCCTTATAGTAAGCCGTTCGTTGGGCAAACCGAAGATAGACTCAAAAGCGATTTTGTAGCTGGGCAAACGAAGGGAATGCACCGGTGTACCGGCGATTTGGGCACCACGTGCTTCTTTCGGTCCGCGAATTTCATCAATGGGCCGACCCAGCTTGTTCTCTCTAACGTTGGAAAGTTCTTCAGCTAACTCTTGAACGGTGCCGCTCGGCACGTCCATTTTCGCATCGGAGGCATAGTCGATAATCTCCCAATGGGGCAAATGCTCAGCAGCCATGAGAGCAAAGCGCTTAGCAAGGGCAGCGGTGATGGAAAAATTACCGCACGCCACCACCGTGACACCGGCTTTCTCAGCTGCTTTCTCTATCTCGGCAAAATCACTTGCGGTAAGCCCGGATGAGCCGATCACCACATCGATACCTTTCTCTATTGCCTTGAGAACATTTGATTTGACGGCTTCAGCGCTGGTGTAGTCGACAAAAACATCGATATCACCTGAAACAGCTTCTTCCACGGAGGCGCTCACCTTCCTGTCCAATTTTTGAATTCCCAGAGCATGGCCGATATCTTCACCGGCTGTTTTCCTGGCTACAGCAGCCGCAAGCTCCATATCCTCTGCCTGGACAATGGCTTTAGCCACAGCCTGGCCGGTCCAACCGGTGGCACCCGCCACACACACCTTAACCTTCGATGAACTCAATTTATGGCCTCCTCATCCCGGCGATCACGCTTCGACGTTTTGCGTTTTTTCGCTTCTGCGTATTTGCGCTTCTGCGCTCCTACACTTTTACGCTTTTACTCAATTGCCGTCTTATCTCTATCGCTCTTGCACTTCTACGCTCTTGCACTTCTACGCTCTTGCGCTTCTACGCTCTTGCGCTTTTCTCTCCGATGCATTGTACAACGTATTGATGGGCCGCCTCTTCAAAGCGACTCTCAAAAACCAAAGCAGGAAGTGTTTTAGTATCAAATAAGCCACCACGACTTCCAAAAGCATAACTCTACCGAATACCGATTTCGCTTGACCGGTGCAAAATCTACTGAACCAGGGTATATAAACATTGACTTTGAAAGAAGCGCCGGACAATGCGCCAAGCGATGAAAAGCCGACCGATGAAATTATATGAGTTAAAAGACTACGAATCCAAACACTTCGGACATCTGCACCACATGTATGTTCATCATAGAGCAGACGCATTCTTAATGGGTGCCGGAGGCTTTCTCATCGGCACAACCCTTCTAGGGATAATATTGAACTGGCCCATCCAACCCGCTGTATCTGCCAGCCTGCTCATAATCTTCTTCCTGATGCATCTATACAAAACAAACAAAGTTTGTAGATGCGGAAGAGACCCTGTTTTGAACTCAAAAACCCGCGATGAATTGCGCAGCATGCAAATAAGAAGATGGCCTTATCGAATCTTACACAGCATAGTAAATGACAAAGTGCTGCTCTTCCTACTACTCCTGGGAACAGCAACATCCCTTTGCAACATTCTTTCTTTTCACCTTTTTACCATCTACAGCATGTGCGCGCTCTCTCTTCTTTTCGGCACTTACGCGCTCTATTGCTCCGCTAGAAACATTCGACCACTATATGTCCAATCCAGAACCATTCAGGAGTCCGAGCGCGAAATAGTAGAGGCACTCAAAGGGGAGACCGAAGAGGAGCTAACCCAAATCGTCGATTTCTGTATGAAGGCAGGAGAATATGAAAACGCCGAGTTCTACTCCGCCAAATTGCTGAAGCTTGCCGACCACAATAAACGCCAAGAATTATAAAAAGCTGAAAGCTGCGCCTATTTCCTTTAATTGATCGATTCGCCTGGATATAATCGGAAACTATCAATATAGAAAGTCCCGTATCCCTAGCCAGGTGAGCAAAAGTGACTATGAACTTATACACCCCCACGAAACAGAATCTCTCCCTCTTCGAAAAGCATCAAAGCGCCATAGAAAAGGCAATTGAAGCTTTACACAAACGTGAGAACTACGAAGTTTATCCCGAGATGCCCTCACCGAAACACTATGGCGAGACTGCCGAAGCTGATCAGAAGAAGATATTTGATGAGCAGCTCGGATCCAAATTTGAAAGGCTCAAACAAACCCATGACACCTGGGTAGTAAGTGACGAAGAAAGCCCCTATACTCGCAAAAAACTGGAAGTAAGCTATCCCGCTTGCGCGGACATCAAGAAGTACGTTGCCATCGCCGGCGATGCCTGGACGGACTGGAAGAAAACCGACGCTCAGACCAGGGCAGGAATTCTGGTAGAAAGTCTTGAGCGCCTGAAAGACAGCTTCTTCGAAGTAGCATTCAGCACAATGCACACCACCGGACAATCCTTCATGATGAGCTTCCAGGCAAGCGGCCCCCACGCGGCTGACCGAGCCATGGAAGCGATAGCCCTGGGCTATCAAGAGTTGACCCGTTTTCCAGAGAAGCTCACCTGGGAAAAACCGATGGGCAAAGTAACGATCAGCCTGGAGAAGTTCAGCACCATCGTACCCCGAGGTGTATCACTCAGCATCGGCTGTTCAACATTCCCGACCTGGAACACCGTTCCGGGCATGTACGCAAGTTTGATTACCGGCAACCCGGTCATCGTCAAGCCGCATCCTAAAGCGATATATCCCATCGCCGTGGTGATAGCTAAGATTCAAGAAGTGCTGGAAGAAAACGGATTCAGCCCCAACTTAGTGATGCTCGCTCCCGATACGGAAGCGAAAATGATCACTAAGGAGCTTGCCGAAGATCCTGCCGTTAAAATCATCGACTATACCGGTGGAAGCGCTTTTGGAGACTTTATTGAAAAGCTGCCGGGCAAAACCACCTTCACGGAAAAAGCCGGTGTCAACAGCATGATCATCGACAGTGTTGCCGACTTAAAAGCGATGGCACAGAACGTGGCTTTCAGCCTCAGCCTGTACAGCGGACAAATGTGTACCGCTCCTCAGAATTTCTTTATTCCAAAAGATGGCATCAAATGCGGTGACGATAAGGTGAGCTTTGACGAAGTCAAAACTGCCATCGTGGAAGCCATAAAAGGTCTGGTCGGCCATCCCAAAATGGGCCACGCTGTGGTAGGCGCCATTCAGAGTGATGCCACTCATAAGAGGATTGAAAAAGCCAAATCCCTGGGCGGCAAAGTGCTTCTGGAAAGCCAACCGGTCGAGAACCCTCAGTTTCCTGAGGTACATTCTGCCAGCCCCGTGGTAATCGAAATAGAGCCTTCTGAGCGCAAAGTCTTCGAGCAAGAACTCTTCGGACCGATCGCTTTTATCATTCCCACGGCAGATACCAAAGAGAGCGTGAAACTCGCATCCAGTATCGCCCAGGAACACGGAGCAATCAGCTGTGGAGCTTACACGCTCTGTGATGAGACCATGGAGATGATCGCCAGAGAGATGGCTGATGCCGGAACCCCGGTGTCATTCAATCTAACCGGCAACATCTACGTAAATCAGAACGCCGGATTCTCCGACTTCCATGTAACCGGCGGCAACCCTGCCGGCAACGCTACTTTCACCAATCCGGAGTTCTTGCTCAAGCGGTTCGTGAGAGTGCAATCACGGGTCAACAAATAAGATATCGGCTGCATGCAAGACATCGGCTAGTGCCCAGCAGCCAATGATCTGAGAGAAAGATGTCAGCATATGTCGACGAGCCAGTTGTCGACAATTCCAAACAATTCACTAAGAAAGCCGAAACTAGATATGGTGTCACTGTATACTGGATACAGTTGTCAAGTTATTTTTTTAGTTCGGAGGCGCTTATGACTATGAAGTGTCCGGTTTGCGTTGTCTACAAATTGAAAAACACAGGACTGGAAGCAGCCTTGAGCGCGCATCAATGTGAAAGCTGCGCCGGTATATTCATAAGCGGTGAAAGCTATCAAAACTGGCAAACAAACCAGAGTAAACCGCAAAAATTCGAAGGAGCCAAAGTAAGCTTAAATCCCCTGAGGTCCAGTGAAAAATCCGGTCTAAAATTTTGCCCGGACTGCAAGCATGTGGCAATCAAATACAAAGTATCCCACGACATCGACTTCTGCCTGGATCGCTGCGGAAACTGCGGCGGCATCTGGCTTGACGGCAACGAGTGGCAATTGATTAAAGAGCGAGGTCTTCACAACCAGCTCAACTTTGTCTTATCCCAGGACTGGCAATGCAAAGTGAGAGCGAGAGAGCAGGAAGTCGCTCTCGATAGCATGTGGATAGAGCGCCTGGGCCGCGAAGACTATGCCCGCATGAAAGAATACATCGAGTGGCTCAGAATCCATGACAAACAAGATGATTTGCTGGCTTTTCAGTTTTCATCCATGGGGCTTTCCGGCTAGCACCACCTCTACAAAGCCGTGGAATGCGGATGCAAAGCCAAATCACATGCAAAGATGCGCTAGCTCATACGGCTAGCGCATCGCCATATTTTTATCAAAAAGGCTTCCGTACAGGAAGATGCTTAACCTCTCCTTAGTATGCCCTGGCTATAAATCACAGCCTGGCGAAGCACAATAGACACAAAAATTTCTTCTCCAATAGCCACTCTTTAACCATCGCTTAACCCCAAACTGATAGCACCATATTAAATACCATCGCTAATCGCGCGAACCAGGAAACCCGTATTTTGCAAGGGCTCTCAAGGGCCCAAAGTCGCCACATAAGCCCCCCAAAATATCCACAAAAGACCCGGAATTCAGGACTTACTGAAATACACCCGCCTGAATACGCAAAAGTAGAACTGACTCTGCAAGAGGTACTAGAGTCAGGGCGTCTATTTTGTTTTTCTCCTCGGAGCTTTTACTAAAAACCACCTATCTGTTTCATCCCGCAATTAGCGATATTCCCGGACTGCTTGGTCTTCATCGACACATCCGAAACCTCATATCAGGGGATACAACCATGGTAGACACCCAGAACACTTCACAAGCGCGCGTACAACCCGGGCTTGTCATCGAGAATGCTTCCCCAGAGATTTCAAGGCATCCCTATCATCCAGTGGTGCCGTTTATCATCAAGCCCTATCTCCAGCTTGGCGACAATGACGCGCCAAGCATCTTTGGTCAACTCGCGCTAGCCTGGCATACCAAGAGCTTTGCAAGTGATTGGTCCGTAAAGGTCAAGCACCAGGGCGACGCCGAATGGTCCGACATGGGCACGGTAGAATCGCGCAAACTCAAGATCGAGGATATTGAGACTCACCTGCGCCACACTTGTCTGCTCACCAACCTGAAAGCCGGCGAGAAATTCAAATACCGTATTCAGTGGCAAAAGAAGACAGTTTTTCAAGCCGAGGCTCGAGCCCCCGTTGCCCCGGATTCCAAGTTCCGAGCAGCTATTGTAGGTGACATCGCCGATGGAGGTCCGGACTCTCGCGCTATCGTGAATCGCCTCTTCCTCTCGGACCCCGATCTTACGGTGATTGCAGGAGACATCGTTTACAAGCGAGGCCTCTTCGACGAATACCTGGAAAAGTTCTTTCCGGTTTTCAACTGCGATGACAGCGATTCTGAGTGCGGTGCTCCATTCATCCGCTCCTATCTGGTCACCGCTGTGGTCGGCAATCACGATGTCTCGGTTCCCAAGACCGATCGTGGCAAGACTCTGAGCAAGAAAGGCAAGCGTCGGCCGAACCTATACGCCTACGAGCTGCTCTGGCAGCATCCGGAAAATGGTCCCACCCGCATAACCCGCGACATGCTCAAACTCGACTTCGAAGATCGCAAGTTTGATCCGCTCTTCGACGAGTTCGGCTCTGCCATCGTGAGCAAAACGAACTTTTCCTACAGCTACGGCAACTCCTTCTGGCTTCACCTGGACGGCAACGAGTATATGGATTGGACCCAGCCAGCCCTTCGCAAGTGGGTCTGCTCTCAGCTTTCCGGCGCCGCCGACCAGAAGTGGAAGTTCGTGGTCATTCACCAGCCGGCATTTTCAAGCGACGTCGCCTACTGGTCGGAGCAGCGCAATCGCATGCTCTGCGAAATTTTTGAAGCCTACGGTGTCGACATTGTTTTCAGCGGCCATTGCCATATCTACGAGCGAACTTTCCCGCTCAGCTTCTCTCCTACCCCCCAACCGGATGGCTCGTTCTTCACGGAAGAGGGAATGGTCGACGGTCGCCTGCGCCTTGATCGCGAATACGATGGAGACAACAACCGCAAGCCGAAAGGGGTGATCTACATCACCACCGGTGCAGGCGGTCATGAACTCGGCGAAGACCATCGCCCTGATCTGAACAACCTGCCTCCGTTTACGGCAAAGATCGACATCGATCACTTCTCGGTGTCGGTGGTTGATATCGATGGCTCGACCCTCAAGCTCGAACAAGTCGGTGCCGATGGGAAAGTAATCGACAGCCTCCGCATCGAAAAGTAGCAGAGCCTAGATTCAAAAGGAGATCGAATGAGCATTCGATCTCCTTTATTCAAATCGGCTTTTACTATCTTATATAATATTATCCTGTTTGCAAAAATCAAAAAAAGAAAAAAGAAACGGCCGAATCGCTCGCTCCTCAGAAACAGCAAACATATTATCCAAAGCAAGCCGGAAGCTAACATCCCAAAATTGGCATGTTAAGGCCCACCGACTACAGATAACAACCCAAAACTTGGATATTAACCAGCCTTTCATAGTTAATCTCTCAAAATTGGCATGTTATGACCCACCGACTGCAGATAACAACCCAAAAGTTGGTTGTTAACCAGATCAGCAAATGCGGATATATATAGCTCCTTCAATAAGCTCTCACAGATTTTTCGCCAGCCCCCCCCTTGACAGCAGGCGTTGCGCCAGTCATGATCGGGTAGCTCACGATTACATGGACCCCTTAGTACAAGCATGCCGAACACAGGCACAGAAAAGTTTGAACCCTCCGAGGCCCAAGCCGGAGAGCGCGCCCTTGGAAGCAATGACACTGAGAGCGCAAAGCTCAGTACGGAGTTGCGTACAGACGGAAAGGACTTTCTAAAAACACTTCAGGAATCAAATAGTGCCGATGCCCGGGGGAGTAATGTCCTGGCGGATTTTGACGGAGATGCCGGTCCACCGACCCTGGTCGACACAGCCAGCCCTGAAGTTTATCTGGCAGAGGCTCAAACTCAAGAAGGAAAGAACAAAACAGAGTCACAAAGGGATAAACCGGACCAGATAATGGTGGATGGAAAAGTGGTGCGCGAACGCTCCGCGCCTGGAGACGACACTGAAAATGACACAGTGATTGCCTACGACAAGGATGGAAAAGCCCATCGATTCGAAGATCGAATAATAGAAAGCTTACCCGTCGATTTCAAAAGTATTCCAAAATGGCGCCAGGAACAAATTGCCGAACGCGCCGGACCTCTCATAGAAAAGTATACCGAAGGTGAAACTCCTGACGGCAAACCAGACGGTCAGATAAGTTTCAATGATGTGGCCAGCATGATGAAAGATGTGGCCGGCATGGAAGATCTCACGGAAGTGGAGAAGGCAAGGCTATGGTCGGATGTGCGAATCTCGTTGAGAAAAAATGATGTGGACATTCTCGATGCCGACGAAAAGCCGGAGATGATCGACTCCTGGAAAGGAAGCGACGATCCCTGGCACGCAATAATCACAATGAACGACGGATACCACGGCGATCGTCTAATCAACATGTCCCCGGAGGACGCGACCAAAGCGATTCTTGATCACGAAAATGGAGCCGAGGCCAACAAAATGCCCCTGGTCAAAGGATTGATTTGGAGAGGGGCAAAGATGGTTCTTGGTGTAAATCAAGGTGACATAAACGCATCAGAAGGCACATTGCGAGCCCTGAGAGCCTATCGGGAGCAAGGCACTTTTGACGCTTATGCCGAAGCCTGGAAAAACGAATTTGTTAGAGAAGACGTAGATCGGTACGGTCGTCCACGCTAGTAGAGCCAGTTCCAAAGGAAGAACAGTTTTGCTTCCATATCTCTATTTACTAATCATTTATCTCTTGAGCGCAAGGGGACTGGTGAAAAGGCTATCCAACAAGAGATGGATCTATCCAGCTGTCCTGGTCGGCTATGTTTTGCTGGCTTATTGGTCGGTATTCATTACCGGAGCAATGTTTTTTGAGATCCTGACGCTCTGGTGCATCGCGATATTTTTAGGCTCTCCGATTCTTCTGGGGACACTCTTTTTCTACGCCCGAAAACAATTTAAAATACTGGCGCCCCTCAGCCTACTGTCACTGATTGTGGTGGCGGGCACCGGAGCCTACGCTTTTGTAATTGAACCTCTAAATCTTGAGATTAGAAGGGAAAAGATAGTCAGTCCTAAGATCTCCAGCCCTGTCAGACTGGCGATTCTCGCCGACATCCAGACCGACAATGTGGGTTTCTTCGAGAGTCTACTTTTTCAGAAGGTGATGGAAGAGAAACCGGACTTGATTGTCTTTCCTGGAGACTACATTCAAAGTTTTCCGGACCAAAGGGATGAACAAATCCATCGCCTGAACCAAGTCATGAAAGAGGCAAAGTTATCCGCTCCACTGGGAATCTACGCTGTCGATGGTGATCAAGACCAATACGATGGCTGGGAGAAAATATTTTCAGGACTGCAGGTTAAGACTTTCAGCAAGAGTGAGACAACAAACTTGCCAGAGATAAGCATAACTGCTCTATCCCGCCACGACTCGGAATTGGCGGAGTACAAAATACCGGAAGATAGACGCTTTCAGATAGTCTTCGGTCACATGCCGGAATTTTCAATGAAGATAAAGAAAGGGGATCTTTTGATTGCAGGCCATACCCATGGCGGCCAGGTACAATTCCCGGGCCAGGGGCCCCTTCTAACTTATTCTAAAATCCCCAGAGATCTGGCCGGGGGATGTTTTGAAACAGTCGGTAAGGACCGCTACTTGATTGTATCAAGGGGTATCGGCATGGAGAGAGGAGGCGCTCCACGGCTTAGATTTTTCTGCCGACCGGAGATCGTCATAGTAGACATTATTCCTAAGTAACTATCGTGCCCCTGAGCTAACTTTCAGCCTCTGAACAAAATATCGTGCCCCTGAATAGACTTTCTCGCTTCCTCGGAAAACCTGAGCGCTTCCAGCTCCCAGCACACAAAAATTCAGGGCAAACTATTTGACCCACAAACGAAATTGCCTGCAGTTATCTGCAGGCAACTTACGGGCATTGCACCTTTTTACAGGGCCAGGTAAATCTGTGGTACCAGGGGACCGCCTGAACGGCCCCCTGTTCATTCTATCTCCCTATCTCTGGGACTGGGTCAGGCGTCGAGCAATAGCCGAGAAAGCCTGCTTGACACCGGTCACATCGCTACATTCGAAGTAGCGACCACCGTTTCCGGAGCGCCCGGAGAGTCCACCCGAACCGTTGCCCAGGAAGATATCCTGGTCGGTGGATAGGGTAGCGTTGCCGAGCATGTTCAAGCCGATGGAGAATACTGCTATTCCTTCCTGGCGGCAGGTATCCGCTTCGGTCCAGGAATCATTGGCTTCGGTTTGCGAACCGCCGCCACCTGAACCACCGGGTACACCACCGGATGGAATACCATCGGTGAAGAACACAATCGCTCTCTTAGAACCAGCCCGGGACAATCCGTCATAAGATCCGGCCTGGAACTCCAGTCTGGCTGTCCGCAGGGCTTCGGCACACATGGTACCGCTAAGAGGACGCCCGTTGTACAAGCCGGTCCCAGCAGTCGGGCTGGACCAGGGAACAACCCCGGTCTGGGCACCTTTGGTCACTCTGTTGACGGACTCGGTCTGAGAATCACTGGTGTTCAGCGCGGACCTTGGAATGCGGAATCCATTCTGCCCTCCACCCTGATTATCCGTATTCTCGTGAAAGCGGTTCTGACCACTTGTCCTTCGTCCGTCCCAGATTCTTGGCTGGGGCGACAAAGCCTGTACCAGTTTATAGTTGATATCGTAATAAAAACTATTCTTACCGGAGTAGGCAGAGGTACCCTGAGCACCACCCCAAATACCAGTATGGGGAGTAGCCATACTGTTCACGTTAGGAGCAGCAGGGAACGGGTCACTGTCGGAGAACCCGACAAATCCGAAACGACAGTCGGCTAAGGCTGACAACTTCTGGAAGAAGCCCTGGTCAGCGCCGTCAAGGGCACTGGCTATCGGCTGTGAATACCACATGGCCAGACGCTGATAAGCTTTCTGATATCCAGCCTTGGTACTCATGCCACTGTAGTTTCCGAAGTACTGGCTAACACCACCTGCGTTGAGATAATATCCACGGTGAAGCCCGGTACCATCACGGTTACCATTACTGTCTCGGTTACCGCGAGCAGCCTCAACCACCGTAGCCAGGTTGGGGAAGTCGTAGGTTCCATTAGCCTGCAGTGTCGGGTCGTCGTCTCCCGGGAAGGAGACGCTGAAAGGAGCAAACACATCCGGTCCGAAGAGTGGCTGTACCGGCGGCTGGGTGCCAGGGTTACCGATATTGACCACCAGGTCGGTATATATGTTCGCTGCGTTGGTCGTAGAAGATTTTCCAGTACGGCCACTATAAGTCGGGTAATCATCGAAACTTGTCTCGGGAGACGTGTATGCGTTGATGTCACCGACGATGGGACGCCATGCTCCACCCTGCAATGTGAAAGCAGGACAGTTTCCTGGTGGGGAATCATAGTCGTTCATGGTGAAATGGTGTCGCAAAAATGCCTTGAAAACAATAAGCTGGTCTCCGGTGAGATTGCTCCCCAACTCGGAGTTGGCGAGGTTCTGCGGAGGCAGACAGTTCAATGAGGTTCCCTGGAGGAAGTTAACCGTATCCAGAGCTACATAATCTAGAAGAGACTGGTTTGTGGTCGGGTGAGGAACTTCGTCGTACTGAATACAGCCGCGGGTATGAGTACCGCTCAAACCGGGGATTGTGAGTCCAGGATAGTCGGCTTCAATAGTGGCTTTCCTGACAGACCAACCCAGGTTGTCCGGGTCGACACCGGTGTATCCGGTGGGAGGGTCCATGTTCCACCACCTCTTAACCAGGGTGACCTTTGTGAGGTCATCCATGGAGCCGGAGTAGTCGAATACCAACACAGCATCAACCTGGGGCAAGCCGCCGATCGAACTGGCAAGGATACCGACATTACCCACACCGTAGAAAGAGATAAATATAGGATGGTAGCCGTATCCGGCGAACACCGCGATAGCCCTACCATTCTGGTTGGCCGGAGGCGCCGGGTCGACAACCCGATAACTGTCTTTGGGGTCCACCAGACCGATGACCACCTTTGCCTCACCATCAGTGGTGGTGGTAAGCGATGATAGATCTGAGACCGAAGTACAGTTACCTTGTATGAACCGACCCAGAATATTCCCCATATTGAACATGTTGTAAGCGTATGCGGCAGCATTCTGCTGGGCGTTGGCCAACTTGGTAAAGCCCGGGTCATTACTAACATCGTAACTGGTGAGCATGGCGGTGCCGGCCAGAGCTGAAGCATCGCACGTAGCAGTTAGCTCCCTCTGGGCCATCTGGACCCGCGACGCATCAAAGGCGAATAATCCCGCCATAAGAACAAAGAACATGAGCGCGATTACAAGACCGGTAATGGCCGCCCCCTTCTTGTCCCTGATACTTTTCCTGTGCAACATAACCTGTAATCTCCCTCCAAATACGAGAAGCACTCCCTCTTCTCCATTTGCAAGTAAAAAGCGACAAAGTAATTCGCCAGATTTCAACACAAAATTTGAACAATCAAATGATCAAATCTGCACGAGTTTGAATGTCTTGTTTATTTAAATCTGTTTTGCTAAACAACTATTATTGGTGCTTTCTGCACCCCGGCGTTCATACTGTCAGCCCTTAGTATGACCACCAAATCAACCACTAGATAGACTTGGAAACAGACTGAGCCCTTCAAAGGCACTGTCCTCGATTGAAATCTTAGCTCCTACAAAGTTAAAACCAAACGATGCAAGTAGATTGCGGCTAACTCCATATTTGCCCAGAACCTTTCGGTTCATATCACATTCTCAAAAAAATTCTCCAAGATTTTTTCCCGACTCTACCCATCCCCGAAATTTTGAGGTGGAGTCAAATACAATACTACATGAAGTGCTCCTATCTACAAGAAGCTTTGACTAGCTCTTACTGGCTAGAAGCTGCTGGTAATGCTTACCCTGGAAGCTCTCTCTGCGGGCCAGCTCTTCCTGCATCTTCTTCATGATCCTTTCCTTCTCAAAGGACCACTCCGGAGCGATGATCTCGTCCTGGCTACCTTCCGCCACCAACCGCATGATAATCATCTCGGGAGGCAACATTTCCAGCGCGTCACAAACAAGCTGGACATAGACATCTTCATCCAGAACAGGCAAGCAACCAAGACGGTAGTCGACCTCCATGGGAGTACCTTTGTAGATGCAGAGCTGATGAATTTTGATACCATCCAGCTCAGTCTGAGCCATCTGCCGCACGGTCTCCATCATGTGACTGCGGTCTTCTCCAGGCAACCCAAAAATCAGGTGCGTGGCAACCAAAAGATTCCTCTTCTTGGCCCTCTCCACTGCGTCAAAAAACTCTTCCGCGCTATGCCCCCGGTTTATCTTATCCAGGGTCTCGTTGAATACAGACTGAACTCCGATCTCCAACCAGACAAAAGTCTTCTTGCTCAACTCTTCCAGCAGGTCCAGGACATTGTCTTCCAGGCAGTCCGGTCTCGTACCGATACAGATACCAGCCACCTCAGGATATTCGAGGGCGACGTCATAAATGCTTCTTAGAACTCCCTCGGGGGCGTAAGTATTGGTGAACGCCTGGAAGTAAGCGAGAAATTTCTTTGCCTTGTATCTTCTGCCGATGCGACGCATGCCGGACTCCAGCTGCTCTCGCACGCTCTGCTCCACATTTATTGTAGGCGCGCCGGAGCCCCTATCATCACAGAAGGTGCAACCTCCAAACGCTCTGACCCCGTCCCTGTTGGGACAGGTAAATCCGGCGTCTATCGGCACTCTGTAGACCCGCTCGCCGAAGTACTCGCGTAGGTAGGAATTGAATGTTCTGTAAGGAAGGTCCATAGGCTCCGCCGTTTGCGCACGGCCGGGTAAGAGAATACGAAGTACAGCATTCTACCAGTTGTCAAACCATATTGTTAATAGGTTATTTCAGAATCTCAAAGGTATTACACACTTGGTTGACACTAATTCCATTAGCCTGGTATTCTCATTCTCCAACACAGATGATGCCCCCATCGTCTAGTGGCCTAGGACACATCCCTTTCACGGATGCGACAGGGGTTCGACTCCCCTTGGGGGTAGATATTCATAAATAGACCAAACGTGGATTCGGCTTTGCAGATCCACGTTTTTTCTTTTGATCGGCTTTTCAACACCCTTGCACATCAATATTCTCAGCCTGATTTATGCCGCGAACGAAGCGGAGTATAAACTTCTGTAACAGGGCTCCTGACGGATTGAACGTGAACACGCGAAGTCCCTGTGGTTCAAAAATTAGTCCAAGCACTTTGAATTACTCAAAAACTGTGACTGGTATGCATCGCCGGAATCAGCCCCAGCTTAGCCTTTTCTAATTTTTGGCGACTTATTCAACTTCAGCCCTTCTTACCGATGTCATTACCTTGCATAGATTGCTAGACTTGCATAGACGAATTTCCTGGGAGCAGGCACCCAGCCTCCATGAGCGAAAACCAAAAACCCCTAAAAATCGGCGAATTGCTCATCAAAGCTAAGTCGATCACCGAAAAAGATTTGCTAGATGCCACCGGTACCGCCGGTGAGACCGGCCTTCCAATCGGCCGCGTCCTGGTCATGTCCGGGTTCATCACGGATAAAGAGCTACAAGCAGCCATACAGGCCCAGTCACTGATCAAAGACGAACAGGTCGATCTCGACCTTGCCATCAGCGCCATGAAAACAGCGCAGAAAAAGGAGATCTCTCTGGAAGAGGCGCTTAGAGAAGAAGGCTGGAAAATAAACATCGAGTCGAAAACAGCCAAACTGGGAGAGCTTTTAAAAGAAGCTGAAATAATCAGACAAGACCAATTGGACGAAGCGCTTAAGACTAGCCAGGAAACCGGATTGCCCCTGGGGCGCATTTTGGTTCTCACCCAGGCTGTTAGCAACGAGATGCTCTCCGCCGCATTGACCGCTCAAATTCTAATCCGGGACAAGAAAGTCTCAGTGGAGCAAGCCCTCCAGGGACTTCGATCGAGCCGCAACCGAAGGGTGACCCTGGAGGTTTCACTGACAGAGCATGGCTTCTACAAACCGCCCACCCGTCAGTCCGTGAAGCTGGGAGAGCTGTTCGTTCTCTCCGGCCTGGTTACCGAGACTGATCTGTTTGGAGCCCTGGAGATAGGATTGACCCAGGAAAAAGCCATCGGTCAGGTCCTTGTTGACTGCGGCTATGTCTCTTTCGACGTCCTGGGCTCGGCGCTAAAATTCCAGGAAATGGTCATAAACGGCACACTAACAGCCATTCAAGCAGCCGAAGCACTGAGACAGGTAGCCACCAAAAAGGTATCGATGGCCCAGGCCGTGGCGGAGCTAGAAATTGTCAAAGACGAAGCTGGTGACGTGGTAAATCTAGCCGACTTTTTGAAAGTAGCCGGACTAGTCACCGAGGATGATATCACCAAAGCGATAGAAACCTGCGCTAGAAATTCAGCTTTAATAGGCAAAATTCTGCTGGTCAGCGGCTATTTAAACGAGCGCACTTTGCACGCGGCCAGCCGAGCCTTATTTCTCATGCGGGAAGGTTATCTAAAAATGGAACAGGCGGTGCTGGCTTTGAATCTTTGCCAGAAAAACCAGTTAAGCTTCGACGAAGCTTTGGACGAACTGGGTTGGACCGCCCCAACTAAAGTGAGCCTCCCTGGCGATCATTCAAAAAAAGTCTGATAGAATGCCATCTTGACATGCCTGTATTTACCGCTTCCACTGGTAAATATCATCCCAAGCGGTTAGCATATGAACGATCAATATCTTGGTCCTATGGGTTTTATCTATAGAATCGGTATTGAGGGTTATCCATTCACGCATTTGTACCGCCGGGCCTCGCGCTCACCATGGTACCAGTGCATTTCTCCCAACGAGAAAATCATCAAAAAGGACATGGACAATGGTAGAAGTTCAAACGGACACTTTAGCTACAGTAAAACAGTTAGCCACTCAACTACGAATAGACAGTATTCGATCCACAACTGAAGCCGGGTCCGGTCATCCGACATCCTGCATGTCGGCCGCTGACCTCATGGCTGTTCTGATGACCAAGTACTTGAAGTACGATTTCGACCACCCGGAATTAGCCAACAACGACCGCCTCATCTTTTCAAAAGGTCACGCCGCTCCCCTTCTGTACTCGATGTACAAAGCCGCCGGCGCAATCGATGACAAAGAACTGATGTCCTTGAGAAAATTCGGCAGCCGCCTGGAAGGGCACCCGATTCCCAAGATTCTTCCCTGGGTGGAAGTAGCGACTGGCTCCCTCGGTCAGGGACTGCCCATGGCGGTGGGTATCTGCCTCGCCGGCAAATACCTCGACAAGCTCGACTACAAAACCTGGGTTCTCCTGGGCGATTCTGAATCCGCCGAAGGTTCCGTCTGGGAAGCCATGGCAGCAGCCTCCCACTACAAACTCAACAACCTGGTAGCGATTCTCGACATGAACAGACTCGGTCAGCGCGGCGAAACCGCCCTGGGCTGGGATTCCGAAACTTACCGCAAGAGAGCGGATGCTTTCGGATGGCATACCCTGGAGATCAATGGTCACGACGTCGAAAAAATCGATAAAGCGATGCAAGAGGCTTGCTCCGTCAAAGACAAACCCACCCTCATAATCGCCAAAACCGACAAAGGTCACGGTCTTCCTCTTACGGAAAACCAGGACAACTGGCATGGCAAACCGCTCAGCAAAGAGCAGTGTGCTGAAGCCATCGACCATTTCGGCGGCAAAAAAGAAGACCTTAAAATCGATGTTCAAAAGCCCGGCAAATTGCCCGAACCAGGAAAAATTGGTGACACCAAAGGCGCCACCGGCAAATTTGAACTACCCTCCTACAATCAACAGGTAGCTACAAGAGAAGCTTATGGGGATGCCCTCAAGCTCCTCGGAGACGGCTTCAAAGACGTAGTGGTCCTCGATGCTGAGACTTCAAACTCAACATTCGCAGACCGCTTCGCCAAAGCACACCTGGGAAGATTTTTCGAAATGTACATCGCCGAGCAGCTTATGGTAGGCGTCGCTTGCGGTCTCGCCAACAGAGGCAAGAAAGTGTTCGCTTCCAGCTTCGCGGCATTCTTAACGAGAGCGGCTGACTTCATCAGAATGGCTGCCGTCTCCAGATCGACAATCAAGCTTTGCGGCTCCCACGCCGGTTGCTCCATCGGAGCCGACGGTCCATCCCAGATGGCCCTGGAAGATCTGGCTATGTTCCGTGCTCTCTTCAACAGCACCGTGCTCTATCCTTCCGACGGTATCTCCGCCGCCAAGCTAGTGCACACGATGAAAGATCTGCCGGACATCTCCTACATCAGAACCACCAGAGCCAAGACTCGCGTCCTCTACAAAGAAGACGAAGAGTTCCCGGTGGGCGGCAGCAAAACCTTGAAAGAATCTGCTGACGACGAATACACCCTCATCGGTGCCGGTATCACGGTACACGAATGCCTGAAAGCTTATGAAGAGCTGAAAGGTCAGGGCATCACAGTAAGAGTCATCGACCTCTACTCGATAAAACCAGTAGACAGAGAGACCCTGCACAAAGCAGCCAGAGAGACCAAAGCTCTGATTACCGTGGAAGACCACTGGCCCGAAGGCGGCATCGGCGACACAGTACTGGAAGCCTTCACCACATTCGGTGCACCCGAAAGGGGCAACAAACTAGAGACTCCGGAAAATCTACCCAAAGTAGTGAAGCTGGCAGTCAAGTCCATGCCTGGCTCCGGTGAACCGGAAGAGCTGATGGACGCGGCAGGCATCTCCGCCAAACACATCGTCAGAACCGTAAAAGGACTGAACGCTTAGGTAAGGCGAAAGAGCAGAAAACGCAAAAAGAGCCGAGGATTAATCCCCGGCTCTTTTACTTTTGACTTCTACTCCTGAAGCAAATCCAAATAGCCTGGCGCCATTTTTCATATTGCCAAATGAACCAATTCAACTATGCCACCATCGGCCCTGTCAGCCTGCTGAGCATACCCTTGATCTCAAATAGATCCACGGATGTTTCTGTTCT
>MDTD01060939.1_pt1 | contig 27525 bp, 19 predicted proteins | sample 811221 | NCBI WGS metagenome assembly MDTD01 (sample SAMN05326646, study PRJNA326480) | marine metagenome | isolation source: seawater | place: Pacific Ocean: South West | collected 2011 | reverse complement strand
TAACGAGAGCTTTCGAACGCGGGGCTACACGCGGTGATTGACGTAGTGACGGCCTACACCGACGCATTTATCTAGCTTTCCAAGGGCTGGAGGATAGTACTATCGTACGAGAAAATAGCAGCGACATCCCGATTTAGCAAATCACTATTAGATATGGGTTTTAGAACTGAAAAAAACAGAGTTACAGGAATTGGTCTAGAGACGTGTTCTAGAACGCGCGACGAGTAGGCGGTAAGGCATTCCACAGTTGTGGCCTGTAGATAAGCAGGCATCGGGACGATGAGAAGCTGTGTTGACCACAGGCTCCCTAGTAATACGTGTCTCTCGCGTGGTCATCACAAGAACCTTTCGAAGGTAGGACTCAGTCGATACGGCGGTCGTGCAAGTGCTTCGAGGGTCAAGGCCACTTCTGACGATGAGCTATACCCTCCAAAACTACGAAAGCTCATGGATTCTTTCAACCTGGTACGAAGCTTCCGACACATCCGAAATGTTATAACGATCAATTCAAGGTCCCAGACCCTATGTTAAGGTACAAACAACTTCTCTTCTTGGCGAAGAAGCTCCCCCCTTTCCCTAAGGTAACACCTCGTTCGAGTGAATTGACCGTTCTAAAAGTGTATCAGGATAAACTCTTGAATACGAACAAGGTAAATCACGTTTCCGGCCAGTTGGCACTCAGTAACTAATCATTTCTTTCTCAAGGTTCCAGGCTGCACCTCACAGGTCAGTACTTAGTCGCAAAGTTTAGCATAGATCTCACTCGGTTCAAAGGTTTGGATCTCGGTTGATGTTATTGACGACAAGGCAATAATTCTTGCTGATTCAGATTCTCAGTTGACAAAAGGCTTAGCTGCTTTAATAGTTGAAGGTCTCAGCGGTGAAAGTACACAACACATTCTAGATGTTCCACCTGGTTTCATATCATCTTTTGGATTGAATCAAAGTTTGACACCATCAAGAACAAGTGGTTTCTTAAACATGTTACAACTCGTGAAGGATAAGGTTAAAGCCGGAGGTGATAGTTGATATGAAGGGTTGAACCAGGCAGTTCAGCACTTTCTGTGTTCTCTGGAACCAGCTTCCAGCTGACCAGTTGGAGACGGAAAGCTTACAGGAAGTACTTCAACTTTGATATCGAATCACGAATCATCACCTATACTTAGTGCGTAGCAACCCGGCTTCAGAAGGTCTACAGAAAAAGAAATAAATTAGTGAGTTGTTATTTGTCAAGTCCATAGCATCCTTACCCTTTCTCAGCCACTTCGCGACCCAGCTACCATTACTGTTGTTAATGCATATCAATCTAAGTTTAGATCAGTCTCGCTAATTCTTCGTTCCAAATGATCAAGGATTTACCCAGAGAATTGTTGTGAAGTGTTTTCTGATACACTAGCGCGGTCGCCGGGAGTAAAACTTTGGCAGTTTGCACAACCGAGGTCAACAAACTAGAACTAAAATTCGGATATATGTCAAATGAGTTTCTGTACGTAACATACCTGATCAAATGTATTCACAAGCCCGCAACGACGACAGGCTCTCGCAGCCTTTGAAGACGTTTCGAGTGGTGCTGCCGCGTGCTGTGACACGTTCCTTTCTTGAGTCAAGGAAAACATTATAGCGTGCTTCTAGTTTTCGTGCTTTCAGAGCTAAGATGCTCAATCACCAATACCGAATATTACAGACAAAGCAGGTCCGACACCGCACGTACTTGACGTAAATTGGCGTTCACAGAGTGCGATCGCAGTTACGTGTGTGTACTCTGCGCATCGCACTTAGCTGCCAAGTCTTGGCAGGGACGCAGCATATGTATTATGGCGCGTCAAGACTTATCTACAGGTACGATACGTGTAGTACACCGTTTTAACTCATACAGAAGCAACTCATACAGAAGATGGATGGAAATACTAGTAAAATGGCGACTTGGAGGTGGCCGGACCAAAGGCCGGACACGGTATCGTCGTGTCGTGGTCGGTTCGCAACGTCCCGCACATCAGGATAGTGAGCACTGAACGAGTCATAGGATAATCAATCAGTGATAAGTAACGTAGGGAAATATGAAGCAGACGTTCGAAGGCGTGATCGAGGGTAAAGACTATTCTTTTCCCGAGGAGGAGGAAAAAGTCCTAGCTTTTTGGACAGATATCGACGCTTTTCACGAACAGCTGAGACGTACCGATGGAAAAAAGGAATTCGTCTTCTTTGACGGGCCACCCTTTGCTACGGGTTTACCGCATTACGGTCATATTCTAGCAGGGACTATAAAAGACATAGTGACACGTTATGCATCTACAACGGGTTATCACGTTGAACGTCGCTTTGGTTGGGACTGCCATGGTTTGCCAGTCGAACATGAAATCGACAAAACTTTCGGTATCAAGGGTAAAGCTGATGTTCTTTCAATGGGAATAGGGAGGTATAATGAGGAATGTCGCAGCATCGTTATGCGCTACTCGAGTGAGTGGAGAAAGACGATCACTCGTGTCGGTCGCTGGATAGACTTTGACAACGATTACAAGACGCTAGACCCGACGTTCATGGAGAGTGTATGGTGGGTTTTTAAGCAGCTTTTTGATAAAAGTTTGGTATATCGTGGATTCAAGGTTATGCCCTATTCGACTGCGTGCAACACACCGCTATCAAACTTTGAAGCAGGTCTAGACTATCGTGATGTTTCAGATCCTGCGATCCTGGTCAAATTTCCTGTATGCGATCAAAATGATACGTATTTCATAGCCTGGACAACTACACCTTGGACTCTCCCTGCTAACATGGCGTTGTGCGTAAACCCTGAGTTTGAGTACTGCTATCTGCAAAATCCAGAGGGGCAACTTTTTATTGTCTCCTCCTTGCGGCTGTCATTCATTCCTGGTTGCACACAGAAAGGTAAAGGAGAGAAATTGTGTGATGGCTGGCAAAGGCTTAAGACAGTGAAAGGATCCGAGCTGGCCGGAACTCGTTACATGCCTTTATTCGAAAATTTCCTCCATGAATACAGAGAGCGCGCATTTGTTGTCGCTTGCGATCCTTACGTGTCTAACGACTCTGGAACAGGAGTTGTCCATCAGGCTCCTGCCTATGGTGAAGATGACTATCGTGTATGCCTTCAGAACGGAATTATCATCAGAGGTGATCCTCTACCAGACCCTGTGGATGCAAATGGATGTTTCACAAAGGAGGCTCCTGATTCGATCAGCGGTATGTACATCAAAGACGCCGACAAAACGGTTATCCGGATTCTGAAAGAGAAAAAATTGTTACTGGATAGTGCTCGTATCGTCCACTCTTATCCGTTCTGCTGGAGGTCCAAAACACCGCTTATTTACCGAGCAGTATCATCATACTTCGTCCGAGTTGAGCAAATCAAGTCAGAGCTACTGAAAAATAATGCAGAGACAAAATGGGTACCTGCATACGTACAAGAGAAACGATTCCATAACTGGATTGAGGGCGCTCGTGATTGGGCCATTTCAAGAAACAGATACTGGGGTACCCCTATACCCATTTGGCAGTCTCCAGATGGAAATGAAACCATTGTTGTAGGATCTATTTCTGAACTGGAAGAGCTGACGGGTTGTGACGACATTTCCGATATTCATCGCCACAAAATTGATCACTTGACAATACCTTCGCAGCGAGGTGAAGCGTTCCCTCCTTTGCAGAGAGTCGAAGATGTATTTGACTGTTGGTTTGAGAGCGGAAGTATGCCATACGCACAGCAGCACTATCCATTTGAAAACAGTGCTACATTCAAGGAGAATTTTCCCGCGGACTTCATAGCAGAGGGATTGGATCAAACGAGAGGATGGTTTTATACCCTCATGGTGTTATCCACTGCTCTTTTTGACCGTCCGGCGTTCAAGAACTTAATATGCAATGGTCTTGTTTTAGCTGCAGATGGGAAAAAGATGTCAAAATCCCTCAAGAATTACCCAGATCCAAATGACGTTATAAATAAATATGGTGCAGATGCACTAAGACTGTATCTCATCAATAGTCCTGTTGTTCGTGCTGAACCTCTTCGTTTCAAAGAAGATGGTGTTTTTGCTGTCCTAAAAGACGTGTTTCTGCCATGGTACAACGCATATAGATTCCTCATCCAGAACGTATCGCGGCTCGAAGTTGAATCAAATATCACATTTTCTCCTGAATTCGATCGAAGTAAGCTTGATAATCCACTAGATAACTGGATACTAGCCGAGTCATCGTCACTTGTTGGATTTATCAAGCGTGAAATGCGCGAGTACCGACTTTACACGGTCGTTCCACGACTGGTACAGTTTATTGGACAGCTTACGAATATTTATGTCCGATACAATCGGGGTCGTCTCAAGGGCAACGACGCAGATTCGCAGCGGGCACTTAAGACACTTTACTATGTGCTGTTGACCTTATGCAAGTCAATGGCACCGTTCACACCATTCTTTGTGGAAAGCATGTATCAGAATCTGAAGAGATGCCTATCTGATGCCGAGGAAAGTGTGCATTTTTGTGACTTTCCATCTGACACAGATGATAATGAACATGTTGGATTGCAGATCGCGGTATCCCGCATGCAGAGTATCATCGAAATGGGGCGAGTCATTCGTGAACGGCGCAACAAACCGATAAAACTACCGTTGTCGCGTGCGCTCATTGTGCACAGTGATGAACGATTTTTAAATAGTCTGTCGGCACATTTAACGGAGTACGTAAAGTCAGAGCTTAACATTCAAAACCTGGAGATAACGAATGAAGCAAGTAAGTATATATCGAGAAAAGCTCAGCCAAATTTCGCTACCCTTGGAAAGCGCGCTGGTAAGCGCATGAAGAGTCTCAAGTCTAAGGTGGAAAATTTTTCTGATGCAGAAATTGAACGTCTGCGTGTAGTTGGGGAAATCGAGGTTGATGGCATGAAACTTGGTGCGGATGATGTCCTTACGAAGTACGAGTTCAATCGGAAATTGGGTGATGATGAAGATGCCATTTGTGATGCAGACGGCTTGATGCTTTGTCTTAACCTGGACGTAGACCAGACTCTCCAAGACGAAGGGCTTGCAAGAGAAGTTGTGAACCGTGTCCAGAAGCTTCGCAAATCGGCAGGACTGTTCGTGCACGACGCTATCGACATTTTTTATCGGGTTGAAGGAGGCCCCACTGACGCAAAGACAGATATACTTCGCATACTTGCTACAGATGGAAACAAACATTTCGCCGAAGCATTTGAAAACGCTCCGAAAGATTTGGCTGAAATGATAGATGAGCGGGTGACCATCGCCGCTGAGGTCGTGGCTCTTAGTAATGGTGTTTCGTTAGCACTTAAGCTCGTCCGCTGCAACGTGTCATGTAGCTCAGCACCGGTTGGTTTTGCTGAATATCTCAAATGTAGAGAGTATGCAAACTTGCGGGCTAATGTACATAATTTGCAGATTCACCTAGACGGTGAGCAGATCAAGGATACTATCCTACGCAATTTACAATTCTAGGCTAGTTTTTGTAATTATGGAATGTTGACGTGGCGGAGCGTTGAGATCAAAGTTTGCGTTTTATCAAGCCAGAAAAGAAGTCTAGGCTGTTTCCATCTGGAGAAAGTTCAAACTGAACCCCAGCTTTATCTTCTGTGAGAGTGTTGAAGCTAAGCAACATTAGAGTTCGTCGGTGTATCGCACCTGCCAAAAGAAATCCTGAATCAGTCAATCCTTTAATGACCATTTGCTCACTCGTGACTCCGTCACCGTCGGAGTGCTCAACGGAAACTATTTGATTTGAATGTAACCAGTGTTGGGTGTAGAAGTCCTAGAACGAGTTGATCTGACTTTCACATGTCTCAATAGATTTACCCACCTTTATGCCGGCTAAGCCATTCTGGCAGAATAATTGTTTTAATCTTTTGAATTGAACTATTATGCTCGTAAATAACATTTTTGTGAGTGAGTGTATGTAAACATTTACCAAGAAATGTAGCCAATATGACTTCTCTAGATACCTGCAGGAAACATTGTCACAACACCATCTCAAAGAATAAATTAAAACACAGACTCTTATAGCTATTGCTTCCTCAAAAAGCTCACACATGCATATGCTGGGTTCCTGTTCCAAGAAAGTGAGATCCGAAAGCGGCGAGAACCTTCAATATACCTTGTTACGGACATTGAATCCCACTCCGATTGTCGTGATGTATGCTCCCTCAATATACATAGAGTTACACAGTACACCACCCATCTGCAGCAGAATCAGGAAAAGTTAAAACAAAATGGCTGTGTTAGACCTTCTTTTCACCGTAATAAATGTCATTTGGCCATTTGATTTTTAAATACGGTAGACAATCGCGTTCTCCAGTGATGTCTCGAATGTGATCCCTCGCTGCCTAAACCAATCTGTGATCAGAAAAGGTAATGTCACTGAACGACTCGTACTTCAATCAAGGCAATGCTGACCAAGTATTGGACACACGGTAATGACTGTCCATCACTAATGCTTGAAAATAAAGAATAATGGTCATGGGGAGGTGATGGACTCACTAAAATTTACTTGTGAAAGAGAACATTAAGCAGCCATCATTTGAGCTCCAAAGATTGGTACTATTGTGCATGTAAGGTGCAGAATACCGTTACTTGGCTGTTACATACCCCCTTCCTCTACCTTTGAACTGTGTGTCGGCGATGAGCAATGTTCCTTCCGGTAAAATTGAACACCATCTAACCGCGTAAGTTGAAAAACAGTCGGGGCGATGTATGTTTACTTACTCTAACAATAAGTCTTGTGTTGACGTCAATTCACTACCCACCAGTAGACAATGCTCCTTACTGCTCTCACCCAAGCATCGAAAGAACACTGATGGGTTGAATGTACTATCTGAAGAAGCTAGTTGTATGCTGAAGCGACGTTTGACTCACTCAGAAGCGCCCGACCGACCCTTGCTTCACTTACCTTGTCCTCGTACTATTTCTAAGTGTTTCAGCCGTTTTTCGCGTAACCTGTAGCGTACGCTGTGAGATTGATCAATTTTAGATGATCTCATCGTACCGCTTGTGAGTCTGCATGTATCTCCACTCTGTTGACGAATGGGCGTTCGCTCATACTAGAACGGACTCTGACAAACTGAGTTTTGTCGCGATTCCTCTGTTTAAACCCGCGTTTTGAGGGTGTATGGTTGTGTTGATTTGCGACAAAAAACGACGCGAGCATCGGCGGTGCAGTTGTAGACAACAATATACCGAAAGACACAACGCTTGCGAGCTGTACCCGAGATGTCGCTTCTGTGGAAGCGCTGAGTACAATTTCATTGCTACGCACTTTTTGTCAACCAAGTATGTTAAGGCCGATAATAAGTATCTGTGCAAGTACGTGTAGTACTACTAATATTAGGCTAACAATGAGATCAATTGACAATTGTCACCATCTTCGAACTACTCAGTAGGGAGTTGGAAAAGTGAGGCATGGAATCACGGATATCTGGGTGGCGTGGGGAGCGCCAGAAGCGCAGTGTTGGAAGCTGATAGTGTGCGTGTCAGACTATCGTCGTGGTTATCAAAGTTCGAGCTTGGGCGCGGTGACATAAGTTCACTGAGATGCACGGTCAGTTCAAGGCTCGTAAAAGTTTCTGCAAAGGTGAGAGTATATACACGCAGGGCGTCGCTTTCGGTGTGGAGGTGAACAGACAAGGTGAGAGTAGCGCCTGTGCCCATTGTTTGCGAATGCTTCCGGGCATTGGAGCAATGCGGGGCCTCGCATCGACTAGCAGAATAATGTGCCCGTTTGGTTCACGATGCCGCGATGTATTTTGCACAGATTTGTGCGTTGAGCGAGCGACGGACAAAAAAACGGTTGGCATTTGTTGTGCTGTACAGGTGAAAAGTTGAATAGTGGTAATTACGCGTTCGAGCAGTTTTGCGCGGCTACAAGTGACACCATCCGTCTTACGGCCATAATCATAGCGAGGACGATAGATCCTAATTCGCAGTACAGTATTCGCGACTTACTTCGGGAGTGTCAGACATGTTTTCCTTGGCATACTGTTGCGGCTCGGCGCTTGGTAAATGATGTTGATGGTGTACAATTCTCCGATTTCGCACAAACGCATAATAACCTCGCGGAAAGTTTCGCGCAGGCATGGGAACTACTTTCAACTGCATGGTCACAAAATGAGAACGAACTTGTGAGAGCGTTAATGTGTGTTCTGAATATAGATGTGTTTTCACAGCTTGCTGCAGCATTTGAGCTTCTCTTCAGGCCTGTTTTGACTGATTGTTGTTTTAAGGACGATGCGCGAGACGCCAGAGTTACAAATTTGGCGCGAATGAGCAAAACTTTTCGCCCGGGTATGTTCTGCGGTAATACAGATATACAATCGGCGGCACTCCGTTTTTTTCCAGAACAACGAGAACCAGGAGATGATGAGTCGACTCGAAAGCTATCATCCACACGTCAGCTCTTTGTCTTTAGCCCAATATTTGCGCGACTTTCTCACAGTTGCTCGCCAAACGCGCAACTGGAAGTAGAGGAAACGTCGAATGGAACTAGTGTGAAGCTGATCGCTCTGCAAAATATTTCTAACTTGGATTACATTGCTGTCTGCTTTGTACCGCTCTCAGACTCACTTTCCAGTCGCAGAAGAAAAGTTTTTTCGCAGTTCGGTTTCTGGTGCCAATGCCCGCGATGTACCTGGGAAAGTAATCTTCAGCATGGATGGCTAGGATTAAATGCATCTCGGTCGCTGTGTCTTCAATATCTGGAGGAAGAAAGATTTCATGAGGCCGAAGAACTCGCTCGTTTTACAATGAACCATGTGGACTGCCCAGACATATCACATATTCTAGGTCAGGCACTTCTCGGTGAAGGAAAATGGTATGATGCGCATAAAGTGTGGCATGATGCTTCTTCTCAGTTTCCGTGTCACGCATCCCTTGCAGAACTGGTGAAGAAGGATGATGCATATTCAGAACATATTTTCATGCGTTCGACTCTGGCTTCCACTATCCATCCTATTCCATTGAGTGGAACTGACATTTGGACGTCTTCAGCGGCAGTTTTATCTGCGCAAATGTGTGGTAACTGGGTGAATTGCGCCGAGAATTTTGCATCTAACTCAAGTTGGAGCACAAAAAGGCATTATGCAGTACCGACAACAGATCTCCCGCTTCATGTCATTCCTGAAATACTTCAAGGATGGAAAGTGCTTATGCGTTCAACAATTCGTCCGTTCCTTGCTCTAATCGCACCTGGCATTGAGCAAAATCAAATCAAAGTGCATGATGCTTTTATTGTGAAGTACAGTGCGACACAAGGGCAACGATTTCTCCCTGTACACACTGATGAAGGACAGTGGTCTTTGACGCTTGCTTTGAATGACCTCGATGAGTATGACGGAGGGGGGACATTGTTCGAGTCCGAGAAGCTCATCATTCGACCAAATATCGGCGAACTCGTCATGTTCAGAAGTTCAACATTACACGCAGGTGCCCCAGTGACAAGAGGAACGCGTTACATTATTGCTGCCTTTCTGTTCGTTACGGACGAGTAAATCTGTGTTATTGCATAAATGAATTGCGACAGACCCGAATAAACTCTCTCGTTTTGGTATATCCCATACCGGGAACTGCAAACACGTTATTTTCATGTGCCTGAAACAGATCCGCAATGCACCGGAAGTGCTGACGCAGTGAAGTGGCATCGCTCTTACTGACATGTCTGATGCTTGAAAGGAGGTTAGTGAATTGGGAAATATCATCAAAATCATGATTTTTGCCATCGCTTACGCTCGTTTTATCCGAAGTTCTGATAACTTCGATGTAGAGTGCCACCTCAGCAAAAGACGAAGCACACACAAGCGTAAACCCGCACATCAGACACCGAGTATTGATCTCTGTAAAACGATTATTAGCACAGCCATCCATATGCATGAGGACAAAGTGATTAGAGTAACCACGTTTTACCGCGGCCATCCGTGCGAAAACCTTTTCTGGTTGAAGTAAGAGGGAGTTCTGAGTAACATATAAGACACAGGTTCCGGGATACACAACAAAGTCTGGCACCAAATCTGGCACATCGACGTATGCTGACCGCAGTGACTTCAGAAGGGTAGCATCAATACGTGCTACGTTTGCAAGGATTGCAGAGCCTGGGTATAGTGCGGGTTGGCCCATACTTGAAGGAGCACAGACGATATGCCGATCCTTTGTAGCTCCAGTATGTCTTGTTAGTTAGTTAAATCAGAACGTGTGCTAGTCAGTCCATTCATCGAAAATGTTCAAATTCGATGTGGACTGATATAAGCCTGGTATTCTGACGCAGGACACGCAGGGTGAACGCTGCCAAACGCACGGGCTCTAATCGTTGACAGGGAACTGGTAAACTTTCTGGCCATCATACTTTGGTATGCCCGTAGATTGTACAGTGCGTCATCTAATCAAGCCATTTTATGATAGGCCTGCTGCCCTTAACACGAGCTGATACCGTATCAGTTTCAACGTATCAACGTATCAGACCTTTCGTATGCAAACGGTGTAAAAATCAACGATTTCGATAGGTATCAGGAAATTGCCAATACGCGACTCAAGCACTCCTATTTAATGAGTTTTTACACCTGATGACCATAATTTTATCCGTTTTCTGCTTAAGGGATCGGCTCGACCACTTACTGGGTTTTCAGCATTTTGTATTGCATATGTCCGAGAAACGTGCATGTTTCCGATCGACTAACAGTTGATTACCATAACTCGGTCATAACTGGACCCCGATTGTGCATAGTATGAAAACCAAAAATCATGGTCCATTGACAACTTGAGGGCAGGGCCCTGGTTTTCCTTGTTTCGCCTTACGCGTAGATGGTCTCTACCGAGATTAGATGCGTCAGTTTCTTACGTGTTACAATCGCTAAAGCCTGTTCCTAGCTCGTCCTAGTAGACTCACTCTTGGACCACATCATACCTTGAGTATGGGCCTTACATAGCATAGTCATATCATTGGAGATTACGATGTACAATACGAGGTTTTATAAGAGATCTACAAATAGTCTCTCACAACTCTTTTTATGGATTCCCCCTCGTTTTGATGCGCAGCACAAATTTCAACTGCAGTTTCTGGCGAAATTCGTGGGAAGAAGAGTACAATTCGAACTGTTAGATAACGTTTAACGAGAGCTTTCGAACGCGGGGCTAGACGTCATCATAGGACACCATATGAATGGAGGATAGTACATTGTGACAAACGCCCACGTACGTCTGCGCAGCACAGTTTCAATCAATGAAATTGATTCCACTGGTTTATACACTGGGCATTTGCTCATCACGTCCAGCATTTTCGCGACCGCGCCTCGTTTGATTCCATCATCCGGGATTCCACCTGCTGAACGATCCATGAAACGGACACGACTCCAAGCGCTCCATTCATTCGTGATTTACCTTAGAGCATGCCTGTCGCAAATAGTATCATCAACATCATCATGGCTGGTTCGTGGAGGTTTTATTGGCGAATTTTTGACCGCTGTAGAAGGTGTGAACAGGCGTTGCACTGAGTTACTCGCCCACAAGATTATTATCGTTGTTGGTCGCAGTTTCACGGTGAACTCTTGTGTTGTCGATGAACTTATAAGAGAAAATACTGAAAAGTGTGTGTCCTACCGAGCGAGACTGAAGAACTCTGAAAATTTTCTGACGCTTCACTTATCTGGACGCAAGCAAACGATCCAGACACAGCTATTGGATGAAGTTGTGGAACGTATTATTAGAGAAGAGGTATTTTTTTGCGATGAAAATGTACACATTCGTCCTACAGAAAATAATGGCTCCGTTGATGACATTGTCTACAAAATTCTTTTGGGCGACCAAGTGAGAGTTCGAGTCATTTTCTACACAGTTGCAGAACTTGAATGTTTGTGTTCAAGTGATAGTGGGCAAGATTCCACTTCAGAGGTTAGTCTTGTTACAATAGAATGAATGCATGTTGATTGTGTGTGATTAGGATCAAGCAAATGCGTTTCTCCGTTCGCTGTTGCAAGATGATGTTGTCTCCAGAGCTGCCGGTTTCGTACCAGAGTTGCAGCAAAGTATAAAATACCGAGAGCGGTCAGAGTATGTCAAGAAATTCTCCACATCATTAGAATACGTTATGCGCGAATCACACTTATCTCCAATCGATATACATACTTTCTTAGGCGAAACACTGACGTACATGCCATGCATGGATAACATACCCAACTTGTTGGATGCACACATTCTGAAGGCGAAAAGTTTCATTAACAGATGTTTACTGAAAAGAAACGCAATATGGAGTATTGTGAAGGAAGTAGTACTCGAAGTACCCAGTAAGTCTGAACAGATGAAAGGAACGGCATATGTGAACCTAAGATTACCAGACGAGACTGATATGGAAAACCAAAGTAACGCAGTCAGACTGATGGATTCTGCAAGTACGATCATTTATACGTGTGATGAGCGGAAAATAGATGGAGGGTTTCGGCGTCTATTTAAACACACGTCATTCATCAAGCAACTCTCGATGCATAACACCTTACACAAACTTTATGTGATAGTTGTATCCAGTTCGCAACTAGTTTTGACTCAGAATGTAACAATTTTGAGGAAACAACTGTGTGAAGCAAAAAACATGGAAGTACAGTCGATGTTAAAGCACGCTGGCAAAGAGATTTTGAGCCGTATAACCACTGCTTGTGTAATCGGGGGGGCGCGCCAAATCAGACAAGGAATATCAGAAATTGTTGCGGAGCTAAACACAAGCGACAATATGCACCACACATCGTTAAAACGTCGTATTTACAAATTAGAGGAGATTATATCTCAAGTATGCGACGATTTGCACGCAACCACGCACACATTTATCCAGTTTAGAACGCTGAAGGAAGAACATTATGCATTTTTTGCGTCGCAGCACACAGCTAGTTTGACAGTTGCAAGACTGATGAACCCTACAACTTCTTTTGGTAAGGTTCATTTCGACACAATCATCGGATCGTGGCGACGAAGGTGGCTAATTACCTTCACGAAAAAAAATAGTCGCGCTATCGTTCAATGCCTGAAGAAGTGTGGCGAAGATGTTCAGACCGACTTATCTTTAACATCATGTACAAACTTCGGAAAGTTCAATTTGTCGCACCTTGATGAAAGATCATGCAAGAAAAGAAAACGTTTCCCTCCGTTGCGAAAAGGCGAAGTTTCGATATATAGTTTCCTTTCTACCATCCATTTCTCACTATCAAATCACTTGGATTTTCGAACTACAGCTATCACTTTGAAGAACTTGAACAAGAAAATGCTCCTCAAACTCCAAGCCGGCATTCTGAGGAAAATTTCCTTCCTCGGTATGCACACACTATCAACGATCTCAATCAAACGTTCTCTTTGGGCGTTTGGTCGTCGGTGTGAACGCCACTTCATCCAGCTAATGGCACCAGAGAGAATGGAGTGCATGATCAAAACGTACCTTTCACATAGCTCTTACGATTATTTGTCAGCAGAGTGGCATGCAAGCGATGTAAAAACTGAGAGTCAACGAAATCACATACTCGATGATATCATTTTTGATATTCAGACTCTGCTTATGTCGAAGCTCATCACAATAATGGAATGCTACTGCATAGAAAGTGAGTGCTTGTTTGGCTTCGGAGGAGCGGTTTCTTGTGTTCAAAATGCTTTCTTACACGAACAGATCAGGCAAAACATGAATTTTCCTTTATACCACAAGTTGAACGATAAATTCATGTGGTGTACAAATTCTACGGACAGATTCCGTATACAACACGTCGAAACTGATATTTCTTACTCGGGGTTAAACGAATCCACACACGGTGCATATGTTTCCGACAAACTCAGTAAGAATGGAACAGTATGCCATTTAAGTCGGGTGATAATTGAATCTATGTCTTTTATTGAGCGCGAAAGTTTGCAAAGAACAGAATTCTTTGCCGTATGGGGCAGTGACTTACTTGCCACGTTTTACTTTTTCCGCGAGATATCTCATATTGACAGTCTTATCTGGCAGGTTTCAAATAACATTCTTCATCGACTTGCATTGATGTGGCTAGAGAAAAATGCGAATATTAGCACAATCGCGTCAATGGAGGACTTCCTATTCTACAACGAAGGATACTATGTACTCTCTAGAATTGACATGGAAAATGCACATCTTGGCTATCTTGGCAGCATGATTAACCAACGCGCACTAGAATGGGACACAGAATTGAGCGAATATCTTGGACTTAATTCGAGCACACGACTGCTACCAGGTGATTACTCATCCAAAAACACGTGCTGTGACAAGCTCAGTACCGCGATGATATGGTCTTTCTTTCTCCGTGGTAATCAATTGAGCATATCTGGTACCAGTGCTGAAGAAATAGACTCACTCTGCAGGTCAGTTGATCTATCACAGGTACGGTTCACAAAATTTCCATGCACAGCACTCACTTCTACATACTAGCAGACAGCATTTACTACAGCTAAGCAATTCCGCGACGTGTGTTATTGCATAACACATAGAATCTTCACAAAAAGTTCGTGGTGTCAATTTCCTCTTCCGATGTGTCAGTGGCAGACTGAGACGAAGTTTCTACGGTTCTATCTTCCTTGCCTTGTACAAGCAGCCGATGTCGAGCTTGTCGGAGAGTTTATTCAAGCCCTACGATGTGTAGGTGTTTCAGAGTTGGAGCATGACATGCTCGCAGCCACCACTTTTTTATTAAATTCCAGGAACACAAGCACAGTACGTTCCAACAAGTCCGCGTGTACAACTTTCTAACTCATCTCAGGGAGGCTGGCTCGACGAAAATACAGCATTTGAAACGCAATATCACGCCACTGTCTGTAGTATTGGTAAGTTTTGCATTCATTCTCGAAAGGGCTCCAATGTTAACAGTTTATAGGAGCCTTGATGAAACATAGTCATCTTTGAGTACTAACTTGCAAACTGGGCCCTGCATCAAACCTCACCGTTACTAGAGCATCCAATGTGCTAACATGATGTGGCATCTCCGAGAAGTTTACCGTCACAGGCAACTATTTTGAGGCAGGGCACAGCTTGCTCTGTCGTCTCACCTTGAAAATTTTGACTTTTTAGTTGCACTTCCTTAAGAACAAATGTCCATACGTTGTCACAGAAGCGATAAGTGTGAAGATCCCCCTTTATTGACAATTTACATTTGGATGACTTCAACTCGTTAATCATACATTTATCGAACTCCGTGAGAACTTTCATGGCCAGAATTGGTGCTAGTTCACCACTTGTGACCATATCATCCAGAGCATCCGTCAACGCCATTCCCAAACTCGAGCGTCTATACAACTCTAAATTCTATTCGGATAGGTTAGAAACGGTGATGCGTCGTTCGTATTGAGGTGTAATCATCGTACCGCGGACATTGTATCCCGAAAGCCAGTCTAAAGTTCGAAATGAATTTCAAGCCCAGTATGCCTTGTGAGGAACGTTCTATTTACGAAAGGCGAAAGGTAGGACAATGTATTGCAAGGAATAACGCGAAGAAATTCAGGAATGAACTGGAACCCGCAGCCGAGATACCACACGAGTCGTTGTGTGATATGTGGACGCACGCGCGTTGAGAACCCGGCTAGCCCTACGGAACGAAATTTTCGTCACGAAAATCTTCTCCTCGCTATTTTTGGTAGGGAAGTACTTGTACTAGTACTACCAGAATCTCACGACAATTTCGTATTGTGGTGCGAATACGAACTATTAAATGTGAATAAATGAGATAACCGTCAGATAAATGTTATCGCGCCGCGTAAGTAAACACAGCGGTTGAAAGTAAGTTTGAACGAGACGTTGGTCCTGACTCCACGTGCTTTACTGCTTTCACGCACGACGAAGCATGCACACAAGTCGTAATTCCTTTACGGAACAGGTGAACACTTGATAAATATACAACAGTTATCAACATTGATAACAATACACTAGGAGTTACACTATCTCGCGGAAGATAGTACAATCGATATCGTACCGAAGTTCAGTTCGAAGAAGGTACGTTGCCCTAAGGAGACTAGATCGACACGCTAACACGCCTTAGGCGCATCACATTTCCATGCTACAAGGAACGGTATGATCAATCATAATTTCATGATTGTCGACGAACAAATTATCCACAGCCACTAGACTTCACGGCAGCTTTTACCCGAACGGTGCCACTTTGGACAGCGAAGAGTATGTTGAAACAGGGCAAGTGCAGGCTAGCAAGCGAGGAGGGTCGTGGTATTCTTTCAATATATCATGATCGTATAAACATCGAACGCATGCAGCGTATCCTTCGAGTGGAGAAAAACTCTGAGCTCCCGCAGGTATTCCAACTTGGAAGTTCAATTCACCGTCGTGACATTCAAGCCTTTCAGGCGATAGGATTCCACACCCTAGAAATCGCAGAGAGTTTGAGCAGAGATTGTTTAAGTGAAGTGGACGAATCTGGGTCGATTCGGGATGCATTGGTAAGTATTAGAAGTCAGAGAATTAACACATGTGCTGAATTTCAATTGATATACAGTTAGCAATAACTGCTCTGAGAAGACAAAAGCTCCGTAAATATCTGAAGCAGAACCAAGAGGGATTTTTAAGTGACCCTGAATCTTCTATACAGGGCCTTCGTTTTACGAATTGGACGCAATCGGAAATAAATTTCGTCAGAAATTTTATTGCAGCAAGTACAAGTATGACAGACGCGTTTAGTAACCAAATAGCGATTTCTTGAAGTGAGACAAGCGAAACACAAGGGTAGATGGTGTTTCATTTGAAAATATAGTACTACAGTATAGCTTCATAATAGGATACACGAGTACGACATTAGTAACGCGGCTGGTCTCTAGATGAACTTCTGTTCAAACAACTCATGGTACATATGATTTTGTCGAGTTCAGTTCTAAAATGATCAAATGAAAAGAGTGCGTTCGCTCTTATTTTGCCTTCTATGCCCAACATCGACGCTTTCGCGCGATCGTTCCATAGAGTATGCATACTATCTACGAAAGCCTTTGCACGAAAATGAGACACAGGCACTGTATGCACTGAAAACATACCTGAGGCGTGCCATTTACAAGGTAACCAGTATTACCATGCACGATAGTTTCACATGGCCCACCGGTGTTACAGGCTATGACTGGACGGGACAGAGCCATGGATTCTAGCGGCGTGATTCCGAAATGTTCGTTCACTGGGGTGTAAAGTAATCCCACAGCATGACGCATCAGGAAACACTTCATCTCCTCGCTCACAGAAGGAAGAAAGAGCACTTCGTGTTCAATGTTCAGCATACACGTGAGTCTGTTCGAAGTCTGAGTTCATGCGGTCAGATGTTCCTCTTAGACATATGCTTACCTTTTCAGCTCCTGGAAGTGTGTAACATTTTCTTCAATCCTCCCGTCATATCCCCCAGCTAAGATCAATAGGGGCCCTTGTCGAGGTGATGCCTTCAGCCTGATTCTGAGTGAATGGAATGCTATGATTGCGCAATGAAGCCGTTTCTTCCTCTCAAATCTATTGATAGAAAGAAAGAAAGCGTGACTAAAATCATCTGTTATGGAAGGACCCTTGAATGGTTGACTTTTGGAATACCTGATATTGACTGACTCTAGAATTTCCTAAGGTTTCAACAACAGTTTGAGATGCATACTATCATTCAAAGTACCAAATTACCTCATCCAACGCTTGAATGTTCATCGAAGGATATAACACGATGGGAGGATTCTGCTTCCACCTTCTGAACGCGAGCTTGAAAGCATCTTGTGTGAAGTTGCTGTTAACGATGATTGAATCACCCTGCATCGGCCATGGTCAACGCAAATGTGTTAGAAAGAGTATGAACGTACCAAAAACATTGCAAATCCCTCGAGCGCGTCAAAGGGTAAGCGGTATATCTTTTTCAATAATGATTGGCGCGCCGCTAGTAGTTTATCGGGGAAATGACAGTAGAAAATAACTTGGGCTCTGGAGAAGAGTTTGCACAATACAACAGGTAAGAAAACCTGCTCGGTCGTGAGAAAGTCACACACAAACACGTGAACGACAAAGAACTATTAACCTGATCAATAATGACAATTTGAAGTTCCCGAAGTTCAGCTAACATCCTCAACTGATGGTTTTGTAAGGTCTAGGTCAGAGACAACTACGTGACCGCACCGTGGCCCAAGCACAACGTATATTTGAAAAGAAGATGTGTAGAAAGCCACAGAAATGACGTGGTATCCACCCACCACTCACACGTATCCATTCAGCTCTTCGCCCTGCATCACTAGTCTTTCACGTTGCTCGGTAAAAAAATAACATATTAGCTTTACCAGTATGCATTGTCTCCTTGAAGCAGTGTTCTTTGTTGTGGTAGGTGGTGTAAAGTGCCATCTATGTGCCCTTTTAACTGTCGACGAGGCCAAATAAACTAACTTATTTCACCTCGTAACCGCAACTGACCAAGGATTGCGCAACATCAGTGACTAGCCGCTCGGCACCTCCTGCTTTCAAGTAAAACGCTGGTTCCAACTCCTCCAATTCCACCTACCGATTCCAAGATCAGGGTGTATTATGCCGATCATGGTCGGCGAGACGGTAGAGCCTTCTGGGCTACACTGTCGAAATATCGGATCACGATAGTGCGAACGCTGCGCCGTGTTGTGACCACCAGCACTGACAGATAACAGACGACTCGACTAGACCAGTACTGCACTGCGATATGACCATAGTATTTTAGCCCGTAAAACGTCAGCATGTCATGACACTGATTATCGACTGATATTGATGTCAATATTGATATGATAGGCAGACGAATTAGATTGTTTGCCCTCGACAGTGACAAGTGCGACGGCAAAGTCGGTCGCTCTGGTCAACGAGACAAATAGCGTTATAGAAGGTCAATCACGTCGAATATATTCTACTGTGCCGATGATGCCTTCAAACTGTGGTCAGCAGTGTCAGTTTTCCCTCGAGTGCGTCGCTTTACCAGTCATCTCCACGCTGGTAACAGTTGCCGTAGCCTGGTGGGTGCTGTCGCGCATTAATTTTAATCGAGGGATAAAATATGCGTGCTTCAGTGTTTTGCAACAAATTCCACTGGTAAGCAGCTACTTGAGTAAGGTACGAACTCGAGTGGTGTCGGAGTTGAGACACTCACAGAAAAAGAACATCTCACCAATACTTGAACTACCGGAGAAGGGAAAATCGTATGATGCCATTACTAAAGCATGCGACGAAATGCAACTCCAGGACTCCAAATGTACGAGTAGAATGTCAGGCGCCCTTTACATTTCTCCAAATTCTGAAGTGTATAAACTATGTGCGCAAGTATACACACAGTTTGCTCACACAAATCCTCTGCACATCGATGCTTTTCCATCAGTTTGCAGAATGGAGGCAGAAGTCGTTTCGTTTGTTTCATCTTTGCACGGATCGAAAATTGTTGACGGGATCTGTGGAAATATGACATCAGGTGGTACAGAGAGTATACTTAGTGCGATTAGAACTTCACGAGATTACATGCGTGCAGTGCATGGTGTGAAGTATCCAGAAATGTAAGTTCCTGGCTTATTGCTGTTAATCCCTTGACTGACTTTAAGCGTAGGGTTGCTTCAGTGTCTGCCCACGCGGCGATTCATAAAGCAGCTGAATATTTCAACATCAAACTAATTTTAATAGGGACGGATAGACATGGGCGACTGAGTCTTTCTGAGTTGAAGCAAAAGATGAACAGAAATGTCATTCTAGTATACGCATCTGCGCCCGGTTACCCACATGGTATAATCGATCCTGTAGAAGATATTGCAAAATGTGTCAGCTCTTGGGGCTGTTGCCTACATGTTGACGCTTGTTTAGGAGGATTTCTTTTGCCTTTCATCAATGACTCTCAAGTTCACGGTACGAAAAAGATCAAATATGGGTTTGAAATACCAGCTGTTACATCTATGAGTGTCGATACACATAAATATGGTTGCGCTCATAAAGGTTCATCAGTTGTCTTGTACAGGAGTCGGAGCATCCGCAAGTTTCAGTACACGGCAGTGACCAGTTGGACGGGTGGAATGTACATCTCACCTTCACAGCCTGGATCTCGCTCAGGGGGGCTTGTTGCTCAAACATGGGCAGCTTTGAATTATTTTGGGCATGACGGATATGCGAAAATGGCACAAAGTATCGTCGAAGCGTCGTTGCTTTTGCGGAAGCGAATTCTGAATATTCCACAACTGGAGCTTATTGGAGAGGACGTCACAATGATTGTTGCTTGGAAGAGCAAGGACAAGGGTATTGATATATATGTCATCAACGATTTGCTCACGGACATGGGCTGGCATCTCTCAGTACTACACAGTCCACCGGCGCTTCACTTTTGTATAACCTCTGCCAATGTTGACTCTATAGACCTGTTAATAGACGACCTTCTCAAGGCGATGAAGTGTGCGAAGAGTGGCAAGCACAACAGCAAGAATTCAAGAGCACCAATATATGGAATGGCGAACAAAATGTCGAACACCAGCATCGTGGACGATCTTCTGAAAGATGTGCAAGACTCCATTGATCAGTCATAGAGCACCATCCAATGTAATGAGAGTATCTCATGCGGTCAGCGACCTGTTAGTCACCCTGAGATCACCCTTTGAGTGCACTCAAAACTTCGTACATGTACAAGTTTCCCAACCGCGAAAGTCGCCTTGAATGGGCTGAGTTGATTCAATGCAAAGTTTTGTTTTTTTTGAAGTGTTTCAAGCTGCATGTACGTAGTATGGTACTCGTCAATCTACAACAAGCTGTTTTAATTGAGTTTCAGTAACAGCGTAGAGACATTTTATCGGAGCCCGCTCGCGCACGGCTGAGGTTCTATCCAGACCAAAAGCTTTTCTCGTTGCAGACACCTACTCTTTCATGCGAGCTGATAGAAGGTTAAGAATATTCCTTTGAGTATTTGAGTCTTCCAGCAAGCTTGCAGCACGCCAGTCACGCACTGCGCTCTCCACCAACAGTTTTGTTTCAACCACATCAAATTTCACACCCAACGTTTCTGTGTTCAACACATACTTTTTGTAGTATTTGTTCAATGCAGGCATCCATCCCTGAACTTCAGTTGCGTCTAGACCACCGAGAAATTTCATAACTCTGTACACATCATTTTCATCCTGCAGTGTTGAAAGGATAGAACACAACACAACAGAATCTCTCCGGACCAGCGCCAACTGTAAAATTTGGTGTGTGTTCACAGACCGAACGTTCAGAACGCGTTTACATAAGCTCCCCAAAGCGCTTTCATCTAGAATTAGGGGTGGTGTTTTGTCTAGAATCTGGGCAGCTACTATGGGAGACTGTTGTGTCGCAAAGCTGTCCGCAAAATTGATGAACCAGTCCATAATGTAGCGCCCTTTGAACAAATCCGGGCATGTTTTTAAGCCCGAATACATCTTTCCTGATCCACGCAAGAACCCACTTAGCTGTCGTCGTCTTGTGATACTGTGTTGCCCAGAGGCTTGTGTGGAGATGCCAGAAGTGAATCCATGTATTAATAAAGAGTCGGGGATATCTTGACGAAATTTCTTGAAGAAGGAAATACTAGGCCTGAGAGCCTTAATCACGCTCAAATCAATATGATTAACATCGAATATGTACTGTAAAAGCTCACAACTACTTACCCATTTGGTGTGGGAATGCTGTGCCCACGATAGGCAAACACGGGCACCGTTCCTCCACCAGTGCAGCTGTTCCAGTACTTTATACCACGGATGCTTTATACTTCGCGAGCATCTCGTGGCGTAATCAGTTGACATTTTCAGTAAAACGATCTCCTCACACAAGAAGAGGAATAAGAATTTCGAGGTGTGCCATTGCAATAGTGGTGTTGCTGTTCCAGCACCTGGGTCGATGACACATCGAAAAGTACAGATGTGCAAATCAGAAGAAAATACATACAGCTCAAGAAGCATTGTTAAGGTTGCAACAAGAGATCCAGAGGGAGCGACTGCGAATGTGGATATAAGGCGAATTTCACGTGGCTGCATTTTGTTACTGCTGAATAGACACAAAGAATTGTTGCTCTGAACGTAGCAACCACCACCATAACACTGGGTAACTTCGAGTTGTGTGATCCCCAAGACATACTCCGATAAGTCGATTTTACGAACGACCAAGTGTCGGTACTTGTACTCCACGAATATAATCATGGAAGCATCAGTCGTTAAAATGAAGCCAGTCGTTAAAGCAGTACACGTACTAATATTCAGAAGCCTTTCTTTCAATGCGAGGCTGTGACTCGTAATATACTTGCGGGCAAAATTACAATACTCAAGCACTCTACCATCGGAGAGTACGCACAACAACACTCGACCATCATGAACCCAACTCAAACCGAGCAGATGGGATGATTTCACGCAGCGCAATTGGTTTCTTAAAGTACCAGTCGCATCGAAAATTTGAATCCTCAAAGTGTTCTCTCCAACTTGCGAGGAAACTGCGAGATAACCATCCAACGCGGAGAACGAGATCACTTTACCGTCGCGGGCCTTCATCGTCATTCCTCATTCACAAGAGGGCTCATGTGCCGATACTGCAAGAACTGAACACGCCACTCTTAGTTCCTAACAACGTTCGGACACGTTGAGACATGCGCGAACAAGACTCTTGCGGTTTCTATGGTGCTGTGCGGAGTACTGTGCCTAAGCTCTCACACTCAAGTCTCACACAACAGGTGAGCAAGCTCGAAGCCCCAAGCAATAACGGAGACGAACGAGTGTCCACGAATTTGAACTTCACTTCTGGAGTCCAGATTCGACCATAATCGCAAATTCCCATAACTGAACGTTTAGGGCGACTAACAGCAGAACTTCATAAGTTATGAATCATCACCTGGGCCTAACTCGGACTTAATACCATAGTTATGAGAAAGGCGACTAACAGAAAGCCATCTTCATAAGTTTTAGACCCGAGTTGGGCGAAAACGACTAATAGTCATTCCAACGTGTGGGATTGTCCACCGTGTCACCGTAAAGGTCGTCGTTCGCTCCGAGTGCGTCGTCTGCGTTCTGACTCGGGTCGAGCGACGCGTTGTCGCGCACATGCGGCGCGCGGGGCGTCTGAACGCGATGTGCGCGTGATGGCGAAAGATGGTGACTCGGATCGAATGCGACGCGCTCGAGCGGCTTTGCGGGGCGCGCGATCGCGCCGAGATGTCGATCAAAGCCGCGTGAGGGGTTTCCTCGCGATGTCGGCGCGTCCGCGTCGGGCGCGGCGCGGTCGTCGCCGCGTCCGGGACGTGCATGGTGCCACGCTATCTGTTGTATATGGGGTCGCACGCCGTACTTACGCCCATAGACGCCGTTCGTTATCACGAGACATTGTGTAATCTACTAGAAATAAATAGCACTTCATTTTTTTAATTATTGAGATGGTGACCCACAGCGCCTTATTTGTTCACAAGTTTACCCCGCCACCCGATCTCCAGAAGTTATCCAGGCGCGTTGCACAACTGACCTCGGCTCGCAGCGCTGGGTTGCTTCCGTTTCGCCATGTATCGCGTAGGAATAGAAAGAACACCCCAGCAGGTCGAGGGCGAAGTACCTTTACTTTGGCCATACAGACCATCTGCGGCCGTATCAAACCGCAAATGGTATGGCAACTGCAGCCTTCAACACACAAGCGCAACTTCGCGCACAGACAAAGAGCGAAACAAACACGCCATGTCCTCTTTCAGGTGCCAACATTTCATGTGGCACACAAAACGGGGCAACAACGTGCGAGCATACTCGCTTTCGGCGCCCAATTTGAACGCTAAACTACCGGAGGTGAGTAATCGGCGAAGTCGTATGTGCTAAGTTGACACAAGTACAGGTGCCAGAGCACTTCGATGAAAATTTGGATAAGCTCGCTTCAAATTCGCAAGAACTAGACAATAAGCGAATGGGCGCCAAAATCAGTGTGAAAAAAGTTAATATTCTTTGTCTCAGTAGTGACACAGGTGGTGGTCATCGTGCAAGTGCTCAGGCACTTCATGACAGCTGTGTGTCCATTTATGGTGAGCTGCATCCCGTTTATCATGTGCAACGTGACTGATTTGAATGCAGGTGACGAGTTCAATTTCAACATCGTCGACCTCTGGAGTAATAATTCCCCTTGGCCGTTTTCGTCGATGCCCAAGAGTTACTTTTTCCTTGTGAAACATCCGTGGTTATGGCGACTGAACTTTCGGTGCTCTGAACCTGTGTTCGTTCATGAAGTCATGTTTCAGGTAGTCAATCTTCATCATCTTTCATCGCGGCTTTCATGTTGAAATGAAATTGTGTTCAGGGCTACGCCGCGATTGTGGCGAAGCGATTCAAGAGAGCTTTTGTGGATCATCGACCTCACCTGGTTGTAAGCGTACATCCTTTGATGCAGCACGTGCCAGTAAGTGTATCCGTAAGTGACTGAATATACTCACCAACGACAAAAATCAACAGCTCAAAGTTTTGAAACTACTAAAATCTGATAATGAGCGATCATCACCGGCTTTTGCCACAGTTGTTACGGATCTGACTCGGTGCCACTCTACATGGTTCCACAAGGTGAGCCTATTTATGAGCTCTTTGTTTCATTCCTCAGATGTCAGCAGGGCGTTGATCGTTGCTTTGTTGCAAATGGCGTGGTGGCAAATCAGGCACGTGAGAGAAACCTGTCAGACGATCAAATCATCTGTCATGGGCTACCAATACGACCAGCATTCAGCACTGTTAATGCACAGGCAAACAAACTTGCCTTGCGATCTAAGCTTGGGCTTGATACACATGCTTCAACGGTCATGTTGATAGGTGGCGGGGAAGGCATGGGCAAGATCGCCGCGATCACTGAGGCGCTATCACGCAGGTATGAAGAATTACCACAATGGGGTTCGATACAAAATGAGGAATGATTTAGACTTTCCGTAAATGATCAGCTGATAGTTATATGCGGGCGTAACGAGTCTTTGGCTAGCAAACTCACGAGGAGGAAATGGGATACAAAAGTAGTCGTGAAGGTCAACTGCATATCTTTTTTATATAGCTTGGGCTAATCATTCTTTGCAGGGTTTTATAAATAACATGGCTGAATACATGGCATCCTGTGACTGTGTTATCACCAAGGCAGGGCCGGGAACAATAGCCGAAGCACTCACTTGCGGCTTGCCAATAATTCTCAATGGTAAACGTTATCGATATGTCATCTACAAGCATGAAATGTTTTCGAAGGTTGTATACCATGTCAAGAAGAAGGCAATATTCCGTATGTGCTTGAGAATGGTGTCGGTGTTTACAGTGAAAACCCAGACGAAATTGCGGAAACAGTGGCGCAGTGGTTTGGGCCATTGAGAAGTAAACTTGTTTCAATGTCGGCGCGATCTAAAGCGCTGGGAAGACCAGAAGCTACAAATAACATAGTCCGCGATTTGGCTGAAATGGCTCGTCGCCGATGTGGTGGTTGCATCTAAGGTGAACAAACGTGCATACCTTTTTTTGTTGGGATTGTCTTCATGAAAACTAGGTCTTCAAATTGTAGTACAAACAAAACATTATTCTTCTCAATTTTTCGTCGAACTCATGTCACGTAGTAACAAGAAGGACGACACCAGTGAACGTAATTGTATTTTCTCCTGCGGTACACATGTGAGTGCATTTTGTATGTCTGCGAGTGTTTTCACAACAAAACTACGGGCTGAGGCCGTAAGATGCAAAGTAAACACAAGCTCACCCAATGTGGTCAATATACCTCCCAAATCCAATCCAGTTCGAGTTTTAACCGTAGAAAACGCTTCCATGAGTTTAGGGACTGGATCTGTCAAGAGAGATGACAGCAGAGTTTCCATATCACTTTTTCTTGGAACACTACATAGCCCGTGTACGACATCCAGGTCAACTAGACCTGGAGTTGAAAGAGCGCAGCTTTGCAAGATGTTTATTCCCCTGCGCACATCTCCGCATGCGGCCTCAACTATTATCGATGTAGCCTCATCACTTATTGACAGACCTTCTGCCTTAGCAACTGCTTCCACGTGCTTTCGTAGTGCAACACTGCTGAAAGGAGCAAAACGAAATTTCATGCAGCGTGACTGAAGAGCAGGTATGATCTTCGATGCATAATTCGCGATCAGACAAAAGCGAGTATGTTGTGTATATTTCTCAATTATTCGTCTCAAAGCAAACTGAGCTTCTTTTGTCATGTTGTCACACTCGTCTAAGATGACCAGTTTGTATTCAGCACTGAACAACCGACGAGAAGATGCAAAAGATTGGATCTCACTGCGCACGACATCTATACCACGCTCATCGGATGCATTCAGTTCTAAAACCATAGGTCTTATATTTTCCCCATAATAGAAGCGTGCAATAGCTCCGATTGTTGTTGTCTTACCCGTCCCTGGTGGTCCATAAAGTAGCAGATGCGGTAGCTGGCGTTTGCTCACAAGCCTGAGTATCGTTTCAATAACATGATTTTGTTCTGATAACTCGCCCAAAGAAGTGGGTCGATACTTCTCTATCCACGGCAAAGCATAGTTGGACATGAGCCTCTGCCGTTCTTTCAAAAGTAACACTCCGCAAGCTTCTTGAATACGAGAGTGGAGAGACCGAAGTTGTACCGACGTCAGTTCTGATGCTTTTGACGCCAAATTCTGCTTTGAGCAAGTCTTGCGCACTCGTTACGGGCGTACTTCGTTGTTCTACGTGTCACTTCTCAAAACAAGCTTGATGTCGATGTCGAGCGCAGTTGTGTGTTGGACAATTTAAAATAATTTGTTGTACGGCACGTCTTTTGCACACAACTATTTAATGTACACATTGCCTATTAAATGTTATCAAGGGCGACTAACAACAGAACATAAATTGGTCATAACTCGGTACTTTATGCCCGAGTTACGGAAATAGTATTTCCGTAGTAGCTGTTAGTCCAGAGCGCCTCATAACTTTGCGGTACGAGTTAGGCTGAAAAGAATTCCGCTCACCACCATTTGTCCGAGTTATGCACGCTAGGCATTCAGCGCTGGGCCAACATCAGATTTTCATAACTCGCTCCTAACTCGACCCCCTCGAAATTAACTCAAGGATTCACGAGTTCGATCCATAACTGTATTAAATTGTACTATCCTCCAGCACTTGGAAAACGTAAGGGTCTGTGACTCGTCGCATTGCGAAGTGATATTTTATCGCGGATTACAAAATTTTACATATGCCCGTGAAGCGCCACAGTATTGCATATATCGAGGAAAACGCGCGCGCGCGAACTTTTGAATGGGAGAGTGGGAGAGTGAGCCTGAGAGCAGGGAAGCACCCCTTGGGCGTCTTCAAAACTTCATGCCAACCTCTACTGTTACAAAATCTGAAGACAGTCATTTTACATACGTCTTTCCCTGTTTCCTCGTTGAAACGTTTCGTTATTTCATCCCACGTGTAGTTTCCTTCTAGCTCCTCAGACAACCGAGCAAGCACCGACTCGTCGGCATATGTCAACACTTTTGGCGGACCCGGTCTCGGGAGTGCAGCCGCGCTTCCTGTCTCGCGCTGCCTATTTACGATGTTTCGAAGAGCTCTTGGAGTGATTTTCCACGTCCTCGCGAGCTCC